>WBZN01000781.1_pt1 | contig 21237 bp, 21 predicted proteins | sample 5204281 | NCBI WGS metagenome assembly WBZN01 (sample SAMN12344347, study PRJNA552823) | activated sludge metagenome | biome: Activated sludge suspended growth; feature: Nitrification reactor; material: Wastewater; isolation source: activated sludge from nitrification reactor of wastewater... | reverse complement strand
CTGGCAAAGCACTCAAAGATGCTGTAAACTAGAGGGCTGTTGTTGGGTTAAGGGTGCTTAGCTCAGCTGGTAGAGCGTCGCCCTTACAAGGCGAATGTCAGCGGTTCGATCCCGTTAGCACCCACCAGAAAAAATAGCATGAAAACAAGGGTTTAGAGAAATCTAAGCCCTTTTTTCTTGCCTATTTACCACCCAAAAACGGAGCCTAGAGGAGTCTGTACCAACCACAAATCACTTGTTACCTCCCAACATTCGCCTTACACTTTCCCGGGTTTCGGCAAAAAAAGGTTAGGCGATGGCTGGCAAAAAGAAGATGGGGGACAAGTGGCAGTACACATTTAAGCGTGCCGGCGTTCTTGATAAGCCGCTGTATCTTACTTTTTCAAATGAAGCCGAGGGCGATGAATACGCCCGCAAACTAGATGCTCTCCTAGAACGTGGCATCGTTCCTACTGAACATCAGGTTGTAAGCCGCATAACCACGATCGAAAGTCTCATACGTCAGTATCTGCGAGACGCACACGTTAAGCAGAAAGACATCGAAGTATTAAAAACTGTCAGCAAAATGGTCGGTGATAAGCCTTTGGCCCTAATTAATGCTAATTGGGTCGATGGCTGGATTACGGACATGAAGCGTATTCATAAGCTCAAGCCAGCAACAATTAGGGCTAAGGTGGGTGCTTTGGCTCGTTGTACGGATTGGGGCACAAGAAAAGGGATGGTTATTGCTATCGATCGCCCTTTGAGGACTTTACCGGAAGGGTATGCCAATTACACCGAGTTGGATTCTAAGCTTGCTGGGGTGATGCAGTCAGATACAGAACGTGACAGACGTCTGGAACCCGGTGAGTACGAGCGCATTGTTGCGGTGATTGAAGGAGGAGTCCTGCCAAGAAAGCAACGTCCTTACATTATTGAGAACAAAGAAGCTGTCCGTGACATTTTCGATTTGGCTCTAGAGTCAGCCATGCGCTTGCGCGAAATGTACACAATAACTACTGATCAGACCAACGTAGCAAAGAAAACCGTCTTCCTGGATAGGACGAAAAACGGTTCAAAGCGGCAAGTACCAATGTCCAGTGTTGCTCTAAGAATCGTTAAGCGCAGAGTTGATGCTTGTAAACAGGGCCCAATCTTTCCTTGGTGGGATGGTGACTTGTCTCAAGCCAATCTCAAAAAGACAAGTAATTACCTGTCACTTCTTTTTTCCGAGATATTCGAAACTGCAGGATGCGGGGATTTTCATTTCCACGATTGTCGGCACGAAGCAATTTCTCGCCTTTTTGAGCGAACGACTCTTCCAACAGAGTCGATCATGAAAATTTCTGGGCATATTAGCCACAGAATGATGATGCGGTACCTGGCCCTTCGCGGGTCAGATCTTGCAGAAAAGCTATGGTAACCATGCACGCTGTCTTCTGATAGGTGTTCCCATTCTTTCTGCTGTCTGTTTAACAATCATGTGTTCGATATAGTTCATGACGTCCTTGGTTAACAGGACGTAGGCTCTTCCAATTTTTCCTGCCGGCAGGGCGCCAGACCCAATCAATTCCTTGACCGTCTTTGGATGAACCTTCATTAATTCAGCAGCTTGATCCACATTGACTGTATTGTTCATCGTAAACCTCATTTAATTCGAGCTTGATGATAATTACAGCTTCAAATGGGGAAGGAGGGTGTCTGAAATTGATCGAAAAAAATCGGATTTCGCTCCCAGATATCCCCTGTGGCTCCAATAGCTAATTCTGCTAGAGTCTCATTGTGCTCAATCTAATTGAATCTATCGCGATTGAACGAGAAGCCCGTAATAAACGAGATCGGGAGATCGTTGCCGCTCGTGAAGCCGGCTTGTCATATGCTGCGATTGGACGAATTTTTCTCTTATCTGGTGCCAACGTTAAAGACCGTATAGATAGATTCCATAGAAGACGGAATATTTCTGAGAGCGCTGACCCCTTCATGAAACTCTCGCCGAAAACTTCAAGATTGCTTAAAGATCATGATTTATCAACGATTGAGGCAGTTGTTGACGCCTATCGAAGAAACCAGCTTCTCGCTATTCGTGAATTTGGATATAAGCGTTTGAGAGAAGTTGAACGGTCTTTTCCAGTACAGGAAGACACTTGCTGACTGACGAAAGCCATCTAGGTATAGATCAGATGACTGCAATCGAGTTAGAGCTAATCTTGATCTTAGGCATGTAGCGGGCGCCAATTAGCGTCATAACTGACGTTCAAGCACTGATGGTACTATGTCACGCAAATGGTCGCGACGTTACGAGACTGATTATAAGTAACGAAAAATGGAAAAACCAATTCCCCTCGAAAGCCTTTTTAAGGAAAAAATATTCCGGATTCCCGACTACCAGCGCGGGTACGCTTGGCAGGAGGAGCAGTTCCGGGCTTTCTGGGAAGACCTTGTAAATCTGCCAGAGGGAAGGTCTCATTACACTGGCGTCCTGACGCTCCGAAAGATGCCGGATTTCTCTGTCGCGAAAGACTCCCGGGAATTCTGGCTGGTAGAAGACCATTCCTACAAGCTTTACCACGTAGTTGACGGGCAACAACGACTAACGACGTTTGTAATTTTCGTGCAGGCCTTCGCCGAGTTTTTCGGTAGCCTGACCGAGAACGACGGGAAACAGCCGACTGAAGTGTTCGTGACTGACAGCCTCAGGCTTTCTGACCTGTACGAGCGCTATCTTTTTAGGACGAACCCGAGAGGCGGGTTCCGAACGTACATGTTCGGTTACACCGACGATAACCCGAGCCACGAGTACCTACGTCATAGGGTCTTCGGGGAAAGTGGCGGTGGCACCGTCCAGGAGACCTTCTATACGCTTAACTTGGGAGAAGCCAAGGAATACTTCTCCAAGCAAATGGAAAATCTCTACGCCACATCCGGAAAGGAAGGCTTGGCCGATTTGTACCGCAAGCTCACCAAGCGCTTTCTATTCAACGAATACGCCATCGACGACGAGTTCGATGTTTTCGTTGCCTTCGAAACCATGAACAACCGAGGTAAGAGACTGTCCGATCTCGAACTTCTCAAAAACCGCCTCATCTACCTTACTACGCTTTTCAGTGATCCTCTAATCGATGACGCCGGCAGGAAGGCATTGCGCGAGGACATAAATTCGGCATGGAAGGAAACTTACCACCAGCTAGGTAGAAACAAGACATCTCCACTGAACGACGACGACTTCTTGCGGGCACTTTGGATCGTTTTCTTCAAGTACTCGAGGGAAACTGGGCGTGACTATGCACGCTTCCTTCTGGATAAGCATTTCAGCCCGAGGAACGTCCACGAGATGCTCGTGATCGAAGTCCCGATGGAAACTGTGACCGAGCGCCGGGCAGACGATATGGACGAGTACCTGGACGAGCAAGAATCTAGCACCGTGGCCGAAACTGCAACCGCTAACCGTGACACTCGGATCGGCCCCGCTGACGTCCGGAGCTTCGTTTTGAGCCTACGGGAAACCGCCCCACACTGGTTCGCCTCTTTCTACCCTGAGATGACGAGCGGAATGGCCGAATCGCTTATGGCGTCCGTTGACCGCCTAAACCGGATTGGGATGGGATATTTCCGGCCCCTCGTCATGGTCGTTCTCAAAAAGGGCTATACGGAGGAAGATACGATGCGGATCTTCGCACGCATAGAACGATTCGTATTTCTCGCTTTTCGCGTCGGTACGGCGCGATCGAACTACCGGAGCAGTGAGTTCTACAACGCAGCACGCGCCCTCGACCGGAATGAAGCGACCCTCGACTCGATAGCCGAGCAACTCGACGCGGCTCTCGCCTATGCCTTCAATGACGATGGATCCTTCCGAATCGACGAATTCTACGGCGTCCTTTTCAAGAAATTCAAAGAAGGCAGCGGGTATTATGGCTGGTCTGGTCTACGGTACCTTCTGTTCGAGTACGAGCAGTCCCTGCTTGACGCTAGTCGCCAGAGGAAGGTCTCCTGGAACGACCTGCTTAGACCGGGTAGCGATAAGGTATCGGTCGAGCACGTATACCCCCAGACTCCTACTGCGGAATGGGAGCCCGCTTTTGCCGCAGTATCCAAGGAACAACAGACGCGATACAACGGTACGCTGGGAAATCTGCTCCTCCTATCAATGTCTATTAATGCTTCGCTACAAAACGACCCGTTCTATTCCAAGAAGCAGCCGAAGTTCGACGCTGACGGCAACAAAGTACGCAACGGCTACGCAGATGGCTCACACTCGGAGATCGAAGTCGCTCGGAGCTCTGATTGGGGCCCTGCCGAGATACGCGCCCGGGGACAAAAGATCCTCCAATTCATGGAAACTCGCTGGGAATTTCGGTTCCGCGATTCAGACAGGGAAAAACTGCTCTTTCTCGACGATGGGGAAGCAGGGCAGCCCAATGTGAATTAACGAACTGTGTCGCGCTCTAAAGCCTATATCGTAAGGTCTTTCCAGCCTTTTCACGACTTTAGTCTGAGTTATTACACTTAATAAATAGGTCTAGAACGAAGTTTCTATCTTTTCTACTTCATTCATATGCTTGTTTTCTGTACTGGCTGCCTCAGTGTTCTCCCGTCGCCTTGCTGCAAGTACCGCTCTTGTAGCGATTTGCCTTATTTGCCCGGCTAATCTAAGTATCCGCCTTTTCCATTCATAGACCCCGCGGGCATATTGAGCGTCAATGATGACACTAGAGAGCCATAGTGCGTCCATGTTCGCCATCATTCCGTCGAACTCACGAATTATTGCCAGGTATTTAATCGCGCGTGGTGATGTGATCTGGACATTAATGGACCTGGCGCTTGTGTAGCTGATTGTCGTGTCTATGCCATTGCTCTCGGCTATTTCCTGAAGCCGAAGTGCTTCCCTTTTAATGTCATCTAGGGTCTGGTTGATTAGCTTGTCGACCATGGTGTCGACTTCCTGCGCTTGAGCTTCAGTTCCGATGAATCGCAAAACTACACTCAATGAAAACAGTGCATTGGCACAGGTCTCATACCCGCGGTCAAATATCTGTTGAGCATGTAGAGAGTTAAATATTGCCGCCTGGGTTAGGAATGGCCGGCTGTTGTCCTGCCGTATTGATGGTATTTGTGCCGATGCATTTCTTTGCTGCTGCGCCATTTCGTCTCCTTTTTATAAATATCCAAAGGAGGGTATCTATTGCGTCTCGATGGAGCAGTTTGAAATGCGGCTTGAATGAATGCATTTCGGCACCGCAGGGAATGAGCAGTAATCCAGAATCTAGCCATCTTTCGATTTGCTTATGGCAATCGAAGTGGAGGTAGCTGGCCTTCTTCATAAACAGCATTTTTCTTTAAACCCCGGCGGGGAAGGCCCCGTCAGGATATGACAGCCTACCTGCCATCAAAAACAGGAGGCAACATGGCATCACTAAACAGAGTCACCCTTATCGGCAATTTGGGAGCAGACCCAGAGGTCCGCTACACCCAGAACAGCGAGGCAATTGCGACTATTCGTATTGCAACGACTGAGACTCATAAGGATAAGTCTTCAGGTGAGCGCAAGGAAATCACCGAATGGCACCGTATCGTTTTCTTTAATCGGTTAGCTGAAGTCGTAGGTGAGTACCTTAAAAAGGGTTTACCTATCTACGTCGAAGGCCGTATCCAGACAAGAAAATGGCAGGACAAGGCTGGTCAGGATCGGTACGTAGTCGAAATCATTGCTAGCGAGATGCAGATGCTTGGCTCTCGCGTATCAGAAAAGGAAGCTCCACAGTCTGTGCAAGACAAACAGACAATCAAGGGATCTTCTAAAGCTGATGCGGTAAGCGTGCCAGCATTTGAGGACGTGCCAGATATCGAACCATTTTGAGAATGTAGATTCATTTCCCAATCGGGAGGTCATCCTCCTATGCGGGGAGACCTCCAATTTTTTCAGGAGGTTTTCCCATGGAGCGCGTGATTCTTGTCCTGGCTATGCTGGCCGGACTTCATCTAATCCTGTCATTTTTGCGAGCCACAGTTGTAGGTATCAGGAATTTTTTGGTGCCTACACATGAGCTGGCGGAATCGGCAGAGTTGGTTGAGGTAAATGCAATTGATTGGCGCCAATACGATGTACCAGCGTATGTGCGCCGGAATGGAATCAATTTTGATTCTGGTAGAAACGGTAATGCTTCTTACGAAGTAATTGCCTGAAATTTCATCCCCGTGCGGGGGCATCGCCTCCGCATCTGGGGAGGGGTGCCCCCTTTTTTATTGGAGGCATCTCATGGAACTAGTACTTTTTGCTTGCTGCATCACTGGCTGGATTATTAGCCGCCCGATTGTTCGTCTACTTGGGGTCTGATGTGCAGTAGTTCCTGTGGGTGACACCCCGCAGGACAAAGCGCTTTCTATCGAGAGTTCTTTGTCCTGCGGGGATCACTTCATATTCGGAGTGGTTTTCGCTGTGGCTGTTCAACTAACCTCAGGAGAAAATCATGAAATCTAATCCATACATTGTTCACCTTTACGATTCCCTTCCAATGAACTTTGCCTGCGATCTTTTTCAACGGCTTAAAGCTGGCAAGACTGATCCGGAAACCAGGAATATGTTGCGCAAGGCTCTTGCTCTATACAAGCAGTCCAGGAGTTTGGAATGAATCTCGCCCCGTTAACACGGGGCTTTCCTGAGTTTGTTTGATAAGCGACCTCAGGAAAGAAGAATTTGATCGAGCGGTTATCCGCCTGACCAAGTAGCGGTAGCTGACCGCGCTAAATAAGCAGCATTTCTAAAACCCAGCCGGGAATATCGCCCGGTTAGGGTCGGTGTCTCCGGCAATTCAAACTGGAGGCACTATGAAACTAGATTATCCCGGCCTGCTGCATATGCCGGCAAAGCAGTATCACGCGGACACAGCTATCGGCCACTCCGGCATCGTCAAGATGCTGAAGAGCCCAGCTCACCTGCGTGAATACCTTGACCACCCACATACCACGACTCCTGCAATGGCGTTTGGTACTGCGGTTCATACCTACGTACTAGAGCCGCACATCTTTTCTGATGAATTCGTTGTTGCAGAGAAGTTTGACCGGCGCACGAAGGAGGGTAAGGAAGCTGCAGCCCGATTCGAAGAAGCTAATCAAGGAAAGACGCTGATTACGACTGAAGAGTTAAGCACCCTTACGCTTGTTCGATCGGCTGTTAATTCCCATCAAGGAGCTGCAAAGCTGCTTGGGGATGGTGAAGCAGAATTGTCTGCATTTTGGACAGATCCAATCACAGGGCTTAGTTGCAAATGTCGACCGGACTGGTTTAACGGTGAAGCTGTCGTTGATCTAAAGACCTGTGTTGACGCTAGTAGCAACGGCTTTTCCCGATCTATCGCAACATTCGGCTATGACATCCAGGCGGCGTTTTACGTTGATGGAATAAAGGCTATCACTGGACTGGAGCTTCCATTCCTGTTCGTTGCAGTAGAGAAGGAGGCTCCGCATGCGGTAGCTGTGTATCAGGCTGATCCTCAGGTTATCGAGATTGGTCGAAAGAAGTACCAGGCAGCGCTTCAATTACTGAAGTGGTGTCAGGATCAAGGCAGCTGGCCGGCATACCAACCAAGCGGTGAGATTGAGTTGATCTCATTACCACGTTGGGCTGCTAACGCTGACGCCTTTGAGTTGGACGCCGCCTGATAGGCGGTGATTTGTAGTTTTTTAACCCCAGCGGGGATGCCAAATCCCGACTGGGAGACTGGTGTCTCCGCTTTTTTATTTGGAGAAAACCATGTCTCAAACCCTACGTAACATCCAGAAAACTCGTCAAGGAGCACAGTCCAACGTTGTGCCATTTCCGGCCATGCTAGAGCAATTCAAGGGCGAAATAGCCCGTGCGCTGCCCAAGCATTTAAGCCCTGATCGGATGGTCCGGATTGCCTTGACAGCTTTTCGTATGAATCCGAAGTTGGCTCAGACAGATCCTCGCAGCGTATTTGCCGCGGTGATTCAGTCCAGTCAGCTCGGTCTTGAAGTCGGTCTGATGGGTGAAGCCCACCTGGTGCCATTCGGCAATCAGTGTCAGTTGATCCCTGGCTACCAAGGGCTTATGAAGCTCGCACGGAATAGTGGGATTGTGCAGGACATCTATGGGCATGAGGTACGTGCTAACGATAAGTTCGACATCGTTTTGGGTCTTAATCGATCCCTGATGCATGAGCCGATGAAGAAGAGCGGCTTTCCTTCTTCCGATGACGAGCGTGGTGCGATTGTTGGATTCTATGCCGTTGCTGTGTTTAAGGACGGTACTCGCACGTTTCACGCGATGTCGAAAGAGCAGATTGAGCAGGTTCGGGATAACTCCCGTGGATATCAGATGGCAAAGAAGTACGGTAAGGAGAGTCCTTGGGATACGCATTTCGTTCCCATGGGGCTTAAAACCGTAATTAGACGTTTGTGCAATCTGCTGCCCAAATCTCCTGAGCTGGCTATGGCTTTGGCGATGGATGACCTGAATGAGCGCGGTGAGTCCCAAAACATCGGGATTACAGAGGCTATTGAAGGCTCATGGTCGCCGATCATTGATGAAGAGCTTGAAGATGAGAATCCGAACCCACCTCAAAAAAGTGGAAAGGAATCAATTCCGGGAGCATCGGCATCGAGTACGCCCGTTAGCGAGGCCATCAGCAGTATTGGCATAGCTGCGACTTTGGACGAGCTGGATGAAATCTATGTCCGTGCAGAAGGCTCTTTTGTGGGTGGTGATCTGGACCAAGTCCTGAAAGCTTACCGCAGCAGAAAATCTGAACTTTCCAATCTGCAATCTTCATCCAGCGACATTTTTGGTGGGGAAGGGAAGTGAGTAATCCTGGCGATACAGTGATTGTGATGAATTCAGATCAGGAGTCCCATTGGAGCGAGGAAGACATTCTCCGACTTCATGGGCTTCTGCTGGAAAAGTCATTGCATGACCTGTTCGACTCGAGGGCATCCGTCATTACGAGGGTGGAAATTCTCGAGTGGATAAAGCTGCCAAGGGATGGGGCTAATGCCTTTTCCTATTGGATCTGCTGCCGCCTTTTTGGATTCGATCCTGAAGAAATCCGGGATCGAGTTCTGAAGCGTTACTCGCAATCTAGTACCCATTAATCTTTTCACAACCGGCGGGACAGTTGCACTCCCGTCCGGGGGTGTAGCTGCCTGCCTTTTCTATGGAGGCATCTATGATGAAGTACGAGTTTGAAACGCAACGCGTCAAAGATGGCGCACGTGGCCGCTGGGCTAATATTTTGCAGGACCTGGCGCCTAGTTTGGAAGATGCTGTAAATCGGCGTGGCAAACATGTTCCATGCCCGGTTCATGGTGGACGTGATGGGTTTCGCTTATTTCCTGACGTCGATCAAACTGGTGGAGGGGTCTGTAATACCTGTGGCTATTTTACCGATGGTTTTGCCTTGCTGATGTGGATAAACGGCTGGGACTTCAGCCGTGCTATTCGTGAAGTTGCAGGAATAAGCGGCAATCAATCAGTGATGGATAGGCGGGCGGCAAATGCGCCTGTTTCGTCTGGATTTTCAGACGACGCTGTCCGTCGAGATCATTTAAATATCACTTGGCGAGAGTCATTGTCGCTGAAGGATCCTAAGGCGGAGTCAGCACGTCTCTACCTGGCGAGGCGAGGCCTATCGGTAGCTTTCCCTGATACGCTTCGCTTCCATCCTGAATTGGGGTACTACGCAGACAATCGCTTAGTGGCTCGTTATCCAGCGATTATTGGCCAAGTGACAGGACAGGGTGGCGATGCGGTTACGCTGCATCGTACCTATTTAACGATGGATGGTCACAAAGCTCCAGTGGATGCACCTAAGAAGTTAATGCGTCATCCAAGTGGACGAACGTTGACTGGCGGTGCAATCAGGCTGGTTGAGCCAGGTGAACGTTTGGCCGTGACTGAAGGTATCGAGACAGCACTAGCTGTTATTGAAGCCACCGGTCTTCCTGCCTGGGCCACTGGGAATGCTCATCTGCTTGAATCATTTGTCCCGCCATCAGGTGTGAGTCAGGTTCTGGTTTTTGCTGATAAGGATCGACCTTCTCGACAACATCCTGCTGGACATGGACAGGAGGCGGCGAGAAGGTTGGTGACCAGGCTCTGGGCAATGGGGGTTAGAGCAGGTGCTGTTGCTCCATTGATAGACATTCCCGATGGCAGGAAGAGTGTTGACTGGCTTGATGTTTTGAATCTGGTCGGCAAGGATGGATTTCCCAGGCTTGGTAGCTCCGAAATGACGTTGACCCGAGCAGCATAAAAGGGGAGGCAGTCATGTACGGAGTAATTAATCTAAGCGTGCTAGACACTCAGCCTGGAGGGCACGGACCGTTCTGCCCGCCAGAAGGATGGCAGGGTGACTATCTGACATACCTACAAGAACGCTTCGATGGCGACATCGGCGCAAAACAGCAGATTGTAGTAGTAGGTCGTAGCCTTGTTCGTAAAAGTGAGGGACCTAAAGTTGAGTTCATCGGCCCGTATGCTGTTGATGCTAGGGAATTCGCTTTTTCCGCTTGGTTGTCGAACAGCAAAAGGTAAGTAGTAAGAGTAGGAACCGAAATTAAGTCGGTTTTTTTATCCCTCGGGGAGTGTATCGCTCCCCTAAGGGGACGTTGCCTCCCCATTTTTATTGGAGGCACTATGTACGACAAATTTACACCGCTTCTCGAACAGGCTCTAACCGAGCCAGGCATTGTGAGCGAAGCTTACCGCAGGTTTCATCGCTTCAGCATTGGCAACCAGATGCTAGCGGCGATGCAGTTAAAACAGAAGCAGCTGCCGTTATCTCCAATCGCAAGTTTTAATCGGTGGAAAGAGCTGGGTCGATCAGTTTCCAAAGGGCAAAAAGCTATTTCTCTTTGGATGCCGATGTCGATTAAACGTCGCGATAAGTCTGATGTTGATAACGATCTTGCTGTTAATGAAGCAAGTGATGTCATTACCTTGTTTAAATTGGCACCTCGTTGGTTCAGCCTGGATCAGACTGAAGGTGATGATTTCAGTGAGCAGGTTGAAATACCTCAATGGAATGCCGAATCTGCATTAGCGGAATTGGATATTTCGGTTGAGCGTTTTGACTTTCTCGATGGCAATGTGCAGGGATATGCAGTTGGGCGAAGAATTGCAGTTAGTCCTATCGCTGAATATCCCCACAAAACCAGATTTCATGAGATTGCTCACGTGGTTCTAGGCCACACACTGGAAGCTGATTGCAATGACACGGCAACGACGCCTAGAAGCATTCAGGAAGTCGAGGCCGAAAGCGTTGCTTTTCTCTTGTGTTCCATTCTCGATCTGCCGGGTCGGGATGAGTCAAGAGGTTACATTCAGTCGTGGCTTGAAGGGGCTATGCTTCCGGAGAAGTCTGCTCAGAGAATATTCAGCGTAAGTCAGAAAATTCTCGAAGCTGGAAGAGTTGATACTCAAAATGAAGTGATGCAGTAATTTCAATTTTAAACCCCACGGGGCGTGCAATCGCCCCTTGCGGGAAGGATGCCGTCCCTTTTTCTATTTGGAGGCATCCTAAATGAAGGACTTATCAAACCGCGAATTACTCTCTATCCTCATGGGTAAAGAGGGCGAATCGCTTTCAATGCGCTCTCTAGCAGAGCTTTTCGGCTTACGGGTAGCAAGAAACCCCGTAACACAAGGCGTGGCGGAAGAGTCTCTCTCTTATACCGTGCCTAACATTCTGATGGCCGCAAGGGAGCTGCTTCGGCGCGCATTATCCGAGACACTCGGGGAATCAACTGAAATCCTGGCATCACCGGCTTCAGTTCGTGATTACCTTAAGTTGGCGCTGGGAGGGCAAGAGTACGAGAGCTTCGTAGCTCTTTGGCTTGATGCCCAGAATAGGTTAATTTCCGGTATTGAGATCTTTCGAGGAACGACGACACAAACGTCTGTGTATCCAAGGGAGGTTGTCAGATTAGGGTTAAAGCTCAACGCTGTCGGCGTAATCTTTGCCCATAATCATCCATCCGGAAGCCCCGAACCTTCGAGGGCTGACGAAGTATTGACCAAGCAACTACAACAGGCTCTTTCGTTCGTGGATATCAAGGTGCTAGACCACTTCATCGTGGCTGACACCACGATTACTTCATTCGCTGAAAGAGGGCTGATTTGATGATGACTACCCGCCGAAGCTTGGCGGGTAGCTTATCTAGGCTAGTCACTGAATTGAAGATAGGCTAACGTTGTGCAAACTGACAATTACTTAGTTTCGATCGCCACAATAAGAACATAACATTTCCGAATTAGACAATGGCAACCAATCACGAAACTCTACTAAGGCAGTGGGCGATGCTGAGGATGTTGCCTCGCTACCCTCATAAAATCACATCTCGTTCGATAACCGAGCATTTGAATCAAGACAATTTTTCTGTTTCGAAGCGCACAGTGGAACGCGACTTGCAGGATTTGTCTGTCGCTTTCCCCTTGGCGCTGGATGATAGAGAAAAGCCATACGGATGGAGTTGGCAGAAAGATGCACCCGCTTTTGATCTGCCTGGGCTTGGGAACCATGAAGCATTAACCTTGATGCTGGCCGAGCAACAAATGAAATTGTTGCTGCCTGGGTCAACGCTAGATGTGATGGCACCTTATTTCAAGGCAGCACGACTTCATCTGAAGGCTATTCCGAAGTCCAATCATATGCAGTCATGGGTCAATAAGGTCAGGACTGTGCCACCAGCCCAGCCCTTGCTTGCACCCCCAATCAAATCCGATGTTTATCATGTAGTCACGGAATCGCTGTTGTCCGAAAAGATTCTTGAAATCCGTTATCGGCGAAGAGGGGAAACTCAGTCTTGTGAATACCAGATACACCCGTTGGCTCTAATACAAAGGGGAGGGGTGATTTACCTCTATACGCGTTTCTTTGAGTATTCGGACACTCGTCTACTTGCTATGCACCGGATTGAAAGCGCTACTCAACTTGATTCATCCGCTACTTTCCCCGAAGGTTTCAGTATTGACGAAGAAATACGCTCTGGTCGCCTCGGCTTTGGTGATGGCGCCATGATTCAACTCAAGGCTATTTTCAATACAGTTAGTGGAGAGCATCTTTTTGAGACGCCGTTAAGTGCTGACCAGAAAATCCAGCTGCTAGAAGAAGATCAGCTCGAGGTTACAGCAACAGTTGCCGACACACCTCAATTGCTATGGTGGCTCTTGGCTATGGGTAATGGTGTCGAAGTGATCGAACCAAGGCAGCTCAGGGTGAAAGTCGTCGCCACAATAAACGCTATGGCCAACCGTTATAAGTGAGCTTATTTATTTGTAGTAATCGCGACCCGATCTGACACTCGGTGTTGGATAGACTAAATTCCGCTTACGACCAATATTGAACAGTTGCGCAGCCGCATAGCATACCAGTGGAATGATGGGTTATGCCTTCGTCAGCCATTTTGCAATTTCAGGATTTTCGATGACCACACCCTCAGTGTTGAAGCTATTGAATTGAGAGCGATCGGAGTTCGAGTATTCCAGAATAACGTATCGAAATTCTTTATCCTCTCTGAAACGCTCATGCTTGGTAAAAAAATCTATAGTGGAGAACGTCTTTAACGGGTGGATTGGGGTTTTTCGGTTCACAACGTGAATTTTACGCGGTACATAATTTACCGGTCCCATATCACCCTTTACTCCAAATTCCGCCCCATAGTGCTTTGATAAGGAATACATCAAGGCTCGCCCAAAATTAAACGGGTCGGAGATTCTGAAAAAAGTGTCATAACCGAGGCGCTTGGCCTTCTCTATGGAAGGTTGGCTATCGTTCGATACGCAATAAATAAAAGTATTGAATGCCGGTTGCTCAAGCCACAATGGCATCCCCTTCGGCAACTTGAGCTTCCATCCGTTCGCAAGTTTGATCGCGCTGTGTGAAAGTAGAGAATCGTTATCGTTCTCCGACAAGAGGATGTCGACTTCATCATCGAGAATGGCGGGAGTAGCGGCCCCCTCATCCGTATCACGTAGGGCCTCATTCTCAATGCGTTTATACCGTGAGAAGGTGCCAACGAAAATCCTCCCTTTCTCCACGGCATCAGCGGCGTGTTCCGCTTTGCAGTATTTGACGAGACTCAAATTCTCATTAGGCATAACGTTTGCTATAGGGCGAGAGTCATTATGCGGCAAAAGACCCGGTGAGCGACAGCGAACGCTTTTATACACTTGCTAGCCTTCTTTAGCATTAAAATTCACCGTGATAGCTTCTCACCGCAAGCGTAGCAACCCTTACATAATTAAGAAATTCTTGTCCAAGTGTAACAACGCTTCCGGCCAGATTCACTCCGGGTATATTTGCTGCCGTAACCATTGTGAGGCTTCGCTGATTCCTGTTTTTGGCCAAGTCACCGTTATTATGTGTGACGGCATTACGAACTTCGGCCAGAGCATTCATCATTGCTTTGTTTATACCATTGGCGTTGAAACTATCCTTGGGCGGTGCAGGATAGTTTGAAACAAACTGGTCAAAATCAGTGAAGTTTGCTCCTGGTATGTTCCATGAGTATGCCCCATCTTCGCCCTCCAAAAATGCCAGACAGCCAGCCAAATAAAACGCGCAACCATGATGAATAAAAACAGGATGCTCTGCTGCAAATTTTCCATCTAGTGACCCATCTGGTCCATAGAGAAATGCATGTTCCAACAGACCGCTTAATCTCCTTAAATGTACGAGGAGCTTTGTTCTGTCCGGCATTTTTCCTCCGTAACTTATAAGGCCAACAGCTAATATACAGACACAATAAACAGCTAAAAAGTCTGCTGTCGGGTTACTTCCCCAGTGACAGATACTGGCCATAAGCAAAGGTTGGAACTAAAGTCATCTGTCAGATCAAATCACGACAAGTGCAATTTATTCTTTCCTTCAAGCCCACTTAACTAGAAAGTAGTCCTACCATTCAGGTCGTTTTCTCGCTCAACAGAGCCGCTGTTAATGATTTCAGTACAAATTCATAGACGCCGGGGGCTGAAGATTCTCGTTTTCCGGCAATGTTCAGAACCTTGATTTGATTTCTATCCAGCCAGCGTGCGATAAATTTTGGATGCACACCCGGCCTGAAATGCAAGGAGGGTTTCTTCAGTTTCTCTGCGAATTCGGCTGTACGTTTTGAACCGCCATCTAGCTTATCAGTCATCGTAAAAATGAGAGTGCCGTCCGAGTCACGGACGTTCCATTCAGTTCGCTGAAGATATTTCGAATCCGGGGTCTCAACCAGGTTATATCGCGAATCTATCGGGCCATCTTCTGACTTTCGGCCCTTGGGACACCAGCCACTGTGGGGCACGTTGTTCGCAATCGCCCAGTCTAGTCCTGCTATATCAGCGCCCGACTGGCCACCGGAAACAATGCGAAACCCCTCTGGCATGACGTATTGATCAATCATCATTTATCCTTATTTAGTAGAGAACAATGTGATTGTATGGCCTAGGTGCGACAAATTATGTCGCAGTTATTGTCGTTAAGAATCTGAAATAGTCACTCACGTTGGAATAGAAGAGGAGTTTAGTATTCAGCAATCTCTGTTGGTCCGCGACGGCTTGTGAACCGCGTAAATGCATCGATTTTCTCTAACTCAAGCTTGAATTTTCGGTTTTCATAGACTTCTTCTCTTAGCCAGTCTACTTCAAGGGGCAAGTCTGCTTGAGATGTGAAGCCATTCCAAACTCTTCGCTCACCATCCCATCTGTAGCCGCGCTCTTTTAGCTTATCTTTGTTATCGAATGGTGCGCCCAGGGCCCAGACCTTGATTTCGGGTAAACGTGCCTTTTCCAGGAGGAATTTCATGACCTTCTTGCCCGACTCCGGTAGATCCGATTGCAGTACTTCAAGCAAAGCGTGGCAATCGACGGAGGCGCGATGACCGGAGAAATGGAAGCCGAATCTGTACGCAAGGAATTCCAGACTGGCGCTTCCCATCCCTTCTTCCCGCCATGGGATCTGCGCGTAAGAACATGCCCATGATTTTGATTTGAAGACGGGAAATCTGCTTTCAACAAATCCGCGATCGAAGAATGCATTGTGTGCTATGACAATAGAAACATCTGACATGAGGTCGTCAACTGCGGAGTCATCAATTCGCTTGCCGCTGACCATCTCGTCCGTTATTCCATGAATCTTGGTCGATTCAGGGGGAATCGGCATTCCGGGATATTCCAACTCATCAAATGTCTCTATCACTCGATACACTTGACCGGTGTCGGGACAGTATTCAACCTTCACGATACCAAGCTCGATAATCTTGTCGTTGGCTTGGTTGGTACCCGTCGTTTCCGTATCCAGTATGGCTGCTCTGAGCAGTTTTGCTGGAGGAGGGGAGTCACAATAGGTCTCCCGTGGGGTAAATGGTCGAGTGACTCGATAGTTCTTTTCTTTAAGCCAGGTGAGGACTTCGTCAATTTCAAATTCAGATTGTTGATGGGTCAATTTATTTTCATCCTCATTAGCCACACAGTAGTTATCGACCGTTAATTTCCACACGGATTGCTTTGCCTGAGATCGGCAAATACAGCCAATTTTCGATGACTTTGCGTTCGCTAGCAGCTTCCACAGCCTGTCGGTACAAGGCAAGTTGTCCACTGTACCCATTTGCCAACTCAGGGAAGGACTCTTCTAGTTTCATGCTGGCTTTATGGTCAATCAGAATCCAGCCTTCAGGCGTGTCGATCAACAAATCGATCTGTCCAACAACCCATTGACCGTTTTCCAAGACCATTTCGATAGAATGCTCCGCGAGCATTCTTACCTCGCCATAGCGTTTTCCACACCAGTCAAAGAAGGCCGAGATCTGTTCAACCAGGGCAATCGCATCAATATTACCGGTGACTTCATTGGCTTCCAGCATCTCCCCGATGAGGGAGGCATTGAGATTTCGACCGTCTGAGACTGAGGCCGCAATGAAGTTGTGAACGGCCGAGCCCAGTTGGCCGAGATTGGGGCTGCCTTTGGGCAGTACAGGTTTGCCTATCGTTGCAATTTCAGCCACGTGACAGGGTACTGACTCTGCTGCTGAGGGATTGGCTATGAGTGGCAAGCGCTTCAGTGCCGGCTTCACTGGGAACCAGTTCAGGCTAGGGCTTGAACTGGCTGCTGTCGTTCCGGCGACTGAGTCATCGAGCTCATATTCACAGCATACACAAGGGATCGATGTGCCGTTCGCGAAGGTGATTTCTTGCGTCTCCCCTTGAGCCAGTAGATCAGGGCATCCCAGCGAATCAATCCATTCACCTGAAGCCAGCTTACCGCTTCTTTCAACGGCGCTGGCCAGGACTAACAGGTCCCGTGCGCGTGTCATGGCCACATACAATAAACGTTTACCTTCTTCGAGAGCTTCGCTTTTGAATATCTCTGAATGAGGAGACTGACTCGCCGTATCAGCTAGGGGAACATTCTTTTGTTTTCCATATGGCCATGGCCAGAATCGGATGAAGCGATCCTTCAAAGGCTCGCTCACATCAATCTCTCCCAGTGGTTGGACGCTGGCACCCCAAAGGTTGTCACGAATGTCGCTATCAAGCTCGGTGCAAATCGTTACAGGCCATTCCAATCCTTTACAGGCATGGTAGGTCAGAACTCTAACCGAGTTGGTTCCGGCTTCTGCCAGACTATCCTTCTCAGCCTTTGCCTGCTCCTGCATCCACAGTACAAACCCGGATATGCAGGAGGTCCGACCAGAGCTCCGACAGAACTCCTCGTACTTTTCTGCCATTCCAATCAGTGCCTGGAGGTTGGCGAGTCGCATGCGTGCTTTTTCATGACCCTGTGACCAGCTCAACACACTGGCGTCAGCATGGCATTCGGCAACAACCAGTTCCAGGGCCTCTTTGACGGTGAGTACCTGACAAAGAGGACGTAATTCTGCGAGACGCTGAATGATGGGATTGGAGTCTTTGCCGGACTCTAGCCACTTGGACCATTCTTTTTTGTCATGCGTGGCAACGAAATTGAGTCGGTTTTGCAACCAAACCTCGGGATCTTCGCCGGATGTCAGCGACACAATTTCAGCAGTAGCTAAAGTGTCGGCTTCATCTGCCAGTCGTCGCAGACAAGCCATGACCAACACTGCCTCAGGCTTGGCAGCCAGCCCCGGCTGATCAGTTTCGGTAGGTATCCCATGTGCGGTAATGGCTTGTGCTACGCCCAGCACAGAATCATTCTTGCGGGCAAGAACCGCGATGTCGGAGTACGTGACGCTTCGGAGAGCATTAGTCTCCTTGTCGACGATTTGATACCTGCTTGCGATAAGGGCTTTGATCCCAACGGCTATTGCCTGAGCTCTTTCCGCCTTGTTGCTTCCTTTCAGCGCCCACGATTGAACTGCTGGCTCTGGACTTAATTCCTCACGTTGCGCATTCAGGGTGATACGTTCCGGTTTCAGCGTATTAGCGAAAGCGGTTGTGAAAATTTCGTTAGCCAACGAGACCAGTAGCGGTCTCGAACGCCAGGAAGAGTCCAGCGTTTCCGGCTTGTTCCCTTTGTTTTCGAGATCAGCCAAGATGGCGTCCATTAGCCTGGAATCGCTTCCCCTGAATCCATAGATGGCTTGTTTGGTGTCACCCACCCAATACGTGCGCTGGGCAAGGCGAGAAAGCTTGGCAAAGAGGGCGAGTTGAATAGGGCTGGTGTCCTGAAACTCATCCACCAGAAGCAATTCGATTTCACCGGTGAGCGCTTCTTTGACATCAGGGAGATCCAGGATATCTAGCAACTGGCGTTCTTGATCAATGAAGTCGATGACTCCCAGGCTGCGTTTGCGTTGGTCGAATTCATCCAAGGCCACGCTGGCGATTTTGAAGACGGTATCGATGTAGTTTCGAATGTCCTGTTGCAGGGCCGGGTGTGATTCGTAGCCGGCTATCGCAGCCAGGAAGGGTGCTGAGACATCCCTCAACTTGGCAGGCGGGTCCTTCTTCGCAATTTTTGCCCATTCTGACCAGGTCAATCGCTGTAGCTGCAGGCCTTGGCGAAAGCTTTCCAACTCTTCCAGCCATGTTTGTATGTTTTTCTGTGTTGGGTTGGAGGCAACTGCCGCTTCGATGATAGGAATCAGTCTGGATAGCTCAGGTACTACCTCGGCTTCAATGTCGTTGGTCGCGGGAGTAGGAAACAGGGCTAACAGCGAATCGGCATTGAGTTTGGAAAACTCATTCAACGCCCCCGGAGTAATTCCGTTGGTTCGGGCAAGATTAGCGATACTTTTTACGTGCGTCCTCCAGTTAACACTCTCCCTCAAGTCGGCCAAGCCAAGGCGATTGGCCAGTAGATGAATGGCTTCCATCCGATCATCCGACATGGCCGATTCGATGGACTCCTGATAGAGCAGGTCAGATTGGGTTTCTTCAAGAACACGTAACTTGGGTGATAGGCCAGCCTCGAATGCAAAACGTTGCAGAAGCTCGCCGCAGACACCATTAACGGTGCCAATTCTCGCCTGACCTATGGCATTGGCGAGGCGGGTTTCACCCTCCTTCAGCAAATGTCCGCGCACTCGTTCTCTAAGCTCAGCTGCAGCTTTGCGTGTGAAGGTAGTTGCGATAACCCCGGCTGGGTTGACGCCTTGTTTGAGTTCCTGATGTAGGACTTGAGTGAGGCGATAGGTCTTGCCACTTCCAGCGCCGGCGCTGATGAATTTAATATTGCCGCTCATGCGTCAGCTCCCCATCCGGAGAGGTGGTCATAATCGCCACTCCATTTTGATGGACCTTCCACTTCCAGCGCTCCATCAGGTGGGATTGAATTTTCGTCAGCTTCGGTACCTTCAAAATTCAACTCGATATTGCCGCTCTTGATCTGATCGAATCGCCACTTCATGGTTTCTTGCGCGATCTGCCAGAGCATTGCTGAACCGCCTTGCGCCCTTGCTGGGGCAACCATCGCGTCCGGGAAGAACGTCTTGTCTAACGCCAACAGCTTTGTGTCGGTGAAGATGAAATAGGCGGGAGTTGCCCATTTGCCGGTCTTTTGTCTGACCGACTCGCCGTAGATGGCGAGCTGCAAATGTTTATTGTCCTGAAGTTTTGCCCTGAAATCCTTGCTGCGAGACCACTTCATATCCAGCACGGCGGACTGGCCATCGCCACGGGTGGCGAGAATGTCTATGGAACCGTTCAATTCCCCCATAAAGAAACTTCCCGAAAGCTCCTTCTCGGATTCGACCAGTACCACCTGTGCCGATTGAAGATGACGATGTAGTTCCTTCACTGCCGGTATCAGCTTGTGGCGAAAGGCCTCTACGGTAGAGCGTTGCCCTGGCAGCAATAGAACCGCGCCTTCTTCTTCCAATAGTTTTTCTAGCCTGTCGCTAACCCAAGCTGCGGCTTCATCGGGCGACCATTGCAAGACGTTCTTTTCGGAATGCAAAAGCTCCACCGCGCGATGCCCTAGGCTGCCCAGTAGCAAGTTGCCACCGGAAACTGAAAGTATGTTGGGCGGAGCGATGTTGGCCGGATATTTCAGTACCCATTCCATCGGATTGTTGAGGAGCTTGTCCAGACTGGAAAAGGAATGTCTTTTGCGATCAGGAATCGTTTCGGGATCAATGTGCCACCAACGACGCAGCGAAGGCAGCGGCTTATTTTGAATCTTTACAGGCTCAACGAGGCCGAGCTTGTTTTCCAGTACATCTTCGACAGTTTTTACAGGGATGGAGCCACTTTTGAAGACACGCTCAATGGCCAGCCAGATCGGATGGACTTCTTCACCTTCGGGCGGCAGGGCAAGGACTAACCGATTTTTCGCTGCGAGCACAGGATGGCGCCAGTTGCGTGCGTCAGCTTCCATCACGTCCCCCATTTCAGGAAGCGCGACGCCTGATGAACGTAAGGCCAACATTTCATGCTTATGCCACGGATAACTTGGGGGCAGGGCCGGAGCCGCTAGATTCCACCAGATGACCGTTTCCTGCGGCTGTATGGCTGCTGAAGGGTGCGTGGCAAGCAAACAACTTCCCACCTCAGGTCTACTGGCTGCGCTCGATTCACCGTTAACCACAGTTTGCTCGAACAACTGGGTAAGCTCCATGCGACTGATCGTTGTTACTCCTTGCTTCTTTAGCAAGGCAAGGGCTCTTGCAATTTGGATGCACTGTGAATTGCCTGAATGTTGGGCACGCTGGGTGAAAATATCTTCAGAGCCCAGTTTTGAACGGAACGACTTGGCAACTCGTGTTGCGATTTCTTCCAGAAGCGCGACTGGGGCGTCTTCCCCAGCGGGGATGCTCGGAGGCTGAAGCCATTGATCTAGG
>WBZN01000778.1_pt1 | contig 21259 bp, 21 predicted proteins | sample 5204281 | NCBI WGS metagenome assembly WBZN01 (sample SAMN12344347, study PRJNA552823) | activated sludge metagenome | biome: Activated sludge suspended growth; feature: Nitrification reactor; material: Wastewater; isolation source: activated sludge from nitrification reactor of wastewater... | reverse complement strand
CACCGATTGAACACGCGTCCACGGAAAGGTCTCAACTTTGCCACGCCGCTGGAGGTCTTCACACAGCTGCGGTATCATTCACCCGTTGCACTTGGATCTTGAGACCGCCCGTTTATATCAAAGTTGACAAAAGACCAACTCCTACCTTTCTGAGGGATATTTACTTCCAGGAAGATAAGTCTTTAATTGTCCTTGCTCAAAGTCTTCGGAATCGTTCCGATGGACGTGTCATGCTGGAGCTAGCAGAAAGAGCATTGGCTCACAAGGCGACACAAAAGGGAAGCGTCAGCTAGTTCTCAAGGAGTCAGATCAGACCACGATTGCACACTCACCGCATCTACCGCTTTGATTGAGCCGCCTGCTCGAGGGAAAATAGCTGCAGATCGTAGGCCCGGTCGGTGAATCAGACGAGGCGGATAGCGATGAACACCAACATGGCGAGTCATGATCGGTCATTTTGTGTTGCAATAGTAGGGATCGTGCACAGAAATTATGTCTGAAGTTGTCATGCGGGAGGGTTGATTCGTATGAGCGTATCGACACAAGAGGTTGCCGTTATTGCCGGTGTGGGGCCTGGATTGGGCGCGGCGCTGGCCCGTAAGTTCGCGCGAGAAGGGTGCGCTGTTGCTTTGCTGGCCCGCTCAGCGGACTTTTTGAACGATCTGACCAACGAACTGCGTCAGTCGGGAGCACGCGCGCTGGCGGTACCGACAGATCTGACCGATGCCGAAGCCGTGGCCAAGGCGTTTGCCCTGGTGCGTACCAAGCTTGGGCCGGTCTCCATCCTGATCAATCATGTGGGCAGTGGAGTGTGGGGTGGGTTCAACGAGTTGACAGCGGAGGGGTTCAGGTCGACCTGGGAACGATGCGCCCTGGCAGCCTTCCTCTGTTGTAAACAGGTTGTGCCGGATATGCTTGCTCGCCGTGGCGGAAGCATCTTATTTACAGGGGCCACGTCGTCCATCCGGGGGCGGAACGGTGCGCCTGCCTTTAGTAGTGCTAAGTTCGCCGTCCGCGGGCTAGCCGATTCCCTTGCGCGGGAGTTGTGGCCGCAGGGTATCCATGTCGCACACATCCTTGTGGATGGGGTGATCGATACGGCTGCCGTGAGAGCCGAGCTGGCTGTTGGAAGCAGCGAACCGTTGCTGAATCCGGAGGACATGGCCGAGACCTATTGGGCGTTGACCAGACAAAAGCCCGGCGCCTGGACCTTCGAGTTGGAATTGCGACCCCCAGGAGAGGCCTTTTTTGTGTAGGCCGTTTTGGTTGTGACTGTTCAGGCCGGACCGGATCAATGGAGGGTGCATTCAGCCTCACAGGGTTTCTCCTGTGAGCGTCTGTCATATCGGGAACAGCTGAAGCTCGAACGCCCGTTCGGTGAACCAGATGAGGGCGATCGCGATCACGGCCATGGATCCGCCGGTGAGGACTAATCGCGGGTATGACCATGAGCGGCGGATTACATAGGCGAGGGGTAAGAAGGCGGCGACGATGGGTAGTCTATGTGAACTTGAAAGACACTTCTACGGGCATCTGATGCTCAATGAAATAGCAATTGCCATGTTGGGCTATAGATGAAATAGTTTGAGCGAGTACATTGTTTCGCTCGCAGGATTTCTGCGGCGCGCTTCAGACTTAGCTTGATCGGCATGCTGATTTCGTCCGAGATTGGTCCATGCCTCCCCCAACACCCAGTACAATTCCGCTGTGTCCCAGCCACTCGAGAGCTGACGTTCTAGCAGAGAGACGGCCTGCTCTGCTTTTCCATTCAATAGGCATGCTCTAGCCAGTGCGATTGCGGCATCTCCGTAGGGGCGCGTGCTGAAATTTCTTTGAGCAAGAGATAAGGCTCTACGTGGATTCTCAGCATCCTGCAGGAAATGTGAAAGTGCATGACCTGCGGCCGCTTCTGGAAATTTTGCAAGCCTCTCTTCGTATATTGCCCGGGCTTGCAAGATCAGCTTTCTGGCACCTTCACGATTGCCGTTGTTCAATTCGATGGCGGCTAATGCATCCATGTATTCTGGTGATCCGGTTCTCTGGATCACGCTTTCATAGAGTGCTTTTGCAGCTGCATTGTCCCCGGTCAGGCTTTTGATTTCGGCAATGTGCTCATCGATCAACCACCAGCCTGGAAGCTCATCAGCGGCAAGCTGATACAGGGCCAGCGCTTCGTCAAAGCGTCCCCTGTCCAATGCGATTAACCCTCGTTGCAGCTTCACCCATGCTTTTCTAGTAGCAGAGGTGCCGTGGTACCGCTTTTCGGCCGCCTCCAAGAACGCCGCAGCCTCACCAGGCGATCCCATTTTGCCCTTGAGGAGCGCAAGCCGTATGTACTGTGACGATATGCCGACTTGATTGACCAAGGCACGATAGGTAGTTTCCGCCTCCTTATAGTGCCCCGAATAAAATGCAATATCGCCACGGAGCCCGGCGACTTCCGTTTTATCGGCTGTGCTCGGGGCTCGATCAAGAGCGGTACTTGCTAGCTTTAAACGATGAAGCGTGTAATGCAGGTTGGCTCGTGGAAGGCTTGCCTGCGACGACGGTCCCATACGACTTTCCTGTTCACTCAACACCGATTCGGCGTACTGGTAGTCCTCATAGTTGCCAGTGAGCCTGGCCCGTTCAACATATAAGGAAACAAGTTCCAGGCGAAGAAGGCCATCATGGGTCTGTTTGGCGCTAAGCTGAACCGCTGATTCGATGGCAGCATTCAGCGAATCTAGCTCGCTCTCGTAGTTGACCTGGCTCTTGGTCGCAGCTACCTGCTTGGTGGTATGCGCAGTTTGCGCCACCGCCTCGTTCGACGAACTCGACTGCCCAGGATTCCTTTGATCGCAAGCCGAGAGTAGGCACAAACAAACCAGACTCAGCGTGAGGCTGAGCCTGGTTGTGAAGGTGGATGGCATGATAGTGGGGCGTGAAGGTGCCAGCATGAATCAGCCTTCACGAATGCGCCGGTCTCAAATGTGGAAACACGGCTGGTGATGGGGTTCCGGACTCGTCCCCCGTGCAGCCGGTCGGCTTGTCGCAGGGTACTTGAGGCGTGCCATTCCAAGGATTGATGACACCCACCAGGGAGTTGATGTCGTGAGGGGCGCCCGGACCAATCTTCAAGAGTGCAGCGGCCAAAAGCCGATCAGCCACAGGATCGTCAAAGCCCCGTCCGTTCGGCCAGCCAGCTGGACTGCTGAAGTCGAAGGTAATGACATCAGGCACAACCACCGGTACGACGACAGTGGCGCACGCATCAATGTTCACTTGGCTGTTATTTGCTGGTGGAGAAACTGTCTCTGTCGAACAGGGAGTGAATCCTAGCACACGAAGCGCCGGCCCTACCTCAAAATGAATGTTCTTGAGCGAATTTGGCTGGGGGCCAGCTGCCAGAATTGTTTTGAAGTCCCTGTCATCATCTATGGGATTGCCGCGATTAAATGCATCCCGCTGATCGTTGAAATTATTGACAGTAGTTCCAGGATTGAGCGGATTCCCATTCCCGTCGAGGGGAGGGAACTTGGTGGTGTCTCTGGACAATAAGGCGGTCGCGATCGCAGGCTCCCCCGTACGGTCGACACGTACAAAACGATCAGATGTCTGAGTCGAAAATACAAACGGGTCAGCAGCCGGCGGGGTTGCTGGGTCGTTGCTGCCGCAGGCGCTGAGTGCTACCGCGAGACCGAGGCCGAATAATGGAGTCAAAAATATGTTCTTCATGAGTAATACTCCCTTGTTCTATATTACGACGCTAGCCTTGCCGTTGTTCCCCACACCCTAACTTTCGGCCTCGCCCCTTGTACTGGTGGAGCAAGGGCATCGTTAACCATCTCAAAGACGATGGCGGAGACATTGCGATTGGCAAACGAGTCTCGCCTCGGACGGTTGTTAAGCCCAAAGGATGCGACCAAATCCCCGGTTTGGCCGTCAGCTGCAAAGGAATTCACCAAGGCTGTGTACCCTTCACCATCGAAGAAAAAGGGATCATTGCGCAGTCCGGCAAATCCCTTCGTGCCCCCAGATGAGGTTAAGACCTGTTCGATCGGTCCGGAAAATGTGCCGCCGGCGCCCGGTACGTTTTCAAGCTGGAGGCCACAAGCACCGGACGAGTTGGTTCCCAGTCGGGCAAATATCTGTATGTCCGGTACATTGTCGAAGTTACCATTCGGATCGGCACGATCAATGTTGAACGTGTACAGGACATTGCGGTCGCAGTAGAAGCTCGCATCAATGCGAGACCGTGGCGCGGGCCGTCCTCCAAATGTGATGGCCCCCACTGTTTTATTCCCCCCCTCGGGCGAAGGGAAAATAAACACATCGGCTAGATCGGCAGCAGGGTCTGCATCGGCTCCCGGGGATTCTGCGTGGTCAGCCGACATGACCGACACGCTGACGGACAGGCTGCCTGCTACAACTGCTACGCCGATCAACTTGGCTAATGACGTCATTTTACGTGACATGGCGTTTCCTCCTTATCGTAGCGGTCTCTCTTTGACCACAAGTAAAATTGCGAGGGCATTCTCTGCCCCGATAATTCAGGTTGTCAAGAACAGAAGTACGAGAGTTTACCAATAACGGTTCCTTGTGCCTTAGCCGAACAGACCTGCTGCCCATTTAACGGAGCAGTAGGTCCTCCGCATTGCATCGAGACTATAAGTCTGCACGGCGTCTAAAGGCCTCACCTGGAAGGGCAAGGTTCATAACTTTGCTTGTGGCAGTGCATGGAAGCTGTAGCCACTCCCCTCGACGACCTCCTTTTGTGTTGAGCCCAGTGTGCTGCGTCGCATGATCGGCGGTGTGGTCTTGAAGGCCATTGGTCGGTCTCTTTTTATGGTGAAATGATCTTTTTTATGTATATGTCCCATGAATGAACACCTGCCGGCGGTCTGTTCATCACTACGAGAGGATTTCAAGATTGGATGTATGCGTCCGAGCCGGTTGGCTTGTGGGGGTATGGGGGCGGTGCTATAGTCCGCCTATCGTCACACGATAGATCCAGCTCGCAATCCAATTCTTCCCTGTTACTCGTAGAGCTTCATGGGGAAGACCGTATGTCGACCATGACCATAGAACCGACCAAACTGGATCAAGACCACGAGTGGGCCCAACTTATTGCGCGCACCGCCCAGGGTGATCAGGCTGCGCTGGCCACGTTTTATGATCGTACAAGCCCACAGGTGTTTGGCTTTATCTGCAAAATCCTCAACAACCGAGAGGCTGCGGAAGAAGTCACCTTGGATGTCTACACGCAGGTGTGGCGACAGGCTCATACGTACGATCAAACCAGAGGCGCCCCCGGGGCATGGCTGATGACGGTGGCCCGAACAAGAGCCATCGACCGGCTGCGTGCCAGGGCTAGCGAATATGGGCGCTTCGAATCATTGGACGCCGTCGAGTTATTCGCCAGTTCCGACGAGACGCCGGAAGAGAATGTGGAGGGCGAGGAACGCCGTCGATATGTCCAAGAGGCCTTGGCTGGGCTGACGGCTGAACAACGGCAAGCTATTGCCTTGGCCTATTTTTATGGATTAAGCCAGAGTGAGATTGCCGAGAAGCTGCAAGTGCCGCTCGGCACTGTAAAGACACGAATGCGATCCGGCCTGATCAAATTGCGGGAGGCTCTGGCACCATTCGAAGCGGGTTTACAGCTATGACCGAGACGACGTTGCCGGAAGAATTGGAAGAACGGGCGATGCTGTATGCTCTTGGAGTCCTGGATCCAGAGGATCGTCGGGCGTTTGAGTTAAGACTCCAAGGTGAACCAGCTCTCCTGCGGCAAACGACAGCAGCCTATCAAGCGACCGTTTATGTCCTCAGTACGCTTGTGGCTCCTGTGACACCTCCCTCCACCCTTCGCGAGCGGCTGGTTCAGCAGGTTGCGGAAGAAGCCGCCCGAGAAGTCGAACAGTTCGAGCTGGCCGCGAGTACCGTGGCTTTAGGATCGACCCCGGTTAAGCCTCAGGACTCAGTACGGGAGCGGCTTCTTTCTCAAATCCAAACGCATTCGGCTGTCCGACTTGTTGTCAATGAGTCGGTACCCGTTTTGGGAGATATCGCGAGTCGGGCGAGCGATGAACGGGTGAGTGAAGAAAAGATAGACGTATCGCAAGATGCGGCCCCCTTGCCCACGTGGTTGTCTTCCGGCTGGACAGCCGTTTCAAACTTTGTGAGAACGCTTCTGATTCGTTCCATGATTCCTCGACCGTCTTCAGATGGGCTTACTTTCGTCAAGGCGTCGGAGGGAGCCTGGCGAGAAATTTCCCAGGGGGTGACGGCCAAATTGCTCGCGTTTGACCCGGTTTCCCGTAGGACCACGACGCTCCTTCGCTTTCTTCCCGGTACCAGCTATGCCCCGCATCGTCATGCTGCGGTTGAAGAACTCTATGTGCTTGAAGGCGGGTGTTCCATTGCCGGTCGTGAGATGGCGGTCGGTGATTATCACCGAGCCGAAGCGGGGACCGTGCATCACGATACTTCGACCGAGGAAGGATGTCTCCTCCTCGTGCTCTCCTCTCCCCAGAACGAGATGTTGAAATAGTTCGTGGCCGATGGGCCGGTCTTCGCTGAGTCCTCAATCCAATCGGAACGAATCTACGTACTATATGTAGAAATGGAAAACGCCGGTTGATTCTGTGACATGACGGTGCTATGAAATAAAAACTCGTGCCACTACCAGGAAGGAGGCGGCGGTGAAAAAACTGGTCCGATTCGGCGTCTCGCTCGATCATCATTTATTGGACGATTTCGATAAGCATATTGAACGGAGAAACTATACCAATCGTTCGGAAGCGTTGCGTGATCTCATTCGCGACAACCTCGTCGGTCAAGAATGGGATGAGAACAAAGAAACGGTCGGTACGATCACGTTTGTCTACGACCATCACGTACGAGACCTGACGAGTAAGTTGACGGATATTCAGCATGACTACCATGGGCACATCCTTTCAGGGATGCATGTGCATCTCGATCATGACCACTGTCTTGAAGTGTTGGTTGTCAAAGGTAAGGGTTCGGACATTCGAAGGGTGGCCGACGCACTCGTGAGCGTGAAGGGCGTAAAGCACGGGAAGTTGACCATGACGACCACAGGAAAAGCCCTGCGCTAGCAGCTCGTGCCATGAAACACCTTGCAAGTAAACGGTTAGCGATTGTTGTCCATTGGGTCTGTCTTGTCCTGACGCTCTGTTGTAGCAGCGCTGTACAGGCTCATGACCCAGATGAACCTGAATTGGAAGTCCCGGAGATTACTGTCGTAGGCGAAAGACCGGTCGCAGCCTCTTCTCAGCAGTTCATCCCGGACAAGGAAATCGTACTCCAACCTCAGGGGCGTCCCGCGCAGGTACTTCGTTTGATCCCCGGTATGATAGCTGTGGAGCATTCCGGCGGGGCAGGAAAAGCCGATCAATATTTCCTGCGCGGCTTCGATGCCGATCATGGCACGGATGTGGCGTTCTTTGCCGATGGCATGCCGATCAATCTCAGGACGCATGCGCATGGACAGGGGTATGCCGACCTCAATTTCATTATTCCCGAAACGATCGAAGGGGTCGATGTCGCTAAAGGTGCCTACCTTCCTGAAATCGGGGATTTTGCGACGGCAGGAGCGATCAATTTTAAGACTAGACAAATAGTGAAGGAAGGGATTGCCCAGGCAACCGGAGCCCAATTCGACACGCAGCGCTATCTGCTCATGTTCTCGCCCACGAAGGACAAGGTCAAAACCCTGCTCGCCGTTGAAAATTACTACACCAATGGCCCGTTCGAAAACGACAATCGCTATCTCCGCACCAATGTCCTCGGCAAGCTGACTACGAGCTTCACCGGTCGCGATGAATTCAGCCTCAAGGGGACCTTTCAGAAGTCCAAATGGAATGCCTCCGGTGAAATCCCGCTACGAGCCGTGGATGACAGGACACTGGATCGCTTCGGTGCGGTCGATCCGACGGAAGGTGGGTCCACGCTGCGAGCCACCGGGGTCATGAACTATCACTACGATACGACGACCAACGGCCAATTCTTCGCCAATGCGTATGGCCAGTATTACCGGTTGGATTTGTTTACGAATTTTACCTTCGCCTTAAATGATCCGGTGAATGGCGACGGGATTCAACAGTCCGATCGGCGGGTCATGTATGGCGGTGATATTGGATATAAGCAACGCTGGGACTTATGGGGAATCCCGGTCAGTGGGACGGCTGGCGTGCAAGCGCGTGTGGATGATATCCATCCGCGGCTCGGGACACAATCGAAACGCGCCTCGATCGGGACCACCAACTATAGCGATGTGCTCTCCGCTTCGTACGCGCCCTACGTCAAGGGCGAGGTTCAGCCGGTGTCCTGGGCTCGGTTCGTCGGTGGGTTACGCTGGGAAACCTTTACCTTCGATGTGCGGAATCTCTGCGGCACCTGCACGTTACGGCCGGATGGTCACACCAGTTCGGGCATTCTCCTGCCAAAGATGAGCATGATTCTTGGGCCTTGGGCTAAAACCGAATTCTTCGTCAACTACGGAGAAGGTTTTCACAGCAATGATGCCCGGTCTGCTGTGCAGATAGGGAGTGCCCCGCTTGCTCGGTCCAGGAACTACGAGGTTGGTCTTCGCTCAAGACCCTGGGGGCCTGAGGGCCTTGAATTTACTGTCACAGCCTGGCGGATTGATCTACAGTCCGAATTGGTATTCGTGGGTGACGGAGGAACGACGGAGATTAAGGGGCCGAGTCGGCGGCAGGGGTTCGAAGTGGCCGCGCGCGGGCAGCTCTGGGGGCCACTGTATGTGAACGGCAGCTTCACCTGGACCCAGGCCAAATTCAGAAACGGCGATGCCATCCCACTGGCCCCGGAGTTCACCGCCTATGGCGCGGCCATTCTTCAGTGGCCGGAGGGCCTCACGTCGCAACTCCAGGCGACCTACTTGGGCGTGCGGCCGCTCATCGAAGATCAAAGCATTAGGTCTCCATCTTGGATCGTCTTTGACTGGTCTCAGCGGTACCGCATTCCGATCAAGCTACCGTATGGCCGACTGGAAGCATTTTACTTTATTCAGAATCTGTTCAATACGGACTGGGAGCAAGCGATATTTGCATTTGAGTCGAGGCTGAGGACCGAATCGGCTCCGGTCAATGGCATTCATTTCGTTCCAGGAAATCCACGCACATTCATGGGGGGAGTAGCCTGGCATTTTTAGTTGTTTCGTCGGACTGGTGAATGAAGAGTGGGATGAATTGATCATTGAAAGATCTGTCCCGCTCAACGTAACATTCAGATTCCCTCACTATGCCTCGGATTCTCGCGCAAGCCTACTTCAATCGCTCAACCTTGACCGTCGCACGTTCTCTCATTGGGAAGCATCTGGTGCGTGAGAGCGGGCAGGAAACCATCGTCGGGAAAATCATCGAAGTGGAAGCGTATATCGGTACAGAAGACAAGGCTTGTCATGCATCGAAGGGACGGACGCCAAGAACAGAAGTCCTGTTTGGTCCCCCGGGGATGTCGTACGTCTATTTGATCTACGGTATGTACCATATGCTGAATGTCGTGACGGAGCGGGAAAACTTTCCTGCCGCCGTGTTGATCCGTGCCATTGAAGTGGATGGCGAATTGATAGATGGTCCGGGAAAGCTCTGCCGCGAGCTGGGTATCGATCGGTCATTGCATCGAGTTGATCTGACACAGGGACGAGCTATCTGGTTCGAAGATCGAGGTCAGAGAGTCCCTCGCAATCAGGTGGGCACCTTTCCGCGGATTGGAGTGGACTACGCAGGGCTGTGGGCAAAAAAACCCTGGCGGTTCCGGTTGATTGAGGAAGACGGCCGTACGAACAGTTCCCGTAGGAAACACAAAGCAAAGGGGAAGCCCCTCTAAAGGACTTCCCCTTTCTGTATCGCATCGGTCAAAACTGGTTAGTCGATTTTGCGGTCGCCGGTGATTTTGGTGGCAGAGGTCACAGGTGGAGCGATCGTGATCTGTGGCCCCTCCACATGTGGAAGCCTGCCGGCTCCCTGTCCTTCGGTGATGCGTGCATTGTCCGTCTTCATCAGTTTCTGCTCAGCGTTCTTGACCGAATCTGCCGACTTCAGCAGCGTGGCGGTTCCATGCGCATCCGGCTGGCCTGGATCGTTCGCGGTCGGCTGGCCTGTGACAGGGCTGCCCGAGTTCTTCATCGGATAGCCTTCATGCTTGGGCAGCAGTGCTGGGTTGGCTGAAGCCATGGAAAGACCGAACAGAACTGCGGAGGCTGTGGCAACTACAGCAGTGACAAGTTTCATACCCGTTCTCCCTTTGATATAGAAGAGTGAATGAGGATCATACAACAACGGCGTAGCTTCGTTATAAAAGGGCACCCATCGAATCATAGCGATCGGTAGCCGTTTCTGTCAAACAGGCAATGCCTTCCGAGGGTGAGTCGAGATGAAGAGGCTCGGGTCAACCTGGCCGGCGCGGAGGTCGCCGACCTCGTCCACGGTGGCGGAACGCTGGTCCTCGACTGACACCTGGGAGGCGGATGGTCACAGTAGTGCCTTCATCGGTCGCACTGCCGATCGCAATCGTCCCATGGTGTTCCTCGATGATTTTCTTGACGCTGGGCAGTCCTAGCCCGATGCCAGACCGCTTCGTCGTGAAAAACGGCTCGAAGACTTTATCCACGATTTCGGCTGGGATCGGCACTCCGTTGTTCTTGATCAGAATCTGCACCTCGAATCCGCGCCCAGCCCGATGTTGCGTGACGGCGATCGCGAGATGACCACCTGGAGACATGGCCTCACAGGCGTTTCTGAAAATGCTCAAGAAGGCCTGCTGAAGCTTCGCTTCATCACCACGCACGGGAGCGATGATATTGGCATAGTCTTTCGTGACTTGAATGCGCGTTGCCTCAAGATCGGTTCCGACTACCACCAACGCACTCTCAAGCACTTCTGGAATTCGGCAGAGATGCCGGTTTAGCTCCAGCGGCTTGGCGAAATCGAGGATTTCGTTAAGGATCGCCTCGATCCGGATCAAGTCGCGCATGGCGTTTTCCACCCGTGTCTGAGGATCGAAATCAAGAATCCCCTCACCGGTCACTTCTTCCAATTGCGATCGTATGGAGGCCAAAGGTTCACGGATCTCCGTCGCCAAAAATGCACTGAACTCCCCGATTGCCGATTGGCGTTCTTGCTTTCTGATACTCGGCTCGGAAGGTGTCGACGAAACGGCCTGAGGACTTGGTGACCCAATCTCAGTGGGCGGAGCCGGGGCAGGGGCTTGAGGCACCGGTGCTTGTAAGAGATCGGCAAGTTGAACGATCGTAGGTTCCAGCGTGCGGGCATCGGTCGTTTGATAGCGTTCCGGATCCTTTGCCCCCAGCGTGAGGGTGCCGCCGACTTGCCCTTTGACGAAAAATGGGATGACGAGGGATGACTGAAAGCGGTCCTTAAAAAGCTGTTTGTGATCGAGAAAGCGGCCCTGAGTAGAGGCCAGGTCATGATCCACGCGCGGCTTGCGGTGGCGCACGGCCCATCCGGCGGCAGAACTATCCAGCGTGAGACGTTGACCGGGCTTCAGGTCCTTCTTCGCGTCCCGTTGATCAGCCTTGACATCACCAACAACTCCCAAGACTTCCACATTTCCCGCCAGCGGATCGTAGTAACAGGCCCAGGCCCGGTCGTAGGCCACGGACTGGTAGGCTTCCGTGAGGACTGCCTCAACCTTCGCCTGCAGTTCGGGCGAGAAGTGCTTGATCATGGGCGGAAACAAGTCGCCCCCAGCTGGTTGGGGAGGCGCGGCTTCCTGCGTCACGTAAGGACGGCTGAGTACCGCAGCGGTATTGAACAAACCCTCGCGATCCAATGCTTTGGTCATCCCCTCGCACATCTGGTCTAGCTGTGATCGGTCTTTCTTGGAAAAGGCCGCGCCTTCTTTCCTGCCGATCACCAGACAGCCGTATACACGAGTGAGATGGCGCAGGGGCACGACGAGCAAGGACTTGGCGCCGGGAGTAATCAACCGCAAACGGACGGTGCGCCCACTGTCGGAATCCGCTGTGTTTGGGCTCAGGGCTGCGGCGCTTTGTGTCGAAAGGGTACGGAGAATAGCTTGAACATCTCGAGGTGTAAACCCACGTGAGGCATGCTCGACGAGCGGGCCGTTTTCCTGGTGGAAGATTGCCGCCAGTACTGAATCTGTGCCGATCTCATTCAGCGCGGCATTCAACGTCCGTTGAAGAAGTGTTTCCGGAGCCGGTTTCGTTTGAGGAGTCGCCGTGGTCATACGTTTCAGTATAAGAGAGCGCATTGTAGCCGGATCGGTGACGAATAGCTACTCTCTCTGAGTAATCATGACATTCTGCGACCCGTTCGAATCGCTATCACGTGTGACAGGATAACAACGTCAGCGGGGTACTCTTTGGGCCAACACGAGAGATTGATTGTTATGAAGGAACGATGACCGTCAATCTCGAGGCATTTTGTCGGGATCGAGCTCAACCAACCGCAGGCGACCATTCCCGATATGATCCGTCTTATAAATACGAGGGCCGATCTGGATGGTTCCAACTAGAAGATTGCCGGTGATCACGAATGTAAAATCGCCTTGTACGGGCGGTTTGAACGTTCCACGGATGACAGCGGTGTCGTTGATTCGAGAGACTGTGGAGGAGACGTCGAGTTCTGGGTTGGTATTGTCGAAGAGTTCAACGGTGATCCTGGGAAGGGGCCTGGCTCCTGCATCCTTGAGAACTTTAAGGAGAGAAAGGTCCAACGCAATTTCTCGATCGTGGAGTATCCATGGCTTCTTCGGTGTTTGAGGCTGGGTAATCGGCGGAGGATTCAGAACGGTGTGCCATAGGCTTTTTGGTCCGGATAACTCGTCGGCCCGCACCATTGGGCCGGCGAGGCTACCTAACAGCAGGGTAAGGAGAAGAAGGTTGAATTGTCGAACGGCTGATTGTGGTTTTGAGTCACACATGGTGTTTCTTCATTTCGATCCCATCTCGTGATGTCTGTGGGAGTCAAGAGCAGGGAGAACCGACACTCGATCCTCCCTGCATCCTATCAGTTAAGGAGTTAGCGCGGGAGACTTTCCGCGCGATGTTCCAGGAGCATCTTTTCGAGGCTTGTTGGGAGCATTGTCACCCATGTCGTCATCTGAGTCATCGCCTGCATCATCGTCGAGGTCGTCTCGAGAGTCAGGACGGACGTCTCTCAATCCACTCGGTGCGGTGGCAGCAGAGGTCGTGGTGCTTGCGCGCCAGGCGGCAATGACATTTCGAACTTCGTTCATCGAACGGGCATTGTCCGCAGACTTGGAAGGATTGATTGCGTAATCGATTCCGGCTGGTCGGCCGTTGATCAGGATCTTCGGGTTGGAAAAATACTTGACCCGTGGGCATGACACGGTCGGGCAGGGGTAGGCCATAATCGTCCGAAATTTTCCAATTGGGTCCCGATAGCCATAGGAGTAGGGGTAGACGCCTGTGCCTCCGGACTCCCGATCGTGGGCATCTCCCATATTGTGTCCCAGTTCATGGGTCAGGGTATTGTTCGAGACACAGTCGCGGTCTGTCACGCTAAAGGCGTAAGAGGCAAAACTCGCGCGCGGGCCGTTTGCCATAACATAGGCGATCCCACAGTAGCTTCCGCCGTTATCTACGATCAACGCAACCATATCGGCCTTGTATTGATCGCGTAAGGTATGCACCTGATCCATGAAGCCATCGCTCGTACTGCGGAGACGGACTAGATCGGTATTCATGTTGCCGGTTTCCGTATAGGCGACCTCGGCAGTCCGCACCAGACGGAGCCGCATGGCGATTTGGCTGTTTTGGTACGCTTGATTCGCCAGATCGACACTCATCGCAATCAACGCATTCATGGCGGACAGGCCACCCTGCTTGATCCGTGCCGTGGTGGTGTAGACGACCATCAGGTCGACGATGGTGTTCGTCGTTGTGGCGGCGGCTGTGGTGACGCTTTCGGTCGTGGCGGTTGTTTCGGAGTGCTTGAGTTTTGGTTCCGGTGCAGGAGGCTCTGCAGCGGTCCCATCGTCTGGTACAACGAGCGGATGGTGATCCGGACGCATGGCGTCGTCGTCAATTTCGACGAGACGATGACGGTTATCCTCGGTCGGCTCAATTTTGTAGAGCCGTTGACCTGAGACAATTGTCCCCGCCATCTTCTTGCCTCGTACAGACAAGGTAACATCGCTGTCCTGGTCACCTCGCACCCGCCCACGCCACACCTTCGCCTTATTGCGATGGATTTCTGGTTCATCGAGTTCGAGTGTGCGTGTGCCGGTATCGAAGAGGTTCAGGGAGATGTCCTGTTTCGACTCTTTGCGGGAGAGTTTCATGGCTTCCAACGCAGCGGGATTGAGCCCCATTGTATGGTGTCGGCGCACCCATTGCTTCGAGAGCTGAGCCGGCGGAAACGCCTGGTCGATCGCAGGAGGGATACCGCTGGGTGTTTCCACAAAGAGCGGGACCGGCGATCCTGTTGATGCGCAGAGTCCAACCGTCGGAATGCTAAGGGTTGCAGCGAAGAGACCGAGGAGTATCGCGCGTGGAACCCAAGACGAACGGCGACGTGTTCGATGGCCTCTCGATGAGTGTTCCAATGGCAACATTGGCTTCATGTAACCTCCCATGTGTGTGTAAGTGAGTCAATGAGAGTATTCCAAAGCAAGGCGCATGCCGTCTTGTGCGACGACTCATACTCAACGGCTCGAGCTCACACTTTATGCAGTATCAACTGTGTTCAACGTTGGTACATACAGTATTTGCTGGTGAACGGAGTAGAAAGCTTTTGCGCAACATGTAAAAAGTGAAGGTTGTGCCATACGTAGAAACGCAAGCGGTGGTTGGTCGCTCGTCCTTGGAAGGTAAGTAATTCACCAGATCAGGCCTCGGGGGATGCTCCGAGCCTTCCAGTCGTGTCCATGAGAGGGCCTGTCATCGAAGAATCGTCAGTGACAGGCGATGGTCTCACCCAGATCCACCCCGTGCAGTACTCACTGGGTGACGAAGGCCCTCGGCATATTCCAGATCACTGATATTCAGGAGTCTTCATCACTTATGGATGGGTGAACAATAATAACTGGAGAGAGATTCGTTGGTATGCATGTGGATCCATGAACAGAAGTAAAAGGCATGAGAATCGGAGGCGCCTTGGATTCTAGATAGAGAAACAATTCTCATAATAAGACAGAAAGGAAGGGGGCGCCATGTTTGAGGATATTGCGATGATAACAACCTTGGCCTCGATCAATATGCTCGCGCTGTTCATGTGTGACATCGGTCGATCAGGACAGAAAGAGACTACTGGAATCATGTCGCGTATGAGCATCGAGATGAATAACGTGCGAATCGGCAAGAGTATGGACGCGTAATGGTCACTGGTTCTTTTTCAAAGGGTATGGCATGCCGATGCCGTATTTCGGCCCGCCATCATGATTTCCTGGAGGCTACCGGTATCCCTTCTTTATCACTGCGTGGGCTCAATCAGGATTGATGATCTTGGGTGGCCGACGAGGTTCCTCCTGAAGATCAGGAGGAAGACGGCGGTCAACCGTCCAGCCGTTGAGGACTGTTGTGACCAAACTGATGACCAGCGCACCACCGACGGAAGCCCAGAATCCTGAGACCGTGAACCCCTTCACGAAAAACGCGGTCAGTTCAAGCAGCAGCGCGTTCAGCACCACCAGAAAGAGTCCAAGCGTAACGACGATCAGCGGCAACGTGAGCAGAAACAGGATGGGGCGAAGGATCAAGTTTAAGAAGGTCAAGACCAGTACGGCGGCCATACCGGCACCGAAACTGTTGGCCTCCAATCCTGGAACAATGGCGATGGCCAGGAAGACGGCGATACCGGTGATGAACACCCGCATAAAGGCCTGGCGTAACCCACCGTGAAAGGGCGACTCATGGACGGCTCGTGCGAAGCGAAGGGTCGGCATGGCTTATCGTGGAGGTGGAGGAATGCTGCCCGGTGAATAGTGCACGACCGTCGCGGTGACTTTCTTGTTTTTCTCATCTCTTGACGCTTCGATGATGACGCGGTCGCCTACGGCAGGTGGGTCGAGTGATTTCGGGTTGTTTTTGTTCTTGTATTTGACCTGCTTGGTCAGCAGGACTGATACGACCTGTCCTTTCGCAGTTTTCACCTCAATGTGCTTCTCATCGATGGATGTCACGATCCCCAGCACGTGCAGGAGTTCTGGTACGGGGGCTAACGCCAGCAGGCAGAACGATAAGGCGGTGAGGAGCAGGATACCGCCTGAGGGAGATCGACTGCGACCTGGTCCCACCACATGATCGAACACAGTATGCCCGTGTCGGGAGTGGTCCCGATCAACCGGGTGTGAGTACATCTGTCTGGCCATTGCGATGATTCCCTTTGGCATGACACTCATCTGACTATACAAATTCTTTGGGCTGAATGTCACCCTGCTGTTTGGCATGGTGTATGGAGTGGCGGATAACCAGGCGAGTGGTCAAGATCATAAGGACCGGGAGATGCATCAGCAACCCGCTGATACCCATGAACGTTTCACCGATCCAAAATGTCATGCCGAGGTTAAAGGCTAGGACGCCGTAATATAACCCGATCCCGAGTAGGAGGCGCTGAGTCATCGATGGAGATATTGTGAGTGAAGCGAGTCGTTGATCCAATGGAGCATACAGCGCCAGCGAAATCAGTCCGACGACCGCCCATCCCACATAGTTCGCGAAGGGGACGCCGAAGTGCCACCCTGGATCAGGGTAGTCATAAATTTTCCCCAAGAACCAACGGTCACCACGCAGGGCTACGGGATCGATCACCATATCGATGAAGGCAAACAGCAAGGCAGTCAGGCCAGAAATCGCCAAACTTGTGCGGACGGTTAGATCGAAGCGTAGGGGCTTGAGAGGAGACCGGTCGTTCTTCAACGTAACATCAAACGGAAGTAGGAGCCCAAGTGCCACACAGTAGGCGGCAAAGAGGAGGAAGCTGAATGAGATGGAATCCATGAACGGCACGTCAAAAAAATAGAGCTCTTGTCCGATCGTCGAACCATTATAGAAGTACCACCCAAAGGGGATGCCGGTTCTGGTCGACGAAAATTCACAGACAAAGGCAGTCGCCCAACTAATAAGCCAGAACCGCCAGGTTCGTGGCCAGCCGATCAGCTTGATGGCGGAAAAGAGAAAGGCGGCAAGAAAAATAAAGACATAGGGTCGGAGGAGAATGGTCTTGAAAAAGAGGACGAGGTGTTCCATTCAATGGGAGTTCGAGGTGGCCGTTATGCGTACCCGTGGGCTTTGAACCACCGGACGGCCTTGCCCAGGGCAACTTCGGGAGGATGCTGCGGCAGTCCGAGTTCTCGGATTGCCTTGCTGCAGTCATAGTGCATCTTGTATTTGGCCATCTTCACGCCTTCCAGCGGAATGCGCGGAGGGAGACCCGTCACATTGGCAAACCAGTGATTGAGGTAGGCGAGCGGAAGCACCGCACCCCGTGGGAGTTTTACGGATGGCGCTTTGAGCCCGGTCAATCGGCTGAGGATCTCAAACACTTCACGAAGCAAGAGATTCGTAGAGCCGAGAATATACCGTTCGCCCTGGCGGCCTTTCTCCATCGCGAGCAGATGGCCGGTCGCGACGTCATCCACATCGATGATGTTCATCCCGGTTTCGATATAGGCCGGCATTCGCCCCTTCATGAAATCGACAATCACCTGGCCGGTGGGCGTCGGTTTGACGTCGCCCTCTCCGACTGGAGCGCTGGGATTGACGATGACCACCGGTAAGCCTTCCTTGGCCAGCTTGTGCACCTCTTGTTCAGCCAAGTATTTTGAACGCTTATAGTGACCGGCCATTTGTTCGAGAGAGACCGGTGTCTCTTCTGTTCCGAGCCCCCCACCAGGTGGTAAGCCGATGGCCCCGATGGTGCTGCAATAGACGGTCCGTTCCACGCCAACCTCGCGTGCAGCCTCCAGTAGATTTCTGGTGCCGACCACGTTAACGTCGTAAAAGATGGAGGGGTCTTTGGCCCAGAGGGCGTAGTGTGCCGCGACGTGGTAGAGGTGGCGGCAGTTGCTGAGCGCGACGCGAAGTGATGCGGGGTCGCGCAAATCCCCTGCGGCTCGTTCTACCGGAAGACCCTGTAGGTTTGTGAGGTCGGCTTCAGGTCGCGCCAAGACACGAACCTCGACACCGGCTCGTACAAGGGCCCGGGCAACCGCAGCTCCAACAAACCCGGTTGCGCCTGTGACGAGAGCTTTCATTGAGGAGAGCGAACGGCAGGTGGCGCATAACTGATAGCAAAAAATCTTAATCCTATGTTTGCGCCATAAGCCATATGCGATGAGCTCTTAGTTTTTGCGAGCCGTGATATATCGCGCGATCTCGCGCAGCGGGTCGGCAGAGGGGCCGAAGGACGATAAGTGGGTGATCGCGCGAGTGACACAGTCGTCGGCCAGCTTCTTTGCTCCGTCCACTCCGTAGAATGTGGGATAGGTTTTCTTCCCACGTTCCGCATCGGTATTAGGATTCTTCCCCAACTCTTCACGAGTGCCGGTGACGTTCAGCACGTCATCCGCGATTTGAAATGCCAGGCCGATGTCTTCGGCATAGCCGGTCATGTCATCGAGTTGGCGGTCGTTGGCCCCGGCGGCAATGGCGCCCATGCGGACCGCAGCGCGCATCAGCATGCCGGTTTTATGCTTGTGAATATTCTGAAGCATTGGGAGGTCGATGTCTTTATTTTCAGCCTGAATGTCGAACACTTGGCCACCCACCATGCCCATATTGCCGGACCCAAAGGCCAATTCCTGAATGATACGGACTTGCCGCAAGGGATCGCAGCCTTTCATAAGATCCGGTCGGCTGACCAAGTCGAAGGCCATCGTCAGGAGCGCGTCGCCGGCGAGGATGGCCATGGCTTCGCCATAGACTTTGTGATTCGTCGGTTTCCCACGGCGAAAATCGTCGTTGTCCATTGCGGGCAGGTCATCGTGGATCAGCGAGTAGGTGTGGATGAGCTCCAATGAACAGGCAACGGCCATCAGGCCGGGAGGTGTCTGGTCTAGGGCCTGCGCCGCCGCGATCGTCAAAATCGGTCGGACTCGTTTCCCGCCTGCCATCAGGCTGTAGCGCAGACTCTCATGCAGCGTCGTCGGCGGGGTGACGGACGGAGGCGCGATGAAGTCCAGAAATCGATCAACGTCGATCCGCTTTTGTTCAAGGTAGTCGGCGATGTTCATGACGTTCGTCTTTCCAGCTGATCGGCCAATTCGCGCGGAGAGTAACAAACGATCTGAAGGGTGTCAAACATATGAGGATGGGGTAACTGATACGTTATCGTCTCTCTGGCAGGCTTCACAAGCCATCGGGCGTGAACGAGGAGAGCGGAGGTTCATTCTGATCGCTCGGCCGAAGGATTCCAAAGGGTAGCGAGTGAGACGGAGGTTGACACTTGTCGCAACAATGGATTAGGACTTCAGGCGTTGCCACCAGGAGAATCTCTGCTTCCGAGAAGTCTTCGCAGTTGAGTTTAAATGATGTTCCGGAGCTTGCTAAGGGAAACCTTAGTCCCACTACTCCACCGAGACAATGATGACGTTGGGGATCCTAAATCGCTACAGACTGGATGATTGTCATAGTCGCTCAGAGAAACCTACTGCATGTTTGACTGTTACGAGTAAGGAGGCTATACGTGCGAAACCTTAGCCGAGAATGTAGCTATGCTCTCAATGCAATTGTACTCGTGATAGGAGGCCTATTACTTGGAGGAGGAAGCATTTGGGATGGCTCCATAGTCCAGGCTCACGAGAGTCACGGGCATGGAAATGGTGAAAAGGAAAAGACTCTCTACGTTTGGGCTGGCGATCAGAACCGAGAAAAGCCTGATTTTTTGGCGGTGGTCGATTTCAACGAACATTCCGACAACTATGGTCGAATCATCCGAACAGTGCCGATCCCGCCGCCTGGAAATGTAGGAAATGAGCCACACCATTGTCACCTGTCTGCCGACAAGAACATCCTCGCCTGTGGCGGGCTATTGAGTGTGTTGAAAGGGCAGAACGGCATTTTCTTTTTTGATGTCTCGGATGCACGTCACCCACGATTTCTGTTTTCGAAAAGTGCTCCGAATTCAAGCATTACCGATGATTTCTTGCCCTTGCCTCATGGGGGATTTCTCGTCACGCAGATGGGTTCGGCGACCGGGGGAACGCCGGGTCAACTTGCTGAATTTGACCGGAATCTTCAATTCATCGCGGAGTATCCGGGTGTTCCTGGCGTCACTCCGTTCGAGGCGCCACTCGATGGCTCATCGTTGGAAGGTTTCAATCCACATGGGATTTCGGCTGATTTTACGCATAATCGGCTCGTCACTACTGACTTCATCAACCCCGTCACTACCTTGAATGTCTGGCCTGGTCCAGTTGAACTACGCGGTGCGTTACGGTTTTGGGATTTGGCCAAGCGCCAGATCGTCCGAACCGTCATGCTGCCGGAGACGCTCGGATCCATGGATGTGAAGCTCATCCCAGGCGATCCACATGGACGGGCTATCACCGTGAACATGTTTAGTGGGCTGGTCTATACGGTGGATCCTACTGATGGGAGAGTTGTCCAGGCGTTCGACTGCGATGATATAGTCCCGCATATCGAAGTACCTACCGACGGTGGTATGGTCCAGCTTCTCGCTATGCCTAAGCGTGGTGACCGCCTCATTTTTGCGTCATTTGAGGCTGGGCAAGTCGGCATGTTGGATATCAGTGATGTTGAGCATTTTACCCAAAAGTCGGTGGTAACTCTCGGCAAAAATACAGGTCCCCACAGCATTCACCTGACTCAGGATGATTCACGCCTTGTGGTCACAGACTATTTCCTCAATGAGGATGGTTTCGGTAAGATTCATTTTGAAGGGGATCATAAGGTCAACGTGATTAAGGTTACTCATGACAGCCTAACACTGGATACCCGCTTTAATTTGGACTTCAATACAGCGTTCGCATTCCCTGCAAGGCCGCATGGTGTCGCAATGAAGTAGACCGTCCGGACAAAGCTATTGTGCCCTTGAGACAGTTCTTGACCATTCACGAGGAGTCAGTAATGGAGATTTACCAGCGTTCCTGTGTGCTTGCGATAGTATCTCTGGTCTCCACACTTGCTATTTTCCCCCTCAGTAGTAGCCAAGCGGATGACACGATTCAACCGGGGCAGTGGCGTACCAAAGAAGAAGTGTTGGAAATGATCAATCCTTTGCTTGACCCCAAAATGATTGAGAAACGTAAGTCGAAGCCA
>WBZN01000777.1_pt1 | contig 21263 bp, 22 predicted proteins | sample 5204281 | NCBI WGS metagenome assembly WBZN01 (sample SAMN12344347, study PRJNA552823) | activated sludge metagenome | biome: Activated sludge suspended growth; feature: Nitrification reactor; material: Wastewater; isolation source: activated sludge from nitrification reactor of wastewater... | reverse complement strand
TCCTTCAGCCCCATGCTGGCCAAAGGATCGTCTTTGTGGGCATCGAATCCCGCTGAGATAATGACAAACTCTGGCTTGAACTTATCGGCTGCAGGCACAAGCGCTTTGAGGAAGATCGCATGGTACTCCTCGTCCCCCTCCCCGGCCTCCATCGGCACATTGATGGTGAATCCTTCCCCAGATCCCTCACCTCCCTCTGTCCCTCGACCTGTCCCGGGATAATGCGGGTACTGGTGCGTACTGAAAAAGAGCACGGAGGGATCATTCTCAAAACTGTGCTGCGTCCCATTGCCATGGTGTACGTCCCAATCGACGATCAGGACCCGGGTGAGCCCGTATTGTTTTTGGACATAGCGCGCGGCGATCGCGACGTTGTTGAAGAGGCAAAACCCCATCGCTCGACCGGCTTCGGCATGGTGCCCGGGAGGCCTGACCGCACAAAAGACGTGGTCCACCTGATGGGTCATAATGGCATCGACCGCCGCCAATGCACCACCTGCCGCAAGATAAGCGGCCTGCAACGAGCCCGACGACATCGATGTATCGGGATCGAGTGAGACATGTCCGTCCTTCGGCGCATGCCGATTCAGCGACGCCACATAAGCCGGCGTATGTACCTGTGTGATCCATTCATCTTCGGCTCGTCGAGGCTCGATGCGAGTCAGTTGAGCGGCAGTCCCACTCTCCTCTAATCGTTGCATGATCGCACGAAGCCTGTTGGGTGATTCCGGATGTCCCGGACCCATGTCATGCTCAAGATAGGCAGGATGATAGACGAGGCCGGTTCTTCCCATGACGACGTCGCAAAACAGAAGAAGTAAAAGGTGAAACCTCCAGCTGATATGCCGTCAGATTAGCACGCAAGAAAGTTCATAGACAATGTACCAACGGCGCTGCTATCGTCGTCACACGGAGGAAAACCATGCCGAATCCAAGAATTGAACCGCTCAAGAAAGTCCTCGCCATCGATCCACACGACGATGTGGCCTGGTTTGGCTTGGGGAAAGCCTATATGGACGATGGGAATTTTGAAGAAGCCGCGAAAGCCCTCCGGCAATGTGTGACGGTGAAACCCACCTATTCAGCCGCCTACTTTGCACTGGCGCAGTCACTTCACAAGCTGAACCAGATCGACGAATGCCGGGCCGTCTGCGCCACCGGCATCGAGGTCTCGACTAAAAACGGCGATGCCATGGTGACGAAGAATCTCGAGATGCTCAAAGGCTCATTGTCTTCCTGAGATGTTGCGCCTCGTCGACGACTTCCGTTTCACAGTTCGCGATCAGAACAATTGCAGTGCGACAGCATTACAATGTCTCACAAATAGAAGCCCTCTGCAGTTCTGAGAGTGAGGCTAATGCTTGGGGATTCTGAATCAACAACCGTACCCTTGGCTGGGTCTTCTGGTGCCGTGGACGCTCCACCAACTCCACATTGACCAATCTGGTCGCGGCTTTTGACGGCAAGGGCTCAACATCCCACAACGAAATCACCACCGCACTGATTGAACGAAGGCTCATCAAGAGCACCGTCACCGTCCCGGCCAGCATCTTGAGATCGAGCCAGATCTCTTCCGGCCTGGTCGCTCGGTCGCCTTGCAGATCAGCTCGTGGAATCGAGATTCCGAGAACGACCGGATCACAGTAGTCGGCAAGTTGCTTGGCCTTCTGGCGAATACGCGCCAGAATCCGATGGATGAGAATGACGCCGCGATCTTCCTCCTGACCAACGACATCGTGGAGCTCAAGCCCTCGTAACGGCAACCGCTGCCGTTCTGCTGACCCGACCATGGCTGTGACCTCGGCGAAAAACCGTTCACAACCGATTCGGCACTCAAGATCCGCGGTCCGCGCACGCGATTCGGGCAAAAAGGTGACGCGAACCCCGGCTCGAATCAACTGGGTGGCCAGTTCCACCTCGGCAAGTGCCGATTCCCGTACCCCGTAGTCAGCATGAGTCAATCGACGGATGAGGCGGCCCAAACGTAAATGACTTGATGGATCGAAACAGTGCCGATGAAGGGTATCCCACCGGTCGTGCAGCTCGCGAGGAAGCCCCTGCTCTTCCCGCTTCCAAGCCGGGAGCGGTTCAGAAGAACTGCTTCGTAGGGGTGCGATTAACCTAAATGATTTTCTTGGGCGAAACCGTCCCATGATTCAGACAACCTCTGAATCACCCTCATCAGTCGCCCCCTGTCCAAAGGTCTCTGGAGGCCGCTTGACAACTTCATCACAAACCTCATCCAACCATCGTCCGGCGCAACCCAACACCTCACGGACGAGCGATTCAGGCTGACCGGTTCGCCGGATGGTCCATTGCGACACATACTCCAAGAGCGTGTCTCGGTCAAAATGTCGACTGGACTGCGTGGCCAATGTCACAAGTTCACCTAATCCAGTGTGCACAATCTCGGCGACCAGCTCTCTTCCATACGAGGTGCTGGCCGTCACGTACTGAATCACGCGATTGATTTCTTGCTCAGTCATGGCAACGACATCGAAAACCTGTCACATTCCCGGCGCCTCCGTCAATGCAGTCGGCTGCGTTCGGCCTAGCCCGCATTATTCATGAACACTTCTACTGCAACCGCCAAGACGCTGCTGCGACAAGCCTGGTTGCGCGTGTGCGGCGGCCAGGCGGGCAGGCTCGTCCCTCGCGACCTCGACGTACTGTTCAAGTACGCCTTGGTCCCTCGGGCCTCCGCGTGCCCGTCTCGCAAGGCGTCTTGTCGGTTTCGTGACGAACCGTCATGAATAATGCGGGCTAGCATCTCATATTTTTCTCTTCTCTCGCGTGAGCCCGATGGTATGATCGACCATTATTCTACTCATCCATTGAAGGAGTACTCCATGGCCGGAACGCCCACGACACAACGTATCACCAGACGCAACCGTATGAAATTTCCTGACCGATGGGACCTGACGCAGCTGGTCAATGACCCAGCGACCGATATCGACGCCCAGTTGGCTGATCTGGGATCGAAGGTCGCACAAATAGAAGCCGCACGATCGATGCTGACCCCTTCTATGTCCAGCCACGATCTTCTCACGCTGCTCCATCTCAGCGAGAAGATCGCGCAAGGCGCCTCACGGCTCGGGGCCTATGCCTATCTACGGTTTTCCGAGAACACAAAAAACGCCGAGGCACGTTCCCTCAAGACGCGGGTGGAAGAGCAACTGACAGAGCTCACAAATCGGCTGCTTTTTTTCGAACTCTGGTGGCAAAGCGTGGACGACGCCAATGCGGCACGTCTGATGGCGGACGCGGGTGACCTCCGCTATCACTTGGAAACCATCCGGCGTTTCAAGCCACATACCCTGTCCGAACCGGAAGAAAAGATCCTCAACCTCAAAAACGTCACCGGCCGAAGCGCGGTCCACACCCTCTACGACCTTGTGACCAACGGACTCACGTTCACCATGACCGTCGGCGGGAAGAAAAAGACGGTCAATCGGGAAGAGCTGATGACCTACGTGCGAAACCCGAAGGCCCCTGTCCGTCAGGCCGCCTATCAAGAGCTCTATCGCGTTTTTGCAACCCAGCGCGACTTGTTGGGAGAGATCTACAAAACGCTCGTGAACGATCTGAAATCCGAAAACCTCGGACTTCGCAATTTTCCTTCTCCCATTGCCAGTCGCAACCTCAGCAATGACGTGCCAGACCAGGCCGTCGACGTCCTGCTGGCGTCCTGCGCGAAGAACGCCGACATCTTTCAGACCTATTTCAAATTGAAAGCCAAGATCTGCAAAATAAAGTCGATGAGCCGATACCATCTGTACGCGCCGCACCGGACAGAAACCCAAAAATACCAGTACGCTGATGCCATCACGATGGTGCTCGACGCCTATCGGGGCTTTTCACCTCGTCTGGCTGATTTGGCCGAGCAGGTGTTCCGCGATCGACATATCGACGCCCCAACACGCCCCGGCAAACTAGGTGGGGCCTACTGTTACAGCATCGTTCCAGGCATGACCCCCTATGTCATGCTGAACTACACAGGGGAAGCCCGAGACATCGCGACGATGGCCCATGAACTCGGCCACGCTGTCCATGGCATGCTGGCCAAGGACCATTCCACTTTCACCTTCCATTCAACTCTCCCCTTGGCGGAAACCGCATCCGTCTTCGGGGAACGCATTCTCTCCGATGCTCTGATGTCCCAGGAACGGAACAAGGCTGTTCAACAGGGACTTCTGTTAGGCCAATTGGACGATATTTACGCCACCGTGCTGCGGCAAGCCTACTTCGTTCGATTCGAAAAGCTGGCCCATCAGATGATTGCGGACGGCGCAACGGCTGAGCAATTGGCTAAGGCCTACGGCCAAGAACTGCGACAACAGTTTGGAAAGGCCGTAAAGGTACCGGATGAATTTCAATGGGAGTGGCTGACTATTCCCCATATTTTTGCCAGCCCGTTCTATTGTTACGCCTATAGCTTTGGAAACTTACTCGTGCTGGCACTGTACCGCATGTACAAGGAACAGGGAGCCTCGTTCGTGCCCAAGTATCTGGATCTCCTGGCCACCGGCGGCTCGCAGTCACCGCAGCAGATCCTTGCCACCGTCGGTGTCGACATGACATCCGAAGCCTTCTGGCAATCAGGGTTCGATACGATCCGGGAGATGGTGGAACAGCTGGAAGAAACGATGTGAGCCGCGGGATTGGTGGTGACAGAAGTGGGCTCATCCGTCGGGTGAGGAGGAGGAGTGACGACTGGTTAGAGAGGTTATGTCATTCTCCCGTAACACACGCCACTCACCTGAGCCGAGATTGCCGAGTCGAACCGGCCCGATGGCAATGCGCACCAACCGCAAGGTGGGATGACCGACTGCCGCCGTCATGCGACGAACCTGCCGATTCATCCCTTCGTGGATCGTAATTTCCAGCCAGGCGGTTGGAACGTTTTTCCGAAATCTGATAGGCACTGGCCGCTCGGGTAGCACTGGTTCATTGGGCAATAGTACAACCTGTGCCGGCCTTGTTCGTTTTCCAGCAAGCACCACTCCCTGGGAGAGTTGCGTGATTGCTTGTTCAGCAGGGATCCGTTCAACCTGCACCAAGTAGACTTTCGGTAGCTTATGCTGAGGGTCCGTAATCCGATGCGCGAGGGCGCCATCCGAGGTCAAAATCATCAATCCCTCGCTGTCCTGATCGAGACGCCCCGCCGCATAGACATCAGGTATGCTGACATAGTCCGCCAACGTCGGCCTTCCTTCCGGGTCGGTGAAGCACGGCAACACCCCATAGGGTTTATTCAATGCGATGGTCTGTGGAGACATGGCCATCTCAAGTCCTACTGTAATCGATCACACCCATCTACTTCCATTTACTCTCAACGAGACAAGAAATAGAGCGTCAGCCAGGCCTCTGGAACGACGTTCTGCCATGGGTTGACAGAACGCTCATCTTCTGGCAGAATGAGAATGCTTCTCATAATCGTAGAAGGGAGAATTCCATGTACATGTGCTTGTGCAAAGGAATCACCGAGTCAGAAGTCCGAGCAGCGGGGCGGGCCGGAATCGTGACGGCCAACCAGCTCAAAGCCAAGTTTGACCTGAAATGTCACGGCTGTTGCGGGCGCTGTGCCAAGAACATCCATGAATTCATCGAGGTCGCCGTTCAAGGAACTGGAGCCTCTTGCCCAAGACAATAGTCCTGTATTTCCCCTGAATCCTCACCCAAATATTCGCGACCTCAGCGCGCAAGGCTTTCTCTTCAGACAACTTCCCTTCCGATCGTTTGACCATCGTTGTCGACGGGATGGTTTTTTATAAGAACCAGCTTACTTAGAAGAGGCGCTGCGGATCAGTGTGGCTACATCTGCGACTCGCTGGCCCAGAGCCCTTGCATCGGCAAGTTCCTGCTTGTCAATCCCCGGACTGTCGCCTTCTGTCGTGGCGGATGCTCCGAATGCACCCCCACCGCTCACCACGATCATCTGATTGCCTAGCATGGCGGCGAGAATCGTCAGCATCGTGACTTCCTTGCCACTGGAGACTTGTCCGCCGGTCGCAAACGCCGCACCGACTTTGTTCTTCATTTTGAACTCAGGAAACACGCCGAACTTGAACTGCCAATTATCGAAAAAGGTCTTGACCTCTCCTGACATGTTAGACCAGTAGACCGGTGACCCGACGATCACCGCATCGGAGGAGAACAGATCCTCCGCCGTCACCAGGCTGACACGTTTGAGGACCACCACGGTATTCGGCACAGACTGAGCCCCCGCAACGACCGCCTCCGCCATCCGTTCCGTATGGCCGGAAAGAGAGTGATAGGTCACGAGAATCTTTACGACCGGAGAGGCCTCGTCCGCCCAAGACCATGAGGCGCAGCCGGTAGAGAGAGTGAAGAGCAGCAGAGCGATGGCAATGAAAGACAGAGGGGAGGCTGAAGAGGAACGTTGCGTGTAGAGTGCCGCCACGAGGTGATGGTCCAGATAGAACAACGGTCAGAGGGTCAGTGCCGGAATGTCTCTTCCTCCATATGCTCTTCCACCGACACTTCGGTCAGCGTTCCACGATAGGTACAGCGATGACATCGAATCCGCCACTCTTCGATCCATTTCTCCTGAACATAGGACTGTCGACATCCAGGGCACACGAACACGCCTTTTTTGTACAACACCCGCCGCTTCTCTTGCATAGGTTCCTCGCTTGATTCGATTGGAGAATCGCACAAGACACGAGAAGATTGCAACATGATGGTAGCCAGTACTACGCTCACAAAAACAGCCTTCTTGACTGGAGAAGGTTGCGATCATTAGGATGCCTTGATGCGCCAAAAACTCTCAGTTTGGCTTGCTCTTTCTATCGTCACCGCCGGAGGACTCCTTGTCAGTGACAGAGAGGCAGCTCACGCCGCGGGATCCGATCTGGTTTCCATTCAAACGCCATCGGGAATCACGCTCAAGGCCGAAGTCGCCGACACGCCGTTAAAGCGCTCGGTGGGGCTGATGTATCGAGACCATCTCAAAAAAGATCACGGCATGCTGTTTTTCTTTGGCCAGCCCCAGGCCTGGAACTTCTGGATGAAGAACACCAAGATCGCGCTCGACCTCATCTGGATCGACGGGAAAAAGCGTGTGACACACATCGAGCGCAATGTGCCCATTTGCACGAAGAGTGATGACTCCTGCCCGCAGTATCGCCCGAATAGTGATGACGCGGTGTACGTCCTAGAGATTGCCGGAGGGACGGTTGACGGATATAAGATCGAGAAAGGATCAAAATTGCAGTTCGGCCAGCCCTAATGCCTGGTTCAATACCAGGCTCGCATCGCCCCTCAACACCTGTTCATCATGATTAATGCTGCCACGAGCGAATTCGCCGTGCCGTAATCACGCCATCTATCCGTTCAATAGTTTTCAGGACTCGATTCAGATGAGCCGTGTCGGCAACCTCTACAATAAAATCCAACTCGGCCTTTCGGTCTTCCCGCGTAACGATTTCAGCACGACTGATATTCGCTTTACATTCAGCGATCGCCGAAGAAACATTCGCCAAGACACCCGTCCTATCTTCGGCAATGACGGCGATCTTAACTGCATGAAGGCTGGGTGCAGCGGTATCCCATTCCACCTCCACCAACCGAGCTCGGTCATAGTCCAAGGCCTCCAGATTCGGACAATCCACGGAGTGGATCGTAAGCCCCCTTCCTCGAGTGATGTAGCCTAAGATTCGATCACCGGGAACCGGATTACAACAGCGGGACAACTGCATCAGCAAATCACGTCCACCCTTGACCTGAACACCTTGCTCTCCGTCTCGGCTGCTCAATACCTTGTGGGATGTCGAGGGTTCAGGCAAAACCGGTGTGGTCTGGGATGCCGGTGTAATCAATCGATTCACAACCTGCGCCGTCGCAATATGCCCAAATCCAATGGCGATCGTCAGTTCATCGGTCGTCTCGTATCCTTCTTGCTTGGCAACCTCAACCAATTCGCTCGACTTCAACACTTGAGCAGGAGCTAATCCATGCCGCCGGAATTCCGTCTCCAGCAAGCGCCGACCGATCTCGAGACTCCGTTTCTGCTCCTCGGCTTTAATCCAATGTTTGATTTTTGTCTTGGCTCGCGAGGTACGGACAAACTTGAGCCAATCTTTGTGCGGCGTCTGATTCGGCGACGTCAGAATTTCAATCGTGTCGCCGCTCTCCAGCTCATATTTGAGCGGCACGATCTTGCCGTTCACCTTCGCTCCCACACAATGGTCGCCGACCTCAGTATGGATCGCATAGGCAAAATCGACCGGCGTCGAATCTTTCGGCAACTCTTTGACCGTTCCCTTGGGCGTGAAGACATACACGACATCATGGAACAATTCGAGTTTGACTGAATCCATAAACTGACGATTATCCGGCAAATCGCTTTGCCATTCGATGAACTGCCTCAGCCACCCAAAGGCTTTACTGTCCTTATCCTGGACACGCCCTTGCTCCTTATACTTCCAATGCGCCGCAATCCCGTATTCGGCGACCCGATGCATTTCTTCCGTTCGGATCTGGAATTCGACATGCTCGCCCTTGGGCCCGACCACGGTGGTGTGGAGCGATTGATATAGATTGGATTTTGGAATGGCGATGTAGTCCTTAAAACGGCCTGGCAGCGGGCGCCAGAGGGAGTGAATCACTCCCAGCAGCGCATAACAGTTCATCTTCGTATCGGTAATGATCCGCAAGGCAGTGAGATCATAGACCTCTTCGAAGGAGATCGACTGCTTGTTCATTTTTTGATAGACGCCATAGAGATGTTTCGGTCGGCCATACACCGCCCCGGACAAACCATGTTCTCCCAACGCCTTTTCGACCAGTTCCCTCACCTCTTGAATGTACTGTTGACGATCTTCATCACGCTTTGCGACACGCACCCGTAACATCTCGTACACATCCGGCTTGAGATGTTTGAGGCAGAGATCCTCTAGTTCGTTCTTCACCCATCCGACCCCGATCCGATTGGCCAAGGGGGCATAGATCTCCAGAGTCTCTTGCGCAATCTCAAGACGCTTTCCTTCGCTGAGGTGCTCCAGCGTGCGCATATTATGCAGTCGATCGGCGAGCTTAATAATCACGACGCGGATATCATCCGCCATCGACAGCACCATCTTACGGAAGTTTTCGGCCTGCTTTTCCTCGGAACTCTTGAACGTGATCTTCCCGATTTTCGTAACGCCATCGACAAGATGCACCACATCCTTGCCGAACTCTCGTTCCAACTCGCCGGCTGTCGCTACCGTATCTTCCAACGTATCGTGCAGCAGCCCGGCGACGATCGCCGTCACATCGGTCTTCAATGAGGTCAGCACGCCGGCTACGGCGATGGGATGTTTGACATAGGGCTCTCCGGAACGGCGTGTCTGGCCTTCATGCGCCTTCGCAGAAAACTCGTAGGCCTTTCGCACCATCTCGAGATCAGCATCAGGCTGATACGATTGCACCCGCTCGAGCAGCTGATCGATCGTCGTGACCGTTTCGTACATCATCGGTTACTCGATTCCCGCCGCCCGTATGTCTCGAATGCGCAATTGGATTCGGTTATGACCGTTCCAGTGATTAAGCTCCGGCGTAAATGCGACGTCGATCGGCGTCTTGAGCGACAATCCCTGTTCTTCGAGGGACTTCATTCCGAATCCGATACTATCAAACGGCACCGATCTTCCCTGCCGAACCGTCATCTTCAAATGCTTCTCCCCCACGACGCGAGCTTGCAGGACGTTCAGTCCCCTCACGGCGAAGGTCGGCTCTGGATTACCCGCGCCGAACGGGTGCAGTGTTCCTATTTCTCGGATCAGCTGTAGCGTGACCTCATCCAGCTGCAGTTCGGAATCCAGATGCAACATCGGAACGGTTTGTGTACTGCACATCCACGCTTCCGCCGTAGCAGCAAACCGTTCGGCGAACTCGGGCAATCGTTCTTCTTTGATCGTCACTCCTGCTGCACTGGGATGACCTCCAAACGCGATCAGCAGGTCTCGGCATCCGGCCAATGCCTGATAGAGATCAAAACCCGGCACAGTCCTCGCTGAACCTTTGCCGATACCATCCTCATTGATCGCAATAACGATCGCTGGACGATGAAAGCGTTCCATGATTCGGGCAGCCACGATACCGACAACCCCAAGATGCCACCCTCGCGCATAGAGCACGATGCCTCCGGGCAACTCCCGCGCCGCAACCTGCGTCAATGCCTCATCAAGTATCGTCGCCTCAAGTTCCCGGCGCCTGTGATTCAGCTGGTCCAGCTCCTCAGCCAATGCTTGAGCTTCCTGTTCAGACTCCGTTGTTAAAAGTCTGACTCCTTTGATCGCCTCGTCCAACCGCCCTGCGGCATTCAACCGAGGCGCGAGTTTAAACGCGATTGTATCCGCCGCGCAGTCACGAGCCACGCCGGCCACCTGTTTCAAGGCTCGCAGGCCACAACGTGCACCACGCGAAATCTGCGTCAGACCTTCGCGAACAAACAGCCGATTTTCGTCCTGTAGCGGAACCACATCGGCGATGGTCGCCAGCGCCACCAAGTCCAAGAAGGACTCGAGCGGCACCGAACCAGAACCATATTTCTTCTCATATGCCTGCACCACCTTGTACGCAAGACCACCGGAACAGAGCCCATGAAACGGATATCGCGCATCCGGCCGATAGGGGTTCATCACCGCTAAAGCCGGCACCATCTCCATGTCGCTCTGATGGTGATCCGTCACGATCACATCGATCCCTAGTTGACTCGCGAGAGCGATCTCACGATGCGACGTCGTCCCGCAATCAGACGTGACCAATAGCGTGATGCCTTCCTGCGCCAGGGCTCGAACCGCATGCTCATTGAGTCCGTACCCTTCACGCAGGCGATGCGGTATGTAGGCGCGAACCTGCGCCCCAAGATCGCGGAAAAATGACACGTACACACTGGTCGCGGACATGCCGTCCACATCGTAGTCACCATAAAAACAGACGCGCTCATGCCGTTGCATAGCCTGATGCAAACGGTCAACGGCCCGCTCGATATCGGGGATCAAGAAAGGATCATGGGTTTGGAGCGGGGACATCCAGGCCAAGGCCTGATCCACATTCGTCACACCCCGGTTGAGCAACAACGAAGCGGTTGCGGAAGAAATGGATAAGGCCTGCGAGAGACGGCCTCGTTGGATCGGGTCAACTTGCCGAAAGACCCAGAGCTTAGACTTCACCTCTGCCTCCTTCTCAACCTGGGCCATAGGACGATGTGGGACAAGACACTCAGGAAAACGTGCCAGACTCTAATAAGTCGCTGCTTCTTTGTCAAACAACTCAGTGAGGAGAATACCGACGGGGTATCATCTAAGAGAGAATCAAAGAGATACGAAGGGAATCAAGCGCTTATTCGCCTCCTTTTTGGACATAGTTCTTCACAAATTCCTCAGCATTCTTTTCGAGCACATCGTCAATTTCATCCACCAGCTTATCGATATCTTCCTTCAGCTTCTTCCCGGTCTCCACGACCTTCGGGTTGGCTTTGACCTCTTCCTTGCCTTGGGGTTCTCGTCTCGGCTCTTGCTTTCGTTCCTGCTTTTCCATTCGAGCACCTCCTGTCAGCCAGGGAAATCCTCGCGGTCAGCTCGCAACTACCTGATATACATGCACCTTACTCCAGGGAACGGAAACCCGTCAAGGCAAGGACAGAAACGAAAAGCGCCGTTTCCCAGATGGGAAACGGCGCGTCACTCACAGGATCTCACATCTTCTCTCAGACGATTAACGAGATAATAAGAAGGGCCACGATATTGATGACCTTGATCATCGGGTTCACCGCCGGACCAGCCGTATCCTTGTACGGATCACCAACCGTGTCGCCGGTAACCGCCGCCTTATGCGTATCGGTCCCCTTCAACCCCTGCTCTTCGATAAATTTCTTCGCGTTGTCCCAAGCACCGCCGCCGCTCGTCATGGAAATCGCGACAAACAGACCAGTGACGATGCTGCCGACCAACACCCCGCCGAGCGCTTGCGGCCCAAGCACCAAACCGATGATGACCGGTGATGCCACGGGGATCAAACCAGGAATCATCATCTTCTGAATGGCCGCTTGCGTCACGATATCAACGCACGTGCCATACTCCGGCTTGCCCGTACCTTCCATAATCCCAGGGATCGTCCGGAACTGCCGCCGGACCTCTTCCACGATCAACCCTCCCGCTTCACCGACGGCCCTCATACACATGGAGCCGAAGATGAACGGCAGCATACCGCCGAGAAAGAGACCAACCAAGACTTTGGGATTCGAGAGGTCGAAGGCCGCCAACGCCGGATTGTGCGCGGCCACTTCCCGCGAGTATTCGGCAAAGAGCACCACCGCCGCCAACCCAGCCGACCCGATGGCATAGCCCTTGGTCACCGCTTTCGTCGTATTGCCTACAGCGTCCAATGGATCCGTGATGTCCCGAACTTCTTTCCCCAAATGCGACATTTCGGCGATGCCACCGGCATTATCCGTGATCGGGCCAAACGCATCGATCGCCACCACAATACCAGCCATTGAGAGCATCGACACCGCCGCCACCGCAACACCATACAACCCGCCTGACTCTACCCCGCCGCAAACCCAATAGCTGCCAAGAATTGCCGCTGAAATGACCACAACAGGAGCCGAGGTTGCCTGCATACCGACTGCCAGACCGGCAATGATGTTCGTGGCATGACCGGTTTCACTGGCTTTTGCAATGTACTTCACCGGCTCATACTCTTTTGACGTGTAGTAGTCGGTGATGAATACCAGGGCTAGTGTCACGGCTAAGCCAAGTAGCGCCGCGATGTAGTAACTGAAACCACCGACACCGCCGACTCCGCTCATAATCATAAAGGTAAACGGTAAGAATGCTACGGCGGCAATCCCACCGGCCACGAACAGCCCCTTATAAAGCGCCGGCATGATGTCGCCACCCGGACTAACCTTAACAAAGAGAATACCGACGATCGTGGCAAAGATCGTGATGCCACCCAGCGCGAGGGGATACAGAATAGGAGCCGTCGCTCCCTTAAACATCGTAAAGGCCAGCACCATCGCCGCAACCGTCGTCACGGCATAGGTTTCAAACAAATCCGCTGCCATGCCGGCGCAATCACCCACGTTATCACCCACGTTATCGGCGATGACCGCTGGGTTACGAGGGTCGTCTTCCGGAATTCCTGCTTCGACCTTACCGACGAGATCCGCGCCCACATCCGCCGCCTTGGTGTAGATCCCGCCACCAACACGAGCGAATACCGAGATCAAGCTACCGCCGAACCCAAGGCTCAAGAGGGCGTGGATCGCCTTCTCTTGGCCGGCCATTGATTGCGCGACCATGTAAAAGGTCGTAATCGCCAAAAGTCCCAGGCCGATCAGCAACAGACCCGTCACTGCACCCCCTCGAAACGCGACGGTCAAGGCCGCATTCATGCCATTGTGCGCGGCTTGCGCTGTCCGCACATTGGCGCGCACGGCGATGATCATCCCCACATAACCGGCAATCGACGAGGCTCCCGCACCAACCAAAAACCCGACTGCCGTGAGCAAGCCAAATTTGTCGGAGACGGCCCCAGCACCCCAGAGCACGACAAAGAGCACTGCGGCTACATAGCCGACGGTTTTGTATTGTCGATTCATGTAGGCACTGGCGCCTTCCTGAATCGCCTTTGCAATTTCCTGCATCTTTGCGTTGCCGGCATCAAGCTTGAACACCCACATCGCCAGGTACAACCCATAGCCAATGCCCGCCACGGCCGCGATGAGGGCAAATATGATAATCGCTGAGTCACTCACGGGAGATCCTCCTCACTGGTTAAACGGATTCCTGATGTCGCACGGCTCTCCGTGGCTTCAACCCATCCAAGGCACATGCGCGAGTGGGTAAATCCTAAGGTGGGCAGAGTCAAATTCGAAGCGAGCCACCCGAAAAGCTGGGCTATTCTAATGGAGTCCCACGGGAGGGATCAAGACTAAATACAGTCGCCTTGCAAACGCCTCCCCAGTCTGAGCCATACTGGCAGACGCCGCTCGGATATACCCTGGGGGACTGATACATGAGATCTCTCACATCTATAAGGGCGAAAGAGGTGCTACCGGATCAAGAAGGAGAGAGACTGTTTATCTCCATAGAGAACAAGAGGTTACGCATGAGACTGTCCATCTTGATAATCCAGTGCCTGTACCTGGTCAGCTTATTCACTGCCTGTGGCAGCGAAAACCCGACAAGGAACTCGGCCTCAGCTCTGACTAGCCTCAAACTCCAAACGGTTACGAAGAATCTAAGCGCCCCGATACTCCTGACTGCGCCTCCCGGAGATACCGATCGCCTGTTTGTTGTGGAACAGGGAGGGATGATCAAGATTCTCGAGAGGACGAGCGGAACCGAGCTGGGAACGTTTCTGACCCTAGCCGGGATCACGAGCGGCGGAGAGCGCGGACTCTTGGGACTGGCCTTTGATCCAGAGTACAACGCAAACGGTCGATTCTACGTCTACTATACAGACGCCGATGGCGCGATCACCATCGCTCGGTTTCTGGTCTCGGCAACAAACCTGAACGTCGCTGATCCGGCTTCACAGGCTATCCTGGTCTCCATTCCCCATCCGACCTTCACCAACCACAATGGCGGGATGATCGCCTTCGGCCCAGATGGGTGCCTGTATGCTGGAATCGGTGATGGTGGCGGGGCGGGAGATCCCAGCAATCAGTCGCAGAATCTCACAAGCCGACTCGGGAAACTCCTCCGGATCGATCCAACAACAGGAACGGCCTGTACCAACGGAACGCTCAACCCATTTGCCTTGGGCAGCGGCCATCCGCTCGTCTGGGGCTATGGACTGCGCAATCCCTGGCGATTTTCGTTTGACGGCAAGGATCTCTACATCGGCGATGTCGGCCAAGGTGCGCGAGAAGAGATCAATGTGTCAATAGGCCCCAGTGCGGGCCGCGGGCTGAACTACGGCTGGCGGCTCATGGAAGGATCAGCCTGTTTCAATCCAACGTCGAACTGTGATTCTGGCACCCTCACCCTCCCGATCCTAGAATACACACACGACAAGGGAGCCTGCTCCGTCATCGGCGGCCATGTCTACCGAGGACAAGTGGTGCCCGCCATCCATGGGACCTACTTCTACGCCGATTTCTGTGCCGGGTTCGTCCGCAGTTTCCGCTTGAATAATGGCTCGGTCATTGAGCAAACCGAATGGCCGCTGCTCGGCACCCCCTCCATCTCAAGTTTTGGTCAGGATGGCCTTGGAGAGCTCTACCTGACAACGCTCGCTGGTACGGTGTTTCGGATCGTCCCGAATTAGGAATATCCCGATGGTGCAAGACTGGGTCACCGCCCAGTAGGTTTACGACGCTCGCTGACTTTGCTATAGTCCTGCCGGTAAAGGAACCTATGGGATTCGAACCAAACTATATTGTCGTCGACGGACAGACATTCAGCAAAGCGAAGCTGGCCCTAGACAATCATGTGTATAAGAACTGCCAGATCGACGACTGCGATCTCTACTACAGCGGCGGGCAATATGAGCTGCTCGACACCCATATCACCAACTCACGCCTGATCCTGAACCACCCGGCAAAAGGCATTTACAATGCCCTGCAGATTTTCAAGATGAAATCCCCTGGCTCCCGCATCGTCTTCGAGTAACCTCCGTACAGGATGTTGAAAAAACCCGCCAGCTTCGTGCTCGCGTCGCTCAGAGGCTCAACCTACCGCCCAGCAGATGCCTCGCCTCTTCATTCGCTGAGGCCTCGTCGGACGATTTTTTCGAACATCCTCCGTGGTATTCCTGTGTGATCCGGCAGCATTCACCTTGTGGTACGGCGATGATGTCAAGATGGTTATTCAACAGGCTGCTGAAGGAAGCATCGTAGTCCTATATCTAGGACCACAAGAGAAACACCGCTGCTGACATGGCTACCCGGCGACATTGGTGTACACTCAAGATGACGTTGACCCATGAGCCTGAGGACGAACACCCATGATTCATGCGTGCTGCTCCTGCCAGTGGAGGAGATATCCCCTGTTCAACGGGCTCAGCACACACCAGACCGGCCAATCTGACTCGATTGCGGTCGGCCTCCGTACATCCGCCAGTTTGCCCATCGAACGGCTTTTCTATCAATGTGCCTGTGCGTAATAGAAGGGACGAGCGTTCGCAGTAGAGGCTGCTCAGCTCTCACCGTTATGTCCGATAGTCCGTTGATCCATCCAGTGACAAGACCCTTCAGAACAGGTGCGGAGATTCCGATAAAGAGATAACAGCCGGCAGACACTCCGGCTCTGGGCAGATTATCGCGTCCGCTTGCACCCAATGGACTGTGACTAGGCCATCAGGAATTTACAATAGATGAAACGTGTGGTCGTCTACGAGCTCTTGCCGGATATGGTACTGGCAAGACCAATCACCAATTCCAATGGACTTCCCATCGTCGCTGCGGGAACGATCTTGGACACCACGTTGATCGAGCGGCTCCAACAGCTGGGGTTACCATCGGTGTATGTCGAGGGCGATGCCCTGGACTCCGGCGGAAAGACTCTGGACGAATTGGAGGCCGAACTGGATCATCGCTTTCGACATGTCGCACACGATCCCATCCAGCAACTGATTCTCCGAACGATTCGCACGCACTTGCGCGCCACCCATGGGATGGGAACGGACGTCGAGAAGTCGGAGGCCGCATGACCCTCTTCAATCCAACAGACCTACGCAACCGGATCGAGCAGCTCGGAGACCTTCCCACACTCCCTCATGTCGTACAACGACTGGCCACCATGATTAGTCGTCCCACCGTGTCGGCTGAAGAGATCGGCACCATCATCGAGAAGGATCAGGTACTGGCCGCAAAGGTGCTTCGACTGGCGAACTCCCCATTTTATGGGTTTCCTTCAAGAATCGGATCCGTCTCCCACGCCGTGATCGTGCTGGGCTTTAACGTCGTGAAGGGGCTCACGCTCTGCGCCTCGGCGCTGACCATCATGAAAGACGCCGGCATGGACCAGTTGTGGCGCCATTCGCTCGGTGTCGCCATCACCGCCAATCTCCTCGCGACGAGGCTCGAGATCAAGAACCCCGAAGAACTGTTCGTCTCCGGTTTGCTCCATGACATCGGGAAGGTCGTCCTCTATGTAAAGTGGTCCGATGTGGGCACCAGCATTAAGGACGCACTGAAGACTCGCGCCGATCACTCACTTTTTGACGTGGAACAGGAATTGACAGGACTGTCACATGCGGAGATCGGCGGCTACTTGGCTGGCGCATGGCATTTACCGGTTACGCTTCGCGAGCCGATCCTCTACCACCACAACCCAACTCAGTCCAAGGACGCCACATTGCAAACGGCCATCGTCCATGTGGCCGATATCCTGGTCAAAGGTCTGGCTTGTGGCAACCCCGGCGATGACCTCATCCCGCCCCTGTCCAAGCCGGCCTGGGATCAGGTTGGGCTGGATGAACAGAGTCTTACGGAATGCATCAATAAGGCCGCGCAAGAGTTCATGACCATCGACGACTACCTATGAACCACTCCAGTGCCGGCCGAAGAATTCTGCTGCTGCACAATGAGCTGACCTCAACCCCGACTCTGACCTCGGCCCTGGAGAAAGCCGGGTTCCAAGTGATGGAAGGCCATCTACCCGAGCTCGCGCTCCATGAACTTGTCCACGATCCCCCTTGTCTCGTCCTGGCTGCGGAGGGAACCAACGGACACTCCGTGGAAACCCTCACGCGCAACCTCAAGCTCGATGCCTTCCTCGGGCGTCTGCCGCTCATCGTCTTCGTCCGCGACAGTCGGCTCAATGATATCGACTGGGGTTCATTAGGGGTAGATGACTTCATCACCGTTCCCTATCGCACGGAAGATGTCGTGCATCGTATCCGTCTCTGCCTCAGCCGACTGACTCGTTCACTCGACGCGAATCCCCTCACCCACCTGCCTGGCAATACCACCATCCTCTGTGAAACCACTGCTCGAATCCAGAGCCAGCAGCCCTTCGCACTCGCGTATCTCGATATCGACAATTTCAAGTCATTCAACGACCGCTACGGCTATGGACGGGGAGACGAAGTGCTGATTGTGGCCTGTCGTATCTTGACGACAGTTGTGGGTGAGTTGGCGGGATCGGAAGGATTTGTGGGCCATGTCGGGGGCGACGACTTTGTCTTCATGAGCCGACCGACTACCATCGACGCGATCTGCGAGACCATCATCAAGCGATTTGATCTGGTGATTCCGGACTTCTACGACCGTGAGGATCGCTTGAAAGGCTACATCGACTCCGTGGACCGTCGGGGCAATAAAGAACAATTTCCGATCATGAGCCTGTCGATCGCCGTTGTTACCAATGAGCGCGCGCCCCTTGCCCACCCCGGTGACGTGAGCAAGGTCGCCTCGGAGCTCAAGAAACGAGCCAAGGCCATGAAGGGCAGCGTCTACGTGAAAGACCAGCGAGGCCAGACCGTCGAGACGCCTTCCGCGACAACCGATTCCACCACACAGCTTCCCACCGAACGATAAACCGACGACCTCCGTGTCCACTCTTACCAGGCCATTCTAATAAGTCGATGCTCATGCATGCCCCTCATTCACCTTCGGATGACAGTGGCTGGACACAGCAACTCAAGCGCTCATCAGCCAGCACCTCTCCGAGAAACGAAGGCTTCCAGAACATCACATCCAATCACTTTCAGTAACCCACTCCGATTTGAACATCCGGCATGGCTGATGTACACTAGTCATGTACACGGGAGGCCACCATGGGAACTGTCAACGTCAAAGAGACTCGTCGTCGTCTCAAATCTCTTCTTGATCGTGCCGAACGAGGGGAAACGATTACGATCGCACGACGCGGCGAAGTCGTGGCCAGGCTGATGCCTCCCGCTCGGCATCCACGGCGACTTCCATCGCTCAATCAATTGCGTCAGTCGATTAAGACAAAAGGACGCGCCTTAAGTCGTGTCGTGGTTGACGCACGGTTGGATGAGCGAGCGTGACGACCTATGTTGATACTAGTGTCCTCGCTGCTTACTACTGTCCCGAGCCGTTAAGTCTCGCCGCCGAGCATACCCTCAGAAACCTTTCGTCTCCAATGATCAGTGAACTCACCCTGATCGAATTTGCGTCAGCAATCTCCCGAAAGGTCAGAGAAAAGACACTGTCTCGCGAAAGTGCTTCGACAGTCATGGCTCAATTCGAGGCGCATCTTGCGGATGGCTATTATGAGGTCTTGTCCCTGAAGGCTCGTGAGTATCACCTGGCGAAATCCTGGTTGGGGCAACTTACTGGAACACTCCGGACACTGGATGCGCTCCATCTAGCAGTGACGCAGACTGCCGATGTCTCAATCCTTACAGCCGACCGTCGGCTTGCATCGGAAGCCCGGAGATTGGGAGTGTCGGCCAAACTGCTCACTGTGAGGCGTGTGGAGTAACGGGCAACCGAGTCAGACTGATGCCACTCTCCATTGACTCCATGGACCGCCAAGGCAACAAAGAGCAGTTTCTCATCATGAGCCTGTCGATTGGCGTCGTCACCAGCGAACGAAATCCCTTACCCACCTCGGGGATGTGGGTAAGATCGCTTCAGAGCTCAAGAAACAAGCCAAGGCCATCAAGCGCAGCCATCAAATCTTTAATAAAGGTATCCGACCCCATAGCTACTCTCACATCCGATGAATTCTAATTTGAAGTGCAACGCAGGTCGCGACGAAGAGATTTGGGTGGTGCGGTTCGATAGAGTGGGGCAGACATTTCACCTCCAGCAACGAGGAGTCTGCCATGCCCTATCAGCACCTCACCTTGGAAGAACGGTCAATGATGGCCCCGATGCGAATGCTTGGCTGGTCTATTCGGTCCATTGCAGCCCAGCTCGGGCGAGCGCCGAGTACCATTAGCCGGGAACTGCGACGGAACTGTGATGGAAGTGGGGCCTATGCTGGGTACTGGGCCCATTGCGATGCGCAGCGCCGTCGCCGTAACATTCGGCGGTCACATCTGACGAGTGGTATGCTGGCAACTTATGTCCAAGAGAAGCTGCAGTGCCGCTGGTCGCCCGAACAGATTGCTCACCGTGTGCGGGTTGACTATCCCCACGCCACTCAGATGCGGATCAGCCATCAAACGATCTATCCATGGTTGGCAGCTGATCACCGCACGGGAGGATCTTGGTCGCGGTACCTCCGCCACCATTGTCGGCGTCGGAAACGCTACGGGAGTGGGCCGCGTGTTCCACGCCTCAAAGGACGCGTGTCTCTCGCCGAGCGACCGGCCATTGCACAACGCCGAGGACGCCTGGGAGATTGGGAAGGGGATCTCGTGGTCGGTCGAGGCCAGCGCGGCTTCGTGGCTACGCACGTGGACCGGCGCAGTCGCTTTCTTCTGGCGGCCAAGGTGTCACGCCGGACTGCTATAGAGGTCACGGTGGCCACGCGGAAACTTCTGCACCCGCTTCCAGCGCATGTACGGCGGACCCTCACCGTGGATAACGGGAGTGAATGGGCGTCGTTTCGCTGTCTTCAACGGACCCTGGGGCTCCAGGTGTACTGTGCCGCTCCCTATGCGGCATGGGAACGTGGGACGAATGAGAACACCAACGGCTTATTACGCGATTATTTCCCGAAACAGACGGATTTCTCCACGATCACGGCACACCGACTTGCGTCGGTCGTGGAGGAATTGAATAATCGACCCCGGAAATGCCTCGCCTATCGGACCCCAGCCGAAGTCTTTGCGCGGGCCGCAGGTGTTGCACTTCAACCTTGAATTCAAGTGATCTAATTTCGCGGAAGTTCCCCACCTGCAGGGTGGGGGTGTGAGCTGGCGCCGGCTGCTGCTCGCTTGGTGCGATGATGGCCGTGGATGACACTCCATCGACAGCGGATGTGGTGGACAAGACCCAGTACCATTTGGTGTGGGTGCCACGGTATCGGCGGAACATCCATGTGCCCGGAATAGCCGACTATCTCAAGAAGGTCTTTCGGGCAGTGCGGGAATTTCATCCCGATTGGTTTGTGGAGGAGATCGGGGTGGAACGGGACCATGTCCATCTGCATATGGTAATTCCGCCGAAGTACGCGGTCTTACGGGTGGTGGAGACGTTGAAGAGTGTCACGAGTCGGCAGCTGGAAGAGAAATTCCCGCACGTATTGCGCAACGTGTGGTGGGATTTTGGCGCGAGGATGCTTCGCCTCCACGGTGGGGATCAACGAGGCCACAATTCGGCACGATGTCCAGCACCAAGGCGAGCAGGAGACGGGTCAAGCGCAGCTTGAATTGTGAGG
>WBZN01000776.1_pt1 | contig 21272 bp, 16 predicted proteins | sample 5204281 | NCBI WGS metagenome assembly WBZN01 (sample SAMN12344347, study PRJNA552823) | activated sludge metagenome | biome: Activated sludge suspended growth; feature: Nitrification reactor; material: Wastewater; isolation source: activated sludge from nitrification reactor of wastewater... | reverse complement strand
TTTTTAATCACCATTTCGACCAGAAATAGGATGCTATTTTAACATTCCTGGTCGTTATGCTCATCAAAAGAAAGATCTTTGCTGCATAGAATCAAGTGCTTGTGGATATTTCAGGATCGACTAGCTATCGTCATGTGCATGAATATAAAACAAACCATGATTTTAACAATAAGCGTGTGCTCGTGGTCGGGGCTGGCAATTCTGGCTGTGATTGTGCGGTAGATATCAGCCATGTTGCCACCCGAGTTGATCTAAGCCTACGATCTCCCCAATATATCATTCCCAAATATATTATGGGAAAACCGACTGATACCTTTGCCACAGGGTTTGAATGGCTTCCCCAGTGGTTTCAAGACAAAATTCAGAAAATAATATTACGCCTGCTAATCGGTCGTTATCAAGATTATCAATTGCCTGAACCGGATTTTTCACCAACACAGGCCCACCCTACCCTGAATTCAGCGCTATTACCGCGCATTCGAGCAGGGAAAATAATACCCCGAGAGGAAATCACACATATTGTCGATCAAACTGTCTATTTTGCTGATGGATCATTTGCACCCTACGATATTATCCTTGCAGCCACTGGCTATCAAATTACCTTCCCCTTTTTCCCGCCAGGGTTTATTAATTGGGAAAAGGCGCTCTCAATCTCGCTATACTTACGAATGTTTCACCCGGAGCATGCCAATTTATGCTTTATCGGCTTATTACAACCGCAAGGTTGTCTTTGGACACTGACCGAAGTTCAAGCGAAATTACTCAGTTTGCTATTAACACATCAAATCCAGCTCCCCGAAAATTGGCGTTCACTCGCTTTAGCTGAAGGTTCTAATTGGTCAAAACAATTCTTAGCTCGACCAAGACATTCGCTTGAAGTACACCACCCGGCTTATCTTAAGCAATTGCAGCAAGTCATGGCCGGGGTAATTCCGTCATGACTGAATAGCCATTACCAGATTACCCCTTAGTCAAACTAGGCGCTTTTAATAGCCGTTGATTGGATGCAATAACCAGGAGGCACGAGAACCCGGATTGGCTCCGGATGAATGCTAAACTCGATCGTAGTACCTACTTGGATGTCACGATTGCGGAAATAATCCCCATCAACCTGCAATGGATAAGAAGGATAATGAAGTGTCAGCGCTATCTGGTTACCCGAGAAATATTGCAGGGGTAATCCGGCTGGTTTGTGTTGCATCATACGAGTCAACTTAATCAATTCATGCTGATGTTTAGCTTTTGGTAGGAAACCCAGAACCAGTTCCTTATTGGATGGATTTGCTTCAGGCACGAGCTGTAAATTTCTCGCGTAGGCAGAACTGTTCGCTACAATTAAATATCCTGACTGCTGATCGATCACGGTATTTCCATCCACGATAACCGAAACCACGGGGTGATGCAGTGAAACTAATGCATTTAAACCACACCAGACATAGGCTGCGTCATTGATTGGTCCTTTGCGTTTACCAATGCGCTTGATCGTGAGTGAATCAAACCCCATTGATGCCATGATAAAAAAAGGTTTTTTGCCCTGAATCCCTTCGCCCGAAATTAAGCCATAATACTGCTCCAGATATTTCCCTGTCGTCATAGCTTGCAACAAGTCAGTACATTGCGTGGTCATTCCATAGGATCGTGCGATCAGCGATTCATTACCGCCTGGTACTACATAGACAGGCTTACGAGTTTGGCTCAGTAAAGGCAGCAGCTTCCTGACCGTTCCATCGCCGCCAATGACGACGATTAAATTACTTGCTGCAATATCGGCCGCAATGCGTTGATACGATTTCATTTTCTTAGCTGTTTCATAGATCAGTACTGAAAAGTGCTGTTTGATGAAGAAATCTTCAAAATCGCCAGCTAATTCTGCGGTGTTACCTGCACTTGAGATCGGGTTGTATAGGATCAGTATCTTTTCAAATTCATGGGTAGCAGTTAATGCATCCTGCTTTGAAAATGAGCAATCGTTTATCAATGAAATGCCTTTAGCCTTTAATGTAGATCGAAAAGTAGAATGATTTCTAGCTCAGTATTAGCTAAGGCAAGCGTATAGCAGTTTTTTTACAAATTGATGTCACAAGCCTACTGATATAACTTCAAACCAATAACACTGATCAATGAGAAAAAGTAATCGCATAATTTTTGCAACATTTATTCATTATTATAAATTTATAAATACCCATGCTTACGCTAATATAATGCACGTATCAGAAAATTCATCCAATTGAAACTCAGCTAAATTCAGGAATCGCCCATGAAAAAAATAATTCATTTTTCTTTACTTGCTACGCTCTTTTTCCTTTTCTCCAACCAAGCTGCAGCGAATGACGGCTATTTTCAAGATTCAGCCGATAAATTCGCAAATGGAATCATCAACGCAACCACGGGTTGGATCGAATTACCCAAGAATATCGTTTTATTCAGCCAAAAAGAGGGCCCACTTTATGGCTTAACACTTGGTCTTGGTATGGGAGTCATGCACACGGCGGGCCGTAGTTTAGTGGGTGTCGCTAATGCAGTTACTTTCTTTATTCCTACCAAACCATCGATAAGCCCTTTATATGTCTGGGACGATTTTTCAAAAGAAACATCTTATTGACACTTTGAATTTAGAGGCGAAGCTACCCGATACCGCCTCATCAACCATTTCTCAGACTCAATGATCAAGAAAAGACCAACACCGAGTGCAAGTATTTTAAGCCAAGCCGCAAGATCGATAGCTGCCGTTCCAAACCATTGCTGCATAAGAGGATGATAAGTGAACATCAATTGGAGAATCGCCAATAGGCCAATTGCTGATAGCGCATAACGGTTGCCGAAAATACCTTGGTAAGATAATGCGGAAGCAGATAAATAACGGCAATTGAATAAGTAACAAACTTCACCCATTATTAATGCGTTCACTGCAATAGTACGGCAAGCTTCTAGGCTCAAGCCTTGCGCTTGTCCTGATAAAAATAAAGCCAATCCTCCGATCGTAAGTAACACCGAAACTAAAATAATTCGCCAGACCATATACCGAGATAAAATCGGTTCACTTGGATCACGGGGTAGATGCTGCATGATTCCTGGCTCTGCTTTCTCAAATGCGAGCGATAAAGAAAGGGTCACTGCCGTTACCATATTAACCCAAAGAATTTGTACCGGAGAAATTGGCAAAGTCATGCCGAGAAGGATTGCGATAACCAGCATACCAGCATCTCCTCCACTGGTTGGCATAATATACATAATCGTTTTACGAATATTATCGTACACCGTGCGACCTTCTTCGATTGTGCGCGTAATTGAAGCAAAGTTATCATCTGTGATAATCATTTCTGCTGCTTCCTTAGCCACTTCCGTTCCTTTCTTTCCCATGGCCACACCAATATCTGCTCGTTTCAATGCAGGTGCATCATTGACACCGTCGCCCGTCATGGCAACGATTTCTCCTTTCGCTTGTAACGCCTCAACCAATCGTAACTTATGCTCTGGGCTAGCACGTGCAAATACATCGTTTTCCAATACTGCAGATTGCAGCGCTATCGCATCCATCCGTTCGATTTCTTGACCACTTAGCGATGAGCGACCATCACCGATACCTAGCTGTATTCCAATCGCTTGAGCTGTCGTTGCATGATCACCTGTGATCATTTTTACGCGAATTCCAGCCGATTGGCACAAACTTACAGCTCTGATCGCTTCTTCACGCGGCGGGTCGATGATTCCCACTAACCCCAGAATCGTAAATCCACCTAACATTTGTTCAGTGTCCAACGTAGTTTGCTGGATATCGACGCTTTTAGCCGCAAGCGCCAAGATACGCTGCCCTTGCATCGCCGATGCTTTCACTGCTTGTTGCCAATAGTGCGCAATCAGTGGTCGATTGTGATGCCACTCCCCTTCTCTGGAGCACATTGCCAATATCGTTTCAGGTGCTCCTTTAACTAATACCATTGTTACACCAGTATGTGTATGGTGTAACGTTGCCATGAAACGATGTTGCGATTCAAACGGCATGGTATCGGTTCGCGGTAATGATTCATGTTCCAGTATCGGTTTAAGATCTGCTTTTAGCGCCAGTGTGATTAATGCGCCTTCCGTTGGATCACCTTCCACAAACCAATCCTCACTATTTTGCTGTAGTTGTGCGTCGTTACATAACAATCCCGTTCGGATCAGGTCATAGAGTTCTCGATGCGCATCGAGGTGAGGATCAAGAAAAACCGCTTGATCATTCTCACTAAAGCCACCTCGAGGTTGATACCCTACGCCGCTGACTTCTAATTGATGATGGGTCGTAGTAACTCGCTGTATGGTCATTTCGTTGCGCGTTAACGTGCCCGTTTTATCCGTACAAATCACGGTAACAGCCCCTAACGCCTCTACTGCCGGCAAATGGCGAATAATCGCATGTTGCCTAGCCATCCGTTGCACGCCTAAAGCAAGTGTGATGGTCATGATTGCAGGGAGTCCTTCGGGTATCGCTGCTACTGCAATACCCACAGCTGCAAGAAACATTTCATGCGTACTGTACCTTCCTATCCATAGACCATAAGCAAAAATGCAGAGGGTCAGTACGCCAATCACCATACTGAGCCAGCGCCCAAAACTCGCCATTTGTCTGAGTAGTGGCGTTTCCAGCACATTCACTTGCTCCAACAAGTGGCTAATCCGACCAATTTCTGTTTGATCGCTGGTCGCGACTACAACTCCCGTGCCTTGACCATAAACGACCAGCGTACTCGAATAGGCCATATTAAATCGATCTCCAATTACAACCTGCTCCGCTATTGTTGCAGTTGATTTTTCAACCGCTTCGGATTCGCCGGTAAGCGCTGCTTCTTCGATGCGTAAACTTTTAACATGAAGTAGCCTCAAATCAGCAGGCACCTTATCTCCAGATTGGAGTAATACGATATCTCCGACCACCAATTCTTCAGCGGGTATTTGTTTACGTTTGCCATCCCGAAGTATCATTGCATCAAGCGACAGCATGTGTCGAATTGCACTTAATGCTTTTTCTGCTTTACCTTCTTGTATAAATCCTATGATAGCATTAATGAAAACAACCCCTACGATTACCCCAGTATCAACCCAATGCCCGAGAAATCCAGTTATAGAGGCACCAAGCAACAGTACATAAATCAATACGTTATGAAACTGCAGCATAAACCGTATCAAGCTACTTATTTGGCGCGCTGGAGTCAGTCGATTATAGCCATCGCGTTGCAGCCGTAACATTGCTTCGGCTTGAGAAAGTCCACTTGCTGAAGTTTCAAAACTCGCCATGATCTCATCAAGCGATTGACTGTGCCAGGAAGTATTTGAGTGGTTCTTAGAATCAATCACGATACCCTCTTATTTAATGCGTGAATTTATGATAGGTTTAAATTCATACTAGAGCTGTTGAGTTTCATACTACACCTCACTACCCTAGGTCGAGTCATTATCCGCCTTAACGTGATTTACCCGCTTCAGAAAGAAAGGAAATCACCATCACGTCTACAGGATGTTACCGACTCTGCACGACCATAGTATCGCATTCTAGAAGATGTAATAGACTCTCGGATGTACTTCCAAGCATACTTTTAAGAAATCAACTGCATCCATGCGTACCAAGAACTACTAGGTTTATCTCCTTGTGATCTACATAATCATTCAACAGTACTTCCCAAGCGTTTTGCAAGACCGACTATATAGCTTTTAATTCTTCAATTGATTTTTATACGCTGCATCAACGATTGCGCAATGGCTGGGCAATGCAATCAACCCGCTTGAGTAAGAATTACAATTCCGACCAGTTGAAAAATCGCCTTGACGCACTTGGAGAAAACTAGGTGTTACTCGGTAGTCTATCTCCACAAAGTAAGTTGCTATTGTATTCCAACGAGCAACTCTACAAACCTGAAGATGGGGTGGCTTTAGCCTATTTTGTTAAATCGCATGAAGATGCTGATAAAACTTAAGAACGTGACCAAATTCATAGGAATATTATTTAATCGATACGAGCAAAACAGCGTTCTCAAGTGTCGTCTCGCTTATTCGCTCAGCTGAGATATTTCGGAATCATAAATGAGCCCGTCTTTTGTCATAACCGAAACCTTTATATGGCGGAGCCTCAGTTCTATCGGCAGATTATTCGATGAGCCCGGAAGTTTTGATTCAATCATCGCGATGTCTTGTGCGGAAATAATCTTTGGACTGCGCACTACTACTCGGATGATATTTTTGCCATTTTCTGGTGAAAACCGCACGTCACTAACATAAGCGCCGGGATAGTTCTGAAATTCCTCAACTAAAATATTGCGTACTTTTGTTTCATAAATCACTTGACTCACCAATATCTTGGTATTGGCGCTGAGCGTTATAAATAGCAATATCATCAATACGATGCTGATTCCATTCAACCAAATCACTTTATTATTGCTGTAAAATCGGTCGATTGCATTATGAAAACCTGAGAGCCATAACACGATTGATGACGAAAATTGAATGGCAACAATATTGGTGATAGTCAGTAGATAAGCACCGAAGGCATGATCCCAATTACCGCGCGCTAAAAAGATCGTTCCAGCACATAAGGGTGGCACGAGGGCGGTCGCAATCGCTACTCCGACAACCGCAATCGGTACTCGCGGCGTAATAACCGCATAAGCGCCGACTGCACCACCAGCGAGCGCAATCATTAAATCTAAATAATTGGGATTTGTTCTAATCAGCAATTCGCTACTAACTGGCATGTCGCCATGGATAAAGCCGATTATAAATGAGCAGAAAATGACAATACTGACGCCGCCAATTAAGGATTTCGATGATTGCTTGAACAGAAAGTAATCTCCATCAACGAGTGACAACGAGAGTCCGGCGATGGGGCCCAATAACATTGCAACCAGCATGGCACCTATAACGCCAGATACGCTGCTGGCCAGAAGTGCATAGCTTGCAATAATTGCAGCGAGCGCATTCATTATGATAAAAGCTTTGTCAAACTGCGCATTCTGGACGATATCAGTTCTAATTGCTTGTATCGTAGCCAACTGCTCGTTGTCTTGAATATTATTAGAATTATTCATCATAGAAATCCTTACGAGCAGATAATTAAATTTGATACTTAGGTCGTTTTAACTAAGGGAAAATCGGATTATAACTTATTTGATATTTGACTGTGGATTTAGGAAAAAATATGGATTATTTGGTGCGATAACTATAAAAAGACTCCTGCGCAACCTCTTCTGCCAGTGTTATACAGTGTTTCGGCACAATCAAACGCCTATTCAGAGCGGGACGCGCCAGCTACTTCGTTACGGTAAAAGTCAACGCTCAAGCCATACTGAAAATATCTGCATGAATCTGAAAAAAACAACCAATAAAATCTTCGTAGGTCAATCATTAAGGGAATTAATCCGTCCAAATGTTATATAAGGAAAGGAAAACTCCTCTAAAAAGGGAAAAAAACTTCACTTTCTACTAAAATGACGTGCAACCAGTATCACTTGGAAATTTTCTTCTGTCATCACAGCAAACTTATGCAGTTATGCTGAGGTCTTCTCTATTTTAGTTGGTTATTGCACTGGTAGGGGAGATTGTGCAGGAGTCTTCATTTGCCGGTATCCACCCTAGCTTGGTCGCTTCAATTCGCTTAAGCAGATAGCTCTTGAACAGCTCAAATTCCGAAGGTCGATCATTCCGTCTGCTGTAGGTTGGTGTTCTGGCAATATCGCGCAAGCATTTACGCATAGTATTGCGCGAAACGTTTAATACTCTGGCTATCGAACGAATGCTCTTGCCCTGCCGGTGTAACACATGAATTTCCACTAATAACTTCTGAGTCAACATTTAAATTACACCATCTTGTCCATAAAAACATTAGCGACAATCTCTCCTCAGGTGGAGCAATTTTAAATTGTCATTAGTGGGTCAGTTTTACATTGTTAGTGACATTCTTTAAAAAATTTAACCGATTGTTCCCTAAATTCCTGGCTGTATTTATGTACGGAGTAATTTCTTCATCTTTCGCCCTCAATTTCAGTGATTCATTTTATGAGACTATGGACTCCATGAAAACCAGCATAACGCAAGTAAGAAGTAAATACGGCGGGTATTGTGTAGGACGATAGCGTCGATTTTGATCAACGAAGTGACCTTCACTTCGTTGGACAATCACTTTTGCCACAAAATCCACGGCGCTTCCAAAGGGACAGCAGCACTTTCATGCTGCGGTACTATTCTCGCCGTATAATCGCTCTCCGTGCGGATAGCTGGCACACTCACGCTGTAAATATAGCCACCCACCGAGCCCGTTAGTTGCCCCAAACGCACCATCTCCACCCGATCAGATGCGGCACCATTGATTCCATTTGCATAAAGTTCAACTTGCACTGCATCTGGATCGAGATCATCGAGATACACTTGAATTTTGAATACATACTGATCGCGCACTGTTTCAATCTTTACTTCACCAAAGCGTAGCGCGGCCCATTTTTGATTCAGCGCATGCTGCCAATCAATTATATTCGTGCCGATCACGCCTTTGTCCGCAGTTCGCGCTCGATAAGCTGAGGCAATTGGAAGGTAATACTGCTCGGTGTACTCACGTACTGAGCGGTTGGTAGAAAAGTGCGGTGTCAATCGTGCCATGCTTTCCCGCATCCGCGCCACCCATGCGGTAGGAACACCTTGTTCATCACGAGTATAAAATTCAGGAATTACCTCGTGTTCGAGGATGTTATAAAGGGCTTCAGCTTCGACAGCATCCCTCGCGGGATCATCGCCATGTTCCTGACCATCTCCCAAAGCCCAACCCACTTCCGGCGTATAAGCTTCCGCCCACCAACCATCCAACTCAGATAGATTGATGCCTCCATTGACCAGCACTTTCATTCCACTGGTGCCACATGCTTCCCAAGGACGGCGTGGTGTATTGAGCCAGACATCCACACCCTGCACTAACTGCTCAGTCAAATGCATGTCGTAATCACTGAGGAAAATCACATGTGAACGTGCATTGGTTTGGCGGGCAAAATGTATCCATTCCTGAATCAAAGCTTGACCCGCTAAATCCGCAGGATGAGCTTTACCCGCCATAATGAGCTGAACCGGTCGTTGTGGATTAGACAGCAGGCGCAATAGTCGCTCCGGATCGCGCAGCAACAGATTGGGTCTCTTGTAAGTTGCAAAACGACGTGCAAAGCCAAGTATCAAGATATCAGCGTTAAATAGATGCTTCGCACCTTCAATCGCCTCGGGTGGCGCTCCTGAAACGACGAGTTGTTGATGCAATCGTTTGCGGGCGAATTCAATTAACAATTTGCGGGAGGTACTACGAAATTGCCAGAGGCTGGCATCGGAGATGCAACGAATATCCGGCTCCATGGTTTCTATTGCATCCAGCCAGCGTTCTTTGCTACAAGCCTTCGCCCAAAGATCGTCAGCTGCAGTCGAATTCCAGGTTGGCATATGAACACCATTGGTTACGTATCCGACCGGCACTTCGTCCAGTGGCCAGTGAGGAAAAATCGGCTCAAATAATTGTCGGCTCACCTTACCATGTAAGCGACTCACGCCATTCACCGCCCCGCTTCCACGTATTGCCAGATAGGCCATATTGAAAGGTTCTGATAAGTCATTCGGATTCTGTCGACCCAGAGCCAGCAAATCGTGACAGGCTATACCGAGCCGCGTGTGCGCATAATCTGCAAGGTACTGTTCAATGAGTGCCGGGGAAAAACGATCAAAACCAGCAGCAACCGCCGTATGCGTGGTAAAGATATTACCTGCCCGAGTAACAGCCAACGCAACTTCAAAGGGTTGTGTGGTCTCTTGCATGAAGCTATGGGCACGCTCCAACACGGCAAAAGCGGCATGCCCTTCATTTAAATGGCAGACTTCTGGTTGGATACCGAGCGCTGTAAGCAGTCGATATCCGCCAATCCCAAGTAACATTTCCTGTTTTAAGCGCAGCTCTGGTCCGCCGCCATAAAGCTCACTAGTAATTCCTCGATGCGCAGGATAATTCGCCGCATCATTACTATCCAACAAATATAGCTTCACGCGGCCGACCTGTACTTGCCAAGTGCGTAACCAAACCGAGTAACCGGGTAACGCAATCTCTAATCGCAACCACTCTCCATTCGGTTTACGCAACGGCGTGATCGGCAATTGCCCAGGGTCATTGTATGGGAAAAAAGCTTGTTGTGCGCCATCTTTATCGATCACTTGACGAAAATAACCTTGCTGATAAAGCAACCCGATACCGATCACAGGAACACCTAAATCGCTGGCGGCCTTAAGCTGATCACCGGCCACGTTACCCAGCCCGCCTGAATAAATGGGCAAAGCTTCGCTCACCATGAATTCCATACTAAAATAAGCAACGCAGTTCAATGGAGATTGCGGATAGGTCTGCTGAAACCATGCAGGAGCCTTTGCCTCATCGCGCCTGGTTTGCACCAGATTATCAATATTTTTGCGAAAAGTGGTATCGGTTAGAAGACGCTGAAGTTTCTCTCGTGAGGCTGTTTGTATGATAGCCCACGGGTTATGTGTGAGTTCCCACAGCACAGGATCTAATTGCCGCCATAATTGATCAGTGGCGTGATTCCACGACGAACGCATATCCAAAGCAAGCTCGGCCAGGGAATCAAACCCATCTACATCGACGGGCAAAAGAAGCTCCTTGGGGTGACTGAATCTTATTTGCTCGTTCATAATCTCTCCCTCAAATATATCAGTTAAGACCTTCCTCGCTACCTCATACTTCTTTGACCTCACCTACTGTCGCATGATTTCTATCCTGCTCCGGTGCCTGCTGTCAGAGTAGCACCGATTATTGTCTGTGCTTCTCTTAAAATACAGCGCAAATGATCTGCTCCTTTGAAGCTCTCAGCATAAATCTTGTAAATGTCTTCGGTGCCGGAGGGGCGCGCTGCAAACCATCCACTCTTGGAGATTACCTTCAATCCACCGATGGGCGCCCTATTACCTGGTGCGTGAGTAAGGATAGTCTGGATTTTTTCACCAGCTAATTCGGTAAACTTGACGTGCTGAGGTGAAAGCTTCGCCAGCAATTCTTTTTGTTCCGGAGTTGCTGGCGCTTCAACACGATCGTATATAGATTCTCCGAATTCAAGTTCTAGCTCGCGGTAGATTTCACCAGGATCTCGACCGATACGTGAGGCAATCTCAGCCGATAGCAAAGCCGGAACAATACCGTCTTTATCTGTGGTCCAAACATTACCATTCAGACGCAGAAAAGATGCGCCTGCACTTTCTTCACCCCCGAATCCGAGCGAACTGTCGAGAAGGCCATCAGCAAACCACTTGAAACCAACCGGCACTTCATAAAGTCTCCGTCCAAGTTTTTCCGTAACGCGATCGATCATCTGACTACTAACCACTGTTTTGCCGATCGCCGCGTCTTTGCTCCAGTTCTGCCGATGCTGAAAAAGATAGAGAATGGCGACTGCAAGATAATGATTCGGTGGTAATAATCCATCTTTTTTGGTGACAATCCCATGTCGATCATGATCAGTGTCACAGGCAAAGGCAATGTCGAAGCGATCCTTGTTGCCGATTAGTCTTTTCATTACATAGGACGAAGACGGGTCCATGCGAATCTGGCCATCCCAGTCGAGCGTCATGAAGCGGAAGGTGGGATCAATGACTTCGTTCACAACCGTGAGATTTAATCCATAGCGATCAGCAATCGCGCTCCAATAATGAACCCCGGCACCACCGAGTGGATCAACACCCATGCAGATATTGGCACTACGAATCGCCTCCATATCAAGCACATTGTCGAGATCATTTACATAAGTATTGAGAAAATCATGCCGGTGCGTGTTAGCAGCGTGTTGAGCTCGCTCAAAGGGGATTCTTTTCACGCCCTGCAGGTTGCTTGCCAAAAATATATTGGCCCTAGCTTCGATCCATTTCGTAATATCGCTACCCGCAGGCCCACCGTGAGTGGGGTTGTACTTAAAACCGCCATTGTCGGGTGGATTGTGTGAAGGGGTAATGACAATACCATCCGCCAGTCCCGACTTCCGATCGCGATTATAAGTGAGTATGGCGTGCGAAATCGCGGGAGTAGGTGTGTATTCATCCTTGTCCGCAATGACGATTTCCACATCATTAGCCGCCAACACTTCGAGCGCGCTGGCAAACGCAGGCGCAGAAAGCGCGTGCGTGTCGAAACCAAGATACAGAGGACCATCGATGCGCTGTTGCTTGCGATATTGACAAATGGCCTGAGTGATAGCCAGGATATGCCATTCGTTGAAACTATTATCGAATGAAGAACCGCGATGCCCAGAGGTACCAAAAGCAACTCGCTGCGCTTGCACCGAACAATCAGGTATCTTAGTGTAATAGGCTGTAATAAGCTTGGGTACATCGACCAGCATTGCCGTTGTAGCCAGCTCTCCTGCGAGGTGGTTTATCGGATGCTTTATCAATGGCTGCGATTGTTTTGACGAACTGCTGCTCAACGATGTTTGATCCATGTCCGCTCAACCTTGATCAACTCTAACCTACTATGCATAAAGAGAATGCTTACTCTCTCGCGCCAAAATGGACTCTTTCTCATATTCATCGCGCTTCCCCTTTTTTACTCACCAGTTTAATATCTTTAGTAAACCTTGTGGTTGTGGCATTATTTGCCAAATTGCAACTTTATTTTTCCTTAATAACAACTACTATTTTGTGTTTCTCTTTCGTCAACATTTGATCCGCCTCCACCATAAGTTAATTTCGTTCCTGCGTAGCATATTGGACTAATTGCTCCTTGACTGCTGCAATAACGTGCGCAACTTCGAAACCGAAGTGCTGCGTAACAGCACGCATCGGCGCAGATAATCCAAATGATTCCAGACCAAGTATATGTCCACCCAAGCCAGTATATCGATTCCAGCCAAAACCGGATGCAGCTTCGACGGCAACACGCGCAGTTATTTCTGGCGGCAATACGTTATTGCGGTATTCCTGATCCTGGCTCTCGAACAGTTCCCACGATGGCATACTAATCACTCGCGTATAGATTCCCTCTTCCTTCAGCTTTTCATATGCTGCAATACACAGTGCCACTTCGCTACCAGTGGCCAGAAGTAACACAGCAGGACTATGATGCTGCGGAGCATCGGCAAGCACGTACCCTCCCCGCGCCACCCCAGTTGCTGGCTTGTAACGGGTACGATCCAGCGTCGCCAGCGCCTGTCGCGTCAGCACCAGACAAGCCGGGCAATCCCTGAGCTGCATGATCACCCGCCACGCCTCTACTACTTCGTTGGCGTCCGCCGGACGCAACACCATCATGCCGGGCATCGCACGCAAAGATGCAAGCTGCTCAATAGGCTGATGGGTGGGCCCATCCTCTCCCATACTGATCGAATCATGAGTCCAAATAGTGATGATCGGAAGCTTCATCATTGCGCCCAGCCGTAGCGCACCACGACAATAATCGGTAAAAACCAGGAAACTAGCCGCATAGGGCCGCAGATTCGACAGACTAAGTCCATTGCTGATGGCGCACATCGCATGCTCGCGCACGCCATAGTGAAAATTGCGTCCGCAGTAGTCACCCTCTTCTCCCGGCGCCTGAAAATCACCGGCAGACTCAAAACTCAAATGAGTTTTGGTCGAAGGTGCCAGATCCGCTGCGCCACCCAGCAGCCATGGTATTTTTTCAGCGATGGCGTTGAGTACTTTGCCAGATGAGTCGCGTGTCGCCATACCCTTTGCATCTGTTGGAAAAATTGGGAGTGCACTATCCCAGTCTTTAGGCAAATCACGATGCTGCATAAGATCAATCTGCTCGGCAAGGTCTGGATACTGCCCGCGATAGGCCGCGAACATCTTTTTCCAGGCTGCACGGAGGTCTGCACCTCGGCGACCAATCTGCTCATGAAAATGTTCTACAACGCCGTCAGGCACATAAAATTTGGCGTCAGGATCCCACTTATAGAATTTTTTCGCCAATCGTACTTCTTGCTCACCGAGCGGTTCGCCATGTGCTTCACTGCGATCTTGTTTATGCGGCGCACCATAGCCTATGTGGCTTTGTACGATGATCAGTGTAGGGCGATCATGCGTATGGAGGAATTTTTCATAACCGCGCTCCAACAGCTCCAAATCGTTGGCATCGGCTACGCGCACAATACTCCAACCATAACTAAGAAAGCGCGTCGCCACATCTTCGGTGAATGTGATGTGAGTTGACCCTTCAATGCTGATATGGTTATCGTCGTAAATCCAACACAGATTGGCAAGCTTAAGATGACCTGCCAAAGATGCCGCCTCGCTGCTAATACCCTCCATCATATCGCCGTCACCGCACAACGCATACACTTTATGCTCGAACAGATTGTAATCCGGACGGTTGTAGGTGGCAGCCAGCCAACGTTCCGCAATCGCCATGCCGACGCTCGTCGCAACACCCTGCCCAAGCGGTCCGGTAGTGGTCTCTAAGCCAGAGGTCCAGCCATACTCCGGATGTCCGGTACAACGGCTACCAGCCTGACGAAAGCGCTTGATATCGTCAAGCGTCACCGCCAGGTCACCGACTTGTTCATAGCTTGCGCTCATCGACTTAACTCTACACAGATAAAGCAGGCTATACAGCAACATAGAAGCGTGACCGGACGATAGCACAAAGCGATCGCGATTGAGCCAATCGGGGTCTTCCGGATCGTAGTTTAGAAAACGCGACCATAAGCAGTAAGCCATTGGCGCGGCACCCATTGGCGTACCAGGATGCCCAGACTGCGCTTGTTGCACGGCATCAATAGAAAGTGTGCGTAAGGTATTGATACACAACTGGTCAAGTTGCTTTGCAGCTGTCATGGCTATTCTCCGCCTAGAGATATCTTCCGGGTAAGCACATCACTTTTTTTCGCAATACAGGTCATCAGATCACGCCAGGATTTGACAAAAGATTCAGTACCCTCACGCTGGAGTTCGGCCGCAAGCACTTCATCATTGATGCCAACGGAGGTGTATTCCGCGATTACCGCTTCCATCTTTGCAGTATGATCTTCATTAGTCGGCAATATGCTTTTTATTTTGCCGTGTTCGGCAAAAGCAAGCAGTGTTTTTTCCGGTACGGTATTAACCGTATTCGGCGCAGCAAGCGCCTCGATATAAAGGGTATCTGAAGCTGCAGGATCCTTCGTACCAGTGCTGGCCCACAGCAAGCGCTGCGGATGCGCCCCGAGAGCGGCCAATTTCTGCCAACGCTTCGATGTCAGTAAGTCACGGTAAGCTTCATAGGTACGACTGGCGATTGCGATACCAAGCCGATTGTTGCGGGACTCACCTTTAACTTTATTCTTGACAGCCACATCCCAGCGACTGACGAAAATCGAAGCTACGGAGTTGATCTTTGGATCCAAACCAGCATCTATACGACGCTCGATACCACGCATATACGCTTCCGCTACCGTAATATAGTGTTCACGCGAAAACAACAGCGTAACATTTACTGGCACACCGGCAAAAATAGCTTCCTCGATCGCAGGAATACCCGCACGTGTACCCGGAATCTTGATGAAAAGATTGGGACGCTGCGCTCGCGCATGCAATTGCGCTGCTGCCTTTATCGTACCGGCGGTGTCGTCCGCAAGCAAAGGCGATACCTCCAGAGACACCCAGCCGTCGATTCCACCAGTACTATCGTAGACCGGACGAAAAAGATCGGCCGCCTGAACCAAGTCTTCCAGCGCAAGTTCAAAGAACAACGCCTCGCCTGATTTTCCCTCGAGTGTTTTCTGGTGGATCGCGTCATCATAGAAATCACCATTCCGGATGGCGTGATCAAATATGGTAGGATTGGAGGTAAGCCCTGTTACCGATAGTTCGCTGATATAGCGGACCAGGATGCCGCTCGTCAGCAATTCTCGCGTAATGTTGTCGAGCCAGATACTCTGCCCCAGTTTATGCAGTTGTTGTGTGGCATTCATTTTTTCTCCTTCATCGGTATTGGATTGTGCCAGTTACCATCTGCTGCAATAAGCGCATCAGCTTGTTTCGGCCCCCAACTGCCGGGCTCATAGGGATAAACAGATTGAGGAGGGCCAAGAACGGGATCGACCACTGCCCAAGCTGCATCAACCGCATCCTCGCGGGTGAAAAGCGCCCCATCCCCCGTCATGGCGTCACTTAACAGCCGTTCATAAGGCATTTCCTCTTTGGGTTGCTCATCCAGCAAGAAAAGTTCGCGCTGATCGCCGACAAACTCCTTACCTACATGTTTGATACGCGCTGCTAAGGCAACGGCTGAATTGGGAGAAAGCCGGAAGCGTAAATAATTGGCTCGTTCACCTTCTCCTGCTGAATCATCAAATAGCTTTTGCGGTGGCGGCTTTAATTCCACCAGGACTTCGACTGCTGTAGCGGCCATGAATTTTCCAGATCGCAGATACCAGGGTATTCCCTCCCAGCGCCACGAATCTATACGCAGTCTCAGCGCACAAAATGTTTCGACATCTGAATTCTCTGCCACGCCAGGTTCTTGTCGATACCCGATATACTGTCCACGCACTACGTCATCCGGTTTTAAAGGGCGCATGGCCTGGAACACCTTAGCCTTCTCGCTATGAACTGCGCCAAAACCTTGATAAGCCGGCGCTTCCATAGCAAGCAACGCAACGATCTGTAGCAAGTGGTTCTGAATGACGTCGCGCAGACAGCCAACACTTTCGTAAAAAGCACCACGGCCCTTGACGCCAAAATCTTCGCATAGCGTAATCTGTACGCTGGCCACATAGTTACGGTTCCAGATCGGTTCGAGAAAAGAATTGGCGAAACGGAAATAGAGGATATTCATAATCGCCTCCTTTCCGAGATAATGATCAATGCGGAAGATTGAATTCTCCGGAAACATCGTTAGCGCGGTGCGATTAAGCTCTCGAGCAGAAGCCAAATCGCGTCCAAACGGTTTTTCAACAATGATACGCGCCTGGTTTGCTAAACCAGCAGCCCCAAGCCTTTTGATAACTGTCGCGAACAGCGCGGGTGGGATGGCAAGATAATGCGCCGGACAGCGAGCACCGTTCAATACTTGTTTGAGGGCTTTGAACGTATTCGGATCGTTGTAATCGCCACTCACATATTGAAGCAAGGAAAGAAGATGGCTAAGAGCACTCTGGTCATCAATCTTAGCGGATTTCCTGATGCTTTCCTCCACCTGATTACGCAGTTGTGTCAAACTCCATTTTGATGCAGCAATGCCTACTACCGGCACATTGAGGGTACCATGCTTGGCCATTGCATAGAGTGCCGGAAAAATCATCTTATGAGCGAGATCGCCCGTCACACCGAAAATCACCAGCGCATCGGATAACGTCGTGCGATCATCGATAATGTTCACATCAGCCTCTCTTTTTTTTCTCATCATGCCCGCCAAACTGCTTTCTCATGGCGGATAAAAGTCGATCAGCATAATCGGCATCGCCACGCGACGCAAAGCGTTCGAATAGTGCCGCGCTGATTACCGGAGTCGGCACACCTTCATCAATGGCAGCCAGCGCCGTCCAGCGTCCTTCACCTGAATCCGACACGCGCCCAGAGAAGTCAGTAAGCTCTGCATCATCAACCAATGCCGTCGCCGTCAGATCAAGAAGCCATGAGGCGATCACACTGCCACGCCGCCAGACTTCCGCAATCTGCGAAAGATCCAGATCATATTGGTAGAATTCCGGATTACGCATCGGCGTGGTCTCAGCATCACTATCTTGCGCGTGCTTACCGACATTGGCGTTATGCAGAATATTGAATCCCTCGGCATAAGCTGCCATGAGGCCATACTCAATACCGTTGTGAACCATCTTGACGAAATGCCCTGCACCGGTGGGGCCACAATGCAGATATCCATGCTCTGCAGGACTGGAGTTGCCTTTCCTGTCTGAGGTGCGTGCCGCGACCTCGACACCTGGTGCGAGGCTCTTGAAAATTGGATCCAGATGCTTGATGATTTGATCTTCCCCACCAATCATCAGACAAAACCCGCGCTCTTCACCGAACACGCCACCGCTAGTACCGCAATCGACGTAATGTATATCCTTCAGTTTGAGCTTCTTCGCTCTCAAGAGATCGTCATGATAGTAACTGTTGCCACCGTCGATGATGATATCACCTGGATCCATGTGCAAAGCCAGCTCATCGATTGTTTCTTCTGTCACACCGGCGGGAACCATTATCCATACTGCGCGTGGCTTAGATAACTTCTCAATCAGCTCGCCAATCGATGCGACACCCTGGATACTTTGGTTTGTGGTTTTATTTACTGCGTCTAGATTCACATCGTAAACCACACACTTGTGACCTTTCTTCGTTAAGCGTCGTACCAGGCTAGACCCCATACGCCCTAATCCAACCATGCCTATAAGCATATCGATTCTCCTTACTAAACTGAATCACTATCGTTCCATTAATAAACAAGTACTATCCGATTCAGACCAGCAATCTCTTTACCTCCATTACCCCGGATACCATCTACGACAGTTCGCTCTCCGTAGCGCCTGTAGTATCAAACAGATTTACTATGCAATTCGAGGAGAAAACCCCTCACACTATTAAACGCTGCCTACACAAAACCTAAAATATCCTCTATGATTCTGATTCAGAATTATTTTTTTCATGTTTAGTATTCCTAACAAGATCTGCACCAAAACTCAGCAATACAGCCACTGTTCCACTTGCTAATAAATTAATCCCAACCAGTATGCCTAACAAAGCCGCAGATTGTTGCGGCCAGCCGCTTAGCAATATCATTGCTATGGCGATGGAAAGAATTCCGCTTATTGCGACCCAACCAATTTTAGACTGGCTGCGCCAGTACCAGGAATATATTATTTTCATTATTCCTTCAATAATAAATAGCATTCCGACAATAAAAGCCAGTGCTTGTATGCCTTCAGCCGGGTACATTAATAGCCACAAACCAACTATCAAAAAAAGAATCGCCCATAGAAACTCAAACCAAAACGATTCATGTCTGCGTGTAGACAAAGCAACCCCGACTTGAATACAGCCTCCAATAAAAAATAACCACCCCAGCAATAATTCGACAGCGATACCCGCTATCGCAGGAACCAATAAGGCGGCAAAACCTCCCAAAACAAAGACAATGCCAAAAATTTTGAACCACCAGGAAGGCAGTGATAAGTTTAGTTGATCATCTGTTGGCCGCATTTTAATTTTCCGATAGAAAAGCACTAGAACAATAGCTTAAGTCGCATCTTGCAAAGGCGATTAAATCAAATAGTGCTTGTGATTGTGATTTACCTTCAACCCTAAATAAAGCACCCCGCCGCAAGCAGCGGGGTATTAACTGCGCTTTTCAATCTACTGTTTTTCAACCATCTTTCACCCCAAGGAGCGAGGAATTGAACTCGCAGAGATTAAATGTTTAACTGACGCATCCATGTGCTTCATTTCTGGGACATTTATTTTTTCAATGCCTTTTACCATAGTATCTTGGGAATACTTTAAGCTCATTTCTGCATGTTTAAGCATTTCCTTCGCATCACCTCCATGTGTCTTGGCCATTTCCGCATGCTTGATTGCCTCATCTATTAAGTTTGTTGCCTTTTCTTCAGATTGAGCTCGCCCACCCTATCCTGCTGCACTAACCTGATTACTGAGGAAAAACGCCAAAATACCTGCCACTAATATAGTCGATATATTTTTCATGGTATAAACACCTTTTTCTTTTATGAAAATAGAGCAGCTTCATTGCTATCAAAGATTTTCGATAAGTACAATTCTCTGATTCCGGTCTGTTAAGTCATTTTTTGTAAGCGACCCATCCTGCGACTGTTTTCTTCCACTGATCAAGTTGATCGCTGATACGTTGAGTTATTGTTGGATCTTCCTTTCTTAACTCCGCTTGTAACTTTTCCAAATCAGCCGAAAGTTTTTCCACGGTTACTTTATCCACACCAGCGAGGCCCGTATTCTTGGCATCTGCTAATCGCTTCTGCACGTAATTAAGCGTAAAGCGTGCTTTATCGTACTGCCCTTTGCTTAAGAAAGCCTTAGCAAGCGCTAAATTTCCGGAAATTGCCAATGCCGGATCGTCGATTTCCTCTTCATCAATAATAGCGCCCTTAAAAATTGCAGAAAGCGCATTTTGTGCCTTGTTATAATCTTTTTCATTTATATCCTGGAGTGCTAAATCAAGATTTTTTTTAACCTCGATCAGATCCACTTTAACACCCACATGAACCAAACCTGCATTCGTTTCCTTTAAACCCAATTCTTTTGAATGGTTAAAAATAGTTTCATAATCATTAATCAAGAAAGCATCATCTATCACGGGCACATAGTGTTCTTTAATCGTATGACTGTCGCTGTACGTCACCTTGCCATATTTAAATGAAGAATTAATCTTCAGCTCTGGTGACTGTTCTATTAGCTCTGTTTGAATCACTTGTGCTTTTCTAATGTGACTGGAAGCTTCATCAGGAAGCTTGATACCCAACGCAAATTGCGCAAGATTGATGTGCCCCATCATTTTGTGTGTAAGCTGTTGGGATTTATTGCGCTGAAGTTCTATAGGCGTCTTCTCTTTTGTTTGCTGATCCTTTGACTCATCTGCGGCAAACACCATGTTCGGCAGCATAAATAAGATCATCAGAATAAGTCCGTAACTTAGGGTATTTTTATTCATTTCGTTTCTCCGAATCGTTAAAAATTTAATATAGTGATAACGATATATCATCAAACACAATAGAAACTTTAAAGAGATGTACGTAAACGCGGCATTAAGGTAATGTTAAAGTTCTCTTAAATACTGGATGAAAATGATCTTATCTGAGTTTTGTATTGATCTTTGAGAGAAGTGGTAAATCCATGATCTATCTTGTGACTGCCACAGATTCCAAATTCTTGGCAGCAGCAAGAATTGCTAGAATGCACTACAAAAAAACAGAAAATAATTTTGCAGCATTTTTACCATTATGTGACCATTACTAAAACCTAAGGAAACTCTGAATAAGTCCCAAAAACTTGTAAAATACGCGGTAGATTGTAACCATTGCAAGGGGGCGCATTGATGAAACAATTAGGCTTATCGATTCCATTATTTATCAAGAAACCAAAAGTAACTCGCCGGCAAAAGTTTCTCGAAGAAATGGAGCAAGTGATTTCTTGGGCAGATTGGACAAATCGGATCGCGCCGCACTATCCGGTAGCAGGATTAGGACGCAAGCCATTTGAGCTGGAAGCGATGCTGCGGATTCATATGATGCAACAATGGTTTGGTTATTCAGATCCGGGCATGGAATAAGCGT
>WBZN01000773.1_pt1 | contig 21312 bp, 19 predicted proteins | sample 5204281 | NCBI WGS metagenome assembly WBZN01 (sample SAMN12344347, study PRJNA552823) | activated sludge metagenome | biome: Activated sludge suspended growth; feature: Nitrification reactor; material: Wastewater; isolation source: activated sludge from nitrification reactor of wastewater... | reverse complement strand
GGCTCCTGCCCTCACGAGCGCCGACCACGTGACCTTCCTCGTGGCGAGCGCGGGCACGTTCACCGTCCTGACTACCGGATTTCCCGCGCCGACGATCTCCGAAACCGGCTCACTTCCCGGTGGGGTCACGCTCGTCGATCAAGGCGACGGCACGGCGTTGCTTGCCGGCACTCCGGACCCAGGCAGTGATGGCGTGTATGTCCTGACCCTCACCGCCACGAACGGCATCGGTGCCGATGCGACGCAGACCTTCACGCTCTCCGTGTTGCCGGAGGCTCTGGAGTTCTACTCGCTGTCTCCCTGCCGGCTCGTCGACACGCGCAATCCCAACGGCCCGACCGGCGGTCCGAAGCTCGGTCCCGGGCAGGCGCGAGAATTCGTGCTCACCGGAGCGTGCGGCATACCGGCTGCCGCCAAGGCAGTGGCGCTCACGATGACCGTGGTGGCGCCGGCGTCGTCGGGCGACCTACAGGTGTATCGCGCCGATCTGCCGGTCGCGCCTCAGGCCGTCGTCATGTCGTTCAAGGCCGGGCGGACAAGAGCGGGTGACGGCATCGTCGGTCTCAGCGTGGATGGGCAGGGCAGAGTCCTGGTCCAGAACGACTCGACGGGAACGATCGATCTCATTCTCGACGTCAGCGGGTATTTCCAGTAAGAGAGCGAAATGGCGCCCGTCGAGCAGGCGGGCCTTGCCGTTCCCGCCCCGCGGGTGAGGCGCTCCGGCTCGTGAGGTAAGAGCCTCACGGGCCGCGCTCTGATCGACGGCGTCGACGCGGACGCCACTACGAGCCGCCGCGCTCGCAAGAACATCGTCGAACCGTGAACGATCCTCGCTGAGTGTGCTCCGCCAAGCGCTCGGTCTTCGGCGCGGCTGGATTCGAGCGCTCAGCTCGGCCGGAGCGACCTCTCGCAGGCACTGCGCTAACATCCGACGACGGTTGGGCCTATCGGTTCTCAGTTGCTGGTTCTCGGCGCCTTGCCGGCGCCTTCGCCTACGGGGGGATCGACGATGCGTCGTGCGCTGAGGGTTTCGCTTCTGCTGTTCGGAACGGCTTCATCCGCGTTTGCCGGCAGTGGCGGCAGTATCGATGAGCGCTACGGCCGACTCCCGCTCGCCTTTGAGCCCAATCGGGGACAGACCGATGCGCGGGTGCAGTTTGTGGCGCGCAGTCGCGCGGGCACGGTGTTCCTCACTGGCGAAGGCATGGTCTTCTTGCTCGCGCCGCCAGCCGCAGCCACGGCGGCTCGCGGCGGCGCCCAGCGCCTGTCGAAAGCGGACGCATCCATGGGCGTCCGCATGCGGTTCGAAGGCGCTTGGCCGGGCATCGTCTACACGGCCAGCGACGCCTTGCCCGGCATCAGCAACTATTTTCTCGGCGGCGATCCGCGCCGCTGGCGCACCGGCATCCCCAATTTCGCGAAGGTCACCGCCCGTGGCATCTATCCCGGCATCGACGCCGTCTTCTACGGCAGCGAGCGCCGGCTCGAGTACGACCTGATCGTCGCGCCGGGCGCTGACCCGCGGCAGATCCGCCTGCTCTTCGATGGCGGTGCGGGCCCGCGGCTCGATGCCGACGGCAGCCTCCTGCTCGATCGCGGCAACGGTGTCCTGCGCCAACTGGCTCCGGTGGTCTATCAAGACGACGCGCACGGACGCCGTCACGCCGTGCGCGGCCGATACGTCCTGCGCGGCCCCGACGTCGTCGGCTTCGAGGTCGACGCGTACGATCACGATCGCGCCCTGGTCCTCGACCCGGTGTTGGTCTACTCGACCTATCTCGGTGGCAGCGGCGGCGACTTCGCCGCCAGCCTGGCGGTCGACGCCGCCGGCAACACGTACCTCGCGGGCGGCACCCACTCGTTCGACTTTCCGATCGCCGGAAGCCCGCGGCAACCCGTGTTGCATAACAGTGAGAGCGCTTTCGTCTCGAAGCTCAACGCCTCCGGCTCGGCCCTCGTCTATTCGACCTACCTCGGCGGCAGCGGCAATGGTGACTGGGCGAGAGCCATCGCGGTCGACAAGGCTGGCAACGCGTACGTGACGGGCACGGCCCTTTCGCATGACTTCCCGGTGGCGGGTAGTCCGGTGCAGGCATCGATCGCTGACGGCGGGGGCTGCCTTTGCGGCGACGCGTTCGTGGCCAAGCTCAATGCCACGGGCTCGGCGCTCGTCTACTCGACGTTCCTCGGCGGCGCCAACCCCGACTACGCCACCGGCATCGCCCTCGACGCCGCCGGCGACGCGTTCGTCGTCGGCGTCACGGCATCGCCCGACTTCCGCGTCGCCGGCGCGCCGCTGCAGGCCGCCTTTCACGGCCCAGCATTCACCGGCAACGGCCTCATTCAGGGCGATGGCTTCGTCGCGAAGCTCAACCCCGCCGGTTCGACGCTGCTCTACTCGACGTATCTCGGCGGCAGCGGGGCCGATTTCCCGACCGGAGTCGCGGTCAACGCGGCCGGGAATGCTTACGTGACCGGCGACACCACCTCCTTCAACTTTCCGATCGCGGGCACGCCCTTTCAATCCGTGAGCCATGGCGGCACCACTTCCGACGAGTTCGGCGACGCCTTCGTTGCCAAGGTGAATCCCACCGGCTCGGCATTGGTGTATTCGACCTATCTCGGAGGCCATGGCGACGAAGCGAGCGAGGCCATCGCCCTAGATGCCGCGGGCAACGCCTACGTCGCCGGCTTCACGCGCTCGGTGGACTTTCCGGTCTCCGCAACGCCGCTGCAGAAGAACTTCGCCGGCGGCGGCTCGTTCGGCGACGACGCCTTCCTCACCAAGCTGAACGCTGGCGGTTCGGCGCTCGTCTATTCGACGTACCTCGGCGGCGCGGGCGATGAGTCCGCCTACGGCATCGCCGTCGACGCCGCTGGCAACGCGTTCGTCACCGGACACACCAATTCATCGAACTTTCCGCAGGTCGCTCCCGTGCAGGCAGGCTATGGCGGCGCCGGCCCCGGCTTCGACCCCTTGGGCGACGCCTTCGTCGCCAAGGTCAACCCCGGCGGCTCGGCGCTCCTCTTCTCGACGTACCTCGGCGGCAGCGGCGATGATTCGGGACAGGACATCGCCGTCGACAGCAGCGGCAATGCCTACGTGGCGGGCGACACGCTCTCGCTGAATTTCCCGACCGCAGGCGTGCCCTTCCAGAAGACGTACCACGGTGGCAGCGCGTACGACGGCGACGCGTTCGTGGCGAAGCTGAACACGGCGCCCGCGGTCACCGTCGCGGCACCGACGAACCTGACCGCCAGCGCGAACCCGGGACGCAAGGTCACCCTGCACTGGAAGGACAACGCCAACAACGAGGACAGCTACCGCATCGAGCTCAAGACCGGCACCGCCGCCTTCCGGGAAGTGGCCTTCGTGCCCGCCAACCGCATCACGACGGTTCTTTCCGGCCTGCAGGCCCGGACGCGCTATTCGTTCCGGGTGCGTGCGCGCAAAGGCAGCGTGAACTCGGCGTACTCGAATGCGGTGGCGGTGACTACGCTGCCGTGAGCAGCGGCGGCGCTCGTTCGACTTGCGGAGCTAGTGCCGGCGCGCCGGCCTCATCCTCGCGCGCGAGGTCGAACGCTGGAAATGGCCTAGCAGTCGCCTGAGGAACAGAAGGGAAGCCGGTTCAGTCCAAGTGGGCCGTCACGTCTCGGGCCACCTGAACCGCGATGTCATCCCACACCTTTTCGAGCGGTGCGGTTTGACTGGAGGCACCGATCTTTGGGTCATGCTGTTTCGCGCTGAACGTCTGTTTCCACGTTCGACCGTCCAGATCGAAAGTCGCCGTGAAGGTGCACCCCGCATCGTCGATGCCCGGCGTGACATTGAAGATTCCCGCCGAGTATTCAAAGGTGGACTTGGCCGACTCGACAGTGATGGTGAGCTTGCGCTGTGCGCCGTCACTGACGCCGACCATGGCATCGAGCGCCTCGGCGATGCGCTGGGAGAGCGCCACACCGGTCGGAATGCGTGTGCGACTGCCCCCTCCCACGAATCCAGAAGCACCCTGGACGTCGATTCGATCGGGAAACTCTCTCGGGACCCACGACAACGCCAGCGGTCCCTTCGATAGCGCTGCGAACTTCCGGGCTTCGGTAACACTGTTGAAATTGAGCCGTGAACCAAACGGGAGGTTCACCGTGCAAGCGGTGCAGCAAATGACTGCAACCCAGGCGAGACTGCTCCTGACGATCAGAGTCTTCATGTCGCGGGGATTCCTTTCCAATCGACCGGCGATAGATCTGACACGCGAAGGAACATCCTACCTTCTCACCGTCCGGAGAAGCGGGCAGAGGTGTTCGCGCCTCGGAGGCGGCGTGACGGCTCGCCAGACGTCGCTCTCGCGAAGGCGGGAGCCACGGCGCAGAAGCTTCGATACTTGGATCTGCTACTCGTTTCCCCTTGGAGCGTCCATGCCGGACCGGCGAACAGGGCGCTGATTTCGCCAGCGGCGGAGCTCTTGGTGCCTACCCCGACGAGTCTCGTCGTCCAGAAGCTGCTCATCCATGCGGATCGGCCGGTGAAGAAGAAGGCCCAAGATCTTCTCTACATCGCCGACACATTCGAGTTGTTCGGTGCCTCAGAAGTCACGCACGACATCCGCGAGGCCGCGCGGATACCTCCGGCCTCCGAGAGATCCATGGCGCGTCGCAGGGTAGGGACTAGCGAGAGTGCCAAGCTGAGCCGGCTGAGCCCGGGCCGACTCAAATGTCAGGGTAGACGCCACCCGGGGAGCACTGCCTCCACGAGCCTCCGGAATCGCGGGCCGAACACCGCAAGAAGTCGACGGCGAATGGCCTCAGCCGGAACTTCTGCAACCAGGGGCCGAGGCTTTGAGTAGGACGGCACAGTGCGAGATTTAGGCAGTCAGCTGGAGGGAACCAGTCTGAAGCGGCGTTGCAGATCGCCTCTCTATCGCCCGTGGAATCGGCCTTGAGCAGGGGACCCAAGATGCCTGGAGTAAGTACGAACCACTGTGGGAGTAGGGCAGAAGTGGTGCAGCCAGGAGGAGTCGAACCCCCAACCTACAGATCCGTAGTCTGTCGCTCTATCCAGTTGAGCTATGGCTGCACAGGTGGGCCTGCGCGAGAGGCGGAATTCTAGAACGCGGGGGGCCGGGGGCGCAACCCCTGGCGCAGAAGGGCCTTGGGGTTGCGCGCCGGGCGGCCGGGGACTTCAGGGAGCGGGCGTTTCCGGGTCGCCGGTCTGGTGCTCCTGGATCTGGAAGCGCAGGAATTCGTGGATCGCCTGGAGGGCCTCCGGGTTCGCAGTCCGGATTTCCACCCGGCCGCCGTGGTCCAGGTCGGCGTAGCGATAGGTGATGGCATCGCGCAGACGCTGCAGGACCGGGACTCCGGGCGGCGTCTGGGCGTGGACGAACATCGGGATCTCAAAGTCGCCGGCCGCAAAGCTGCGTGCGATCGTGAACAGGTGCGTACGGATCTGGTCGCGGCTCGTCGTGTCGGCCGGATCCTTCGCCTCGACCCGGATCTCGCCTCCCTCTGCCGCGACCAGGAAGTGGTGCGTGGTCGTGGCCTGCGAGAAGCCCATGCCCTGGTCGCCGCGAGCGTTCATCGCCGCGTCCGAGCGATGCTCGTGGTCGTGTTCGCTGCTCATCGCGACCGCTTTCGCGGCGGCCATGTGCTGCGCGTGCATTGGGCAGGACGCAGGATCCATGTCGGCGCGCGCGGCGGCGGCGCTCCAGGCGAAGAGCGGGACGGCGGCGAGCAAGAGGGCGCTCGCGATGCGGGCCTGTCGATGGGTGATCATCTGAGGGAGGGTCATTGTCTTTCCTTTCGAGTGCGCCGAAGGCGGCGTCTGGGTTTGGGAGTTGGTGCCTCGGCGCGCTCGCTGAGCTGCTCCAACAAGTGCGCGCGTTCTCCGGTCGGGCGAGACGCGAGGCGCGCGTCCCACTCGGCGAGCAGCGCGACCAGGGCGCGGCGCACTTCAGCCAGCTCACGTTCCTGGCGCTCGATCTCCGCGAGCTTCTCGCTCGCGAGCGCCCGCACGGAGCGGCACGGTGCGCCGCCCTTGTCGCGCTCGGCGAGGATGCGCGCGAGCTCCGCCACGCTGAAACCGACCGCCAGCGCGGCGCGCACCATGCGCAGGCGCTCGAAGGCAGCGGGCGGGAACTCGCGATAGCCGCTCGCCGTGCGCTCGGCCGCGGGTAAGAGACCGGAGCGCTCGTAGTGGCGGACGGTGTCGACGCTGATGCCCGCCGAAGCGGCAAGCTCACCGATGCGCACGCGCGTGGTCTCCACCATCACCATCCTGATGCAAGCACGCGAGTCTGGGTGCGATCGTCGTCACGCGGACCATCTTAGAGTCTGGAATCGATTCCATGGTCAAGACCCGTTCGCCCCGGTTCCGGCGCGCTCTCGGCAGGTGACCTCGGTGATCGAGGCGAGAAGGGCGCCCTAGCCGCCGTGGGATCACCGGGGGGTGTCGTTGGCGGTGGTGACCCGAGCCGCCGAGGTTCCTCTCTCGGCGGCCCAAAGAATCGCTAGGGGTGTGACTCAGGCGTGGACGGCGTCGAGCGCGGGCACGGTGGCGCGGTTCTTCTCGTCGACGAAGATCACCGCAGGCTTGTGCCGGCGCAGCTCCTGGGCGTCGTACTCGGCGTAGGTGGCGATGATGACGATGTGCCCGGGCTTGGCCTTGTGCGCCGCGGCGCCGTTGATCACGATCTCGCCCTGCCCGCGCGTGCCGGGGATGGCGTAGGTCGCGAAGCGTTCGCCGTTGGTGACGTTGTAGATCTCGACGCGCTCGTGCACCAGGATGTCGGCGGCTTCGAGCAGCAAGGGATCGATCGTCACCGAGCCCTGGTAGTCGAGGTGGGCGTCGGTCACCGTCGCACGGTGGATCTTGGACTTGAGCATGGTGCGTTGCATGGTCAGGGTTCCTCACCCAGAGTCAGTTGAAGGTTGTCGAGCAGCCGGGTGCGTCCGAACCGCACCGCGATGGGGATGACGATGCGGCCGCCCAGACGAGCGACCGGTTGAAACGACTCGGCGTCGACCACTTCGGCGTAGTCGACGGCACCCGCAGGCTCCTCGGCGAGCACCGAGCGCAGCAGCGAGCGCACCGCGGCCGCGTCGCGTTCGCCCGCCGCGACGGCGACGCGCACGCGCTCGAGGGCGCGATGGAGCACGGTGGCGGCGCGGCGCTCTTCCGCGGACAGGTACGCATTGCGCGACGACATCGCCAAGCCATCGGGCTCACGCACGATGGGATGACCGACGATTTCGATCGCAAAGTGCTGATCGCGGACCATGCGGCGGATCACCGCGAGCTGTTGCGCGTCTTTCTCGCCGAAGATCGCGACGTCCGGCGCGACCAGGTGAAAGAGCGCGCTCACCACGGTGGCGACGCCGCGGAAATGGCCCGGACGCGCCGCGCCCTCGAGGCCCTCGGAGACGCCGCCGACCTCGACGAACGTCGAGCCACCCGGCGGATAGATGGTTTCGACCGCGGGCAGGAAGAGCACGTGGCAGCCCGCGCCGGCGAGCATTTCGGCGTCCTTCTCGGGCTGGCGCGGGTAGCGTGTGAAGTCCTCGTGCGGACCGAACTGGGTCGGATTGACGAACACCGATGCCACCACGTGCTCCGCGAGGCGAGCTGCGTGGCGCACCAGCGCGAGGTGCCCCTCGTGCAAGGCGCCCATGGTGGGAACGAACGCCACCCGTCCGCGCGGTTCGCCGGTGCGCAGCTTCGCGATCGCGCCGCGCAACTCGGCGTTGGTATGGACGATCTGCATCCGGTGACCTCAGCCGTAGAGCTTGCCGACGCTCTCGTCGCGCCGCTTGGCGGCGGAGGGATCTTCGAAGCTCTCGGCCGCGGACGGGAAGCGGCCGGCCCGCACGTCATCGACGTAGGCGGCGATCGCCTCGCGCGACGCGATTCCGAGCTGCGCGTAGCGCCGCACGAACCGGGGTGCGATGCGCTCCTCGAGCCCCAGCAGGTCGTGGTACACCAGCACTTGCCCGTCGCACGACGCGCCGGCACCGATGCCGATCGTGGGGATCGTGAGCCGCTCGCTCACCTCGGCGGCGAGCGTCGCCGGCACGCACTCGAGCACGATCGCAAACGCGCCGGCTTCCTCGCAGGCCTGTGCGGCGGCGAGCAGGGCGCTGCGTGCCTCCTCCCCGCGGCCCTGCACCTTGAAGCCGCCGAACTTGTGCACCGACTGCGGCGTGAGTCCGACGTGGGCCATCACCGGCACCTCGGCTTCGACCAGGGCGCGGATCACTTCGATGCGCGCGCCCTCGATCTTGACCGCCTGGGCGCCGCCCTCCTTGATGAACCGCATCGCGTTCGCGACTGCCTGCGCCGGGCCGAGATGGAATGAGCCGTACGGCATGTCGGCGACCAGCAGGGCCTGCTCGACACCGCGGCGCACGGCTTTGGTGTGGTGGAGCATTTCGTCCATGGTCACCGACAAGGTGTCGGCGTGCCCGAGCACCACCATGGCGAGCGAGTCGCCCACCAACACCATGTCGACACCGGCAGTGTCGGCTGCGCGGCCCTGCGGGTAGTCGTAGGCCGTCACCATGGCCAGCTTCTCGCCGCGCGCCGGGGCGGCCGTCACCCAGGGCACCGTGATCGTCTTGGGTCGCTTCCCTGCGGCGTCACTGCGTTCGTTCGCCATCGCGTCTCCCTTGCGCGGTACCCGCCCCCCGAACGCATCGGGTGGGTCGAGGCCGCTCCAGAACGTCGAAAGGCCCTTCCGCTCACTACAGACGGAAGGGCCTAGGGCGTTGCGCGGCGTCTTGCGCGAGAGATCGAGCCGTGTGCGGCGTGTCCGTCCCTCCTGGGATCGAACCACCGCGGCTGCCTCGCGCCGTCCGCGATCCAGCTGCGTTGGCGACTCCGTCTCGGTCCCGCACGGCGGGATCCAAGCGGTGCGTCGACAATGATAACGCGAACGGAGCGTCGTTTCATCCCGATCGGGCTGAGATCTGGCGCGGGAGCGGCGATCGGGTGCTAATTCGCGGTATTCCGGCGCAATTGCTCCAGAGCTGCGTAAGCGGGCATGACGAAGTTCTGGACGGCGGCGCGAATCTCGTCCCCGGCCGCTTGCCGCTTCGCCGGACCGTCGGGTGCAAAGGGAGAGTCGGGGCGCTTCGCATTCGCGTGGCTCGCCTGGCGCAGAATCGCGATCTCGGCCTCCGAGCAGGTCGAGCCGAAATGCGGCAGCAACGATGTCCAGACCGCGGCGGGCAGGTCGTCATAGTGCAGCAGCCGACCGCGGCCGGAGGCGAGTGCAGCGGCGGCCGCCTCGCAGCGCCTGCCGAGCACGCGCGCCCAGAACTCCGCTGGTCGCATCCGCCGTAGCGCCGAGGGATCTCCCGGCAAGAGCCCGGCTTCCGCGATCCCGGGGGGAAGCGCGTCGCGCCCGTCCCGCCCGACGAGTGCGGTGAGTACCTCGACGGGATCGCGGTACAAGAAGACCCAACGCGCGGCCGGGAAGGCGTCCTCGAAGACACCGATGTCCTCGGTCGCGCGGCTCGCGAGCTTGACCACGCACAGCTCCGCCACCGGATAACGACGTCGAGCCAGGGCCAGTGTCACGCCGCGGAGCGCTCGCAGCCGACCGTCGGCACCGAATTCGCTGTCGCGCGAGCGCAGGATCGTCTCGACGATCGCGGGCTCCGACACAGCCTCGAAGCGCTCGATGCTCGCGAGCATCCTGGCGATCAGAGTCGAGCCGCAGCGCGACATGTGGAACACGAAGCCGAGCGAATCGCGCCGCTCCGAGCAAGCGTCGTGTACTTCGAGCTCGCCAAGGGCGGTGACGCGGTATCGGCCGGCCGTCTGCAGGCGCCGGTGCACCGTTTGATCGAAGAACGGATCCGCAAGTCGCTCCTCGCCGAGATCGCACCAATCGAGGAATCGCTCGCCCGACCTCTCCCGGCGCAGCCCGAACGGCACCCACCCGGAAGTCGTGCGCCGGCTCACGCGGATCGTCCTCGGGCGCTTCCTACTCCACCGTGACGCTCTTCGCGAGATTTCGTGGCTGGTCGACGTCCGCGCCACGGCGCAAGCCGATGAAGTACGCCAGCAGCTGGAGCGGTACGACGTTCACGATCGGCTGCAGCAGCTCGTGCACGCGCGGCACGCGGATCACCTCGTCCACCTGCACGCCGAGGTCGGCCGGGTCGCGGTCGGTGAGGGCGATCACCTTGCCGTCGCGCGCCTTCACCTCCTGCATGTTGCTCTTCACCTTGTCGAACGCGCGCGAGCCCGTGGCGATCGCGACCACCGGCAAGTGCTCGTCGATGAGCGCGATCGGGCCGTGCTTCATCTCGCCCGCCGGGTAACCCTCGGCGTGGATGTACGAGATCTCCTTGAGCTTGAGCGCGCCCTCGAGAGCGATCGGATAGTTGATGCCGCGGCCCAGATACAGGAAGTTCTCGGCGCGGAAGTGACGGCGTGCCATCTCCTCCAGGTGCTGCTCCTGCTCCAGCGCCTGGGTCACCGCCTGCGGCAGGTGGGCTAGCGCCTGCAGGTGCTCGGGTTCGAGCGCCATGCCGCGCATCTGCCGCAGGTACAGCGCGAACTGGTAGAAGGCGACGAGCTGCGTCGTGAACGCCTTGGTCGACGCCACGCCGATCTCCGGGCCGGCGTGGGTGTACACCACGCCTTCGCTGATCCGCGTCGCCTGGCTGCCGAGCACGTTGCAGATCGCGAACAGCCGCGCGCCGCGCTCCTTCGCCGCTTCCATGGCGGACAACGTGTCGGCAGTCTCGCCGGACTGCGACACGCCGAGCGCCAGCACGGACGAATCGACGATCGGATCGCGGTAGCGGTATTCCGAGCCGTAGTCGACCTCGACGGGCAGGCGCGCCAGCTCCTCGATCATGAACTTGCCGATCAGCGCAGCGTGCCACGAGGTGCCGCAGGCGAGCACGTGAATGCGCGACAGGCCGGCCGCGGTCGAGCGATCGAGGTGCAGCGTGTCGAAGTGGATCTCGCCGGTCTCGAAGTCGACCCGGCCGGCGAAGGTGTCCTGGAGCGCCTGCGGCTGCTCGTGGATCTCCTTCAGCATGAAGTGCTTGTAACCACCCTTTTCGGCCTGGATGGGATCCCAGTTCAGGCGCTGCGTCGGGCGCTCGATCGGCTGTCCGCCCTTGTCCCAGATCTCGATGCTGCCGCGGCGCAGCCGTGCCAGGTCGCCGTTCTCGAGGAACACGACGTCGCGCGTATAGGCGAGCAGGGCCGCGGGGTCGGAAGCAAGAAACTGCTCGTTTCTGCCCTCTTGGCCGCGGCCGAGGACGAGCGGCGGGCCTTGGCGGACGGCGATGATCTCGCCCTCCGGGCTCTCGGCCGACACCACGGCGAAGGCATACAGGCCCTCGAGCTCGCGCCGCGCGCGCTCGACCGCGGCGTGGAGGTCGCCGTCGAGGTACGACGAGATGAGGTTCGCCACCACCTCGGTGTCGGTGTCGGAGGAGAACGTGAAGCCCTCGCCGATCAGACGCCGCTTGAGCTCGAGGAAGTTCTCGATGATGCCGTTGTGGATCAGCGCCAAGCGCCGACGCGAGTCGAGCACGGGATGAGCGTTGCGCTCCGACGGCGCGCCGTGCGTCGCCCAGCGCGTGTGGCCGAGCCCGTACTGGCCGTGGAGCGGGTGCTGCGCCAGGCGCTCGACCAGGCGGTCGAGCTTGCCCTCGGCCTTGACCGCCGCCAGCGCGTGATCGCGCACCACCACCACGCCGGCCGAGTCGTAGCCGCGATACTCCATCTTGCGCAATCCATCGATCAACAGCGGCACGACCTCGCGCTCGCCGAGATATCCCACGATGCCGCACATGTGTCACTCCTTCTTGTGAGAGTGCCCGCCGCCTCTCGGCCGGCGCGCGGCCCAGCCGTCGACCGTGCGCTGCCGGGCCCGCCCGACGCCGAGCGCACCGTCGGGTACGTCCTGAGTGATCACCGATCCGGCCGCGGTGGTGGCGTCGTCGCCCACGCGCACCGGTGCGACCAGCATGGTGTCGCTGCCCACGAACGCGCCGCGGCCGATCGACGTCTCGTGCTTGCGCTCACCGTCATAGTTGCAGGTGATGACGCCGGCGCCGATGTTGGCGCCCGCGCCCACTTCGGCATCGCCGAGATAGGCCAGGTGCCCGGCCTTGGCGCCGCGGCCGAGGCGCGACTTCTTCACTTCCACGAAGTTGCCGACCCGCGCGTCCTCCTCGAGCACCGCGCCGGGGCGCAGGCGCGCGAAGGGGCCGGCCTGGCTGCCGCTGGCGAGGCGAGCTCCGTCGAGCACGCTGTAGGGCTGCACCACCGCGCCGTCCGCTAGCACGGTGTCGCGCAGCCAGGCTCCTTGGTGGAGCACGCAGCCGCTGCCGATCACCGTCTGCCCGAGCAGGGTCACGTCAGGGTGCACCACCGTGTCCGCGCCCACCATGACGCCCGGCTCGATGACGGTCCGCGCGGGCTCGAGCAGGGTGACGCCGGCATCCATGAGCGCCAGCGCGTGGCGATCCAGCAGCCGCCGGTGCGCGGCCGCGAGGTCGCGACGGTCGTTCACGCCCCACGCCTCCGAGGGATCTTCGAGCGCCACCAGGCGCACCGGCTTGCCGTCGCGTGCCGCGGCGCCGAGGGCATCGGTCAGGTAGATCTCGCCCTTGGCGTTGTTCGGCGTGACGCGCCGCAGGTATCCGAAGATCTCGCGCGCCGGCAAGGCGTAGATGCCGGCGTTGATGAGGCAGATTGCCCGTTGTTCCTCCGAGGCGTCGGCGTGCTCGACGATGCGCTCGAGCAGGGCGCCCCGCGAGTCGACCCGCGTCAGCACACGGCCGAGCGCGCCCGGCTCGGCGAGCTCGGCGACCGCCATTGCCCCCCAGCCGTCGGCCGCAGCCGCAGCGAGCGCGGCGAGCGTTCGCGGGCGCAGCAGAGGAACGTCACCGGAGAGCACCAGCAGAAGGGCATCCTCCGGTACCGACTCGGCCGCCTGCAACAGTGCGTGGCCGGTGCCGAGCTGTTCCCGTTGCTCCACCCAACGCAGATCGGCCTGATCGGAGAAGGCGGCCCGGACTTCGTCGCCCTGGTGGCCGACGATCACGGTCACCGTCTGGCATGCCGCGCCGCGCGCGGCGTCGAGCACCCAGGCGAGCAGTGGGCGCCCGGCGGCGGCGTGCAGCACCTTGGCATGGGCCGAACGCATGCGCGTGCCCTTGCCCGCCGCGAGCACCACGGCGACGCGCGCCGTGCTCATCGCGCGATCTCCGCCGGCACGAGTCCGAGCACGGCCTCCGCGAGCTTGCGCGGGTCGTGACGGATCAGCCCGCCCGACGCGAGCAGATCGGCCTCGACGACCTCGACACCGCGGCGCTCGAACGCCGCGCGATCGACGGCCACCGGCTGGGCGCCCGCGACGGCATAGAGCCGCAGCGGCCCTTCCGGCAATGGCGTCGCGTTGACGAGGACGCGGTCGACGATGCCCTTGCCGGCGTGTTGTTCGATGGCGTCGAGGTGCGCCAACCCGTCGAGTGCGTCGGTCTCCCCGGGCTGTGTCATGAGGTTGAGCAGCAGCACGACCCGCGCGCCGCTCTCGCGCACCGCGGCGCGGATGCCAGGAATGAGCAGGTTGGGCAGGATCGAGGTGTAGAGCGATCCCGGACCGAGCAGGATCAGGTCGGCACGCAGCAAGGCGTCGACCGCCACCGGAAAGGCCGGTGCGTTGGGCGGCAGAATCTCCACCGCGGACAGGCGCTCGCCCGATGCTCCCACGGCGGTCTCGCCTTCGTACACCTTGCCGCTCAAGCCCCGTCCGCGCAGGCGCGTGTCGGTCAGTGTGGCCGGGAGGATGCGGCCGCGCACCGAGAGGATCGACTCGGCGGTGAGGATCGCTTGATAGAAGTCACCGGTGATTCCGGTGAGCGCGGTGAGGAAGAGATTGCCGAAGCTGTGCCCGGCGAGGTCGCCGCCGGTCGGGAAGCGGTACTGAAACAGCCGCGCCAGCTGGTCCTCGTCGTCGGCGAGCGCCACGATGCAATTGCGGATGTCGCCGGGTGGCAGCACGCCGAAGTCGCGGCGCAGGCGGCCCGACGAGCCGCCGTCGTCGCTCATGGTGACGACCGCGGCGAGCTCATGGATCCAGCCGCCCAGATCGGGTCCGGGCGGGCCGATCCGCACGCGGTGCTTGAGTCCGCGCAAGAGTACGGCAAGGCCGCTCCCGCCGCCGACCGCGACGAGCCGAGGCGCGTGGCCGTTCACCGAGGCCTAGCTCAGCCCGAAGAGACGGGAAAAGGCGGCGTCTTCGCGCACGCTGGCGAAGTCGGCGTCGTGATACGCGTGTATGCGGTTCTTCGGTTCGAGGGCGATGGCGAGCTCGAGGAACTTCGCGGCCTCCTCGGCCTCGCCGCGCAAGGCATGGATGGAGGCCGCCAGATAGGCGAAGCGCTCGTCCTTGCTCTGGCGTCCGCCGCGCGCGCAGATCTGCAGCGCCTCTTCGAACTCGCCGTTGTTCTTGTGCACCACCGCGAGCAGGAAGGGGTCTTCGCCGTGCAAATCGCCGGCGCTCTGGTCCAGTTTGGCGCGGCACGTGGTCAGCAGCTGGCGCGCGCGCTCGGCGAGATCGCTCTCGTCGGACTCGGCGACCAGCGCGAAGTGCTTGGCGGCCTCGGCCCACTTCTGGCGGTACATCGCGCGCAGGCCGGCCTCGTACTGTTCGAGCATCGGATCGGTGACCGTCCGGGCCGGCGGCCGGGGCGGCGTCGCGGGCGCGAGGTCCTTGTTCTTGTGCGGCATCGTCGGCTCGGATCCAGGGACCGGCTATTTCTTGCGCAATTCCACGAGGATGAGCTTGGCCACGGCCTTGAGCGTGTCGAACACGCCGATGCCGGTCGTGGCCACGGCCTCGAACGTGGGCTCGCGCTTGAAGTTTAGGACGCGGTACATCTCCTCCGCCGGCACGGCCGTCGGGAGGTCGCGCTTGTTGAACTGCAGCGCGTACGGCATGTTGGCGAGGTCGAAGCCGTGCTCGTGCAGGTTCTGCTCGAGATTGCGGATCGACTCGATGTTCGCCTCCATGCGCTCTTCCTGGCTGTCGGCGACGAAGACCACGCCGTCGACGCCCTTGAGGATGAGCTTGCGACTGGCGTCGTAGAACACCTGACCGGGCACCGTGTAGAGGTGAAAGCGCGTAGTGAAACCCCGGATCGAACCGAGATCGAGCGGCAGGAAGTCGAAGAACAGCGTGCGGTCCGCTTCCGTCGCGAGCGAGATCATCTTGCCCTTCGCCTCGGGCGAAGTCTTGGTGTAGATGTACTGCAGGTTGGTCGTCTTACCGCACAGGCCGGGGCCGTAGTAGACGATCTTGCAGTTGATCTCTTTACTAGCGTAGTTGATGAACGTCATGGCTGCGTTCGCCTGTCATCGACAGCTCGGTACGGCCGGCCGTCAATCGCTGAAGAGAGCGTCGATGTCCTCGTCGGTGATTTCGGCGAACGGGCTGGCCTGCTTGTCGCCGCCCGACCCGGCTTCGGTCTTCTGCGTCATGGCTTCGAAGATGCGCTCCATCTCGGAGCTCGCGCGCTTGACGCGCAGCCGCACCAGGCCGAGCGACGAACGCTCGTCGAAGATCACCAGCAGGATGGCGCGCTTGGCCACGATCGAGATGTGGATGTGATCGCGCTGGCCTTCGTGAAACAGCACGGAGAACTCGCGCTCGCCGATGAGCTTGGCGAGGCCGTCCGTGGCGGCGACATTGCCGGCGGTGAGCGAGGCGAGCGAGGTGACGTCGAACTGTCCGACCTCGCCGGCGGCGGCGATCTGCTGACCGTTCTTGTCGATCAGGAAGACGGCGCGCGCGTTGGCATCCTGGCGCAAGCGCTTGAGAGCATCCTCAAGGCGCTGAAATTCCTCCTGGTACATCACCAGATCGGCTGACCCCATACACATCCTCTCCCGGACGCCGGAACGCGGTAAGCGCTCCGGTCGCTTCAAGGGCTCGAACACGGCATTCTAATGGATTGCGGTGGCGAAAGGCCAAGGGCCGTCCGCAAGTAGCCGGGCCGGTCGGTAAACACTCCGAAGGCTCCGGAATCAAGCAGATACGACGCGGTCGCCAGGTCGTTGACCGTATAGCAGAGCACCGGCGGGCCGACTCTGGAGAGGGACGGCAGGAATTGCCGGGCGAAGGCCTGGGAAACGTGGAGGCTGGTCGCGGACAGCCGCTCGGCAACCGCTAGAAACGGGCCGACTCCGGTGTCGTCGCCGGCCAGCGGTGCGAGGGCCGCCCCTGGGGCAAGCCGCCTCAGCTCGACGAGCAGATCCCAATCGAAGCTCGAGAACAGGATGCCTGGGCGCTCGGCGAATGGGGCCGCGGCACAGGCCAAGCGCACGGCCGCGGCCCGTTGGCGCTTCAGCTCGACGTTGACGGGGAACGCCGCCGGCAGGGCGTCGAACACCGTCTGCAGGCTCGGGATGGATTGCGGTACGCCTCCGGATGCCGCATGCAGGCGGACGTTCTCGAGAACGGACCACTGCTCGTCCTCGGGTCGCACGGCGCTTCCGGCGAGGCGGGCGAGGTCGAAGTCGTGCACGACGGCCGGCACGTCGTCGCGGGTGACCTGCACGTCGAGCTCGATCATGTCGGCGCCCTGGGCAATGGCCAAGGCGAAGCTCGGGAGCGTGTTCTCGAGCGCTTCAGCGGCGGCGCCCCGGTGGCCGACGATCCACGGCCGGGACGAAAACAGCGACGCGGCTCCGGGGGTCAGTGGAAAAGCCGCCAGCCGGTCAGCAGATCGTTCTCGGTGAGCAGCAGCTTCGAACCATCGACACGATGCTTGACCGCCACCGGGGCGCAACCGCCGGCGTCGGCGTTCACGTCCTTGAGGTGGAAGGCCTTGTCGCAGAAGTTGCACACCATCCACTCGCCGTCGTGGCGGAAACCACGCCGTTTCTTCATGCACACCTCGCTGGCGTCGAAGCCCACCTGCACGGTGCCGCCGCTGTCCCGGCCGACGAAGAAGTCGATCTCCTGGTTGGCGTGGTTGAGGAAACGGTAGAAGCGGACGTTGCCGTTCGCGAGGTCGCCGAGGTCGATGTTGACGTCCCCCTGCTGGTCTGGCCGGACCTGGATGTAGCTCGCCCGTGCCGCACCGCCCTCGAAGACGTATTGCGCCCCGATGATGCCGGCGATGACCAGGGCGACGAGGAGGACACCGTGCAGGGGGCGTAGTTTCATGCTCCCTTTTCTATCTCATTTCGGCGGAGGACTCACCCGCCTGCCCGGATGGCGTCGCGGGTGCCGCCAGCTCGGTGGCCCAGCGATCGTTTCCGCCGCCGAACCGCCGCAGTTTCGAACCGGCTGCGCATGCGAGACAATGAACGGAAAGATGAAGCTCCCCCCGCAGTTGCCGCGGCTGCACGATCGCCTGGAGATCGCAGGCTTCACGCTCGGCCACGGCAGCGACCTCGACGGCATGACCGGTGTCACCGTGATTCTCTGCCCCGATGGCGCGCTCGCCGCCGCGGAGGTGCGGGGCACGGCGACCGGAACGCGGCAGTTCGATTCCCTGGTCTCGCCGCTGCACGTCGCCTCGAAGGCGCATGCGCTGGTGCTGGCCGGCGGCAGCGGCTTTGGCCTGGCCGCAGCCGAGCCGGTCGTCGAGGCGCTCGCCACCGAGGGCAAGGGGTTCCGCACGCCCGTGGGGGTGGTTCCCATCGTGCCGACCGCCATCCTCTTTGACCTCGGATTCGGCGATCCGACCGCCCGTCCGACGCCGGGTTTGGTGCGGCGCGCGCTCGCGACAGCGCGCTCCGGGCGCGTGCCGTGCGGCAGCGTTGGGGCCGGCACGGGTGCCACGGTGGGCAAGGCGCGAGGTCTGGACTGTGCCATGAAGGGCGGCTTCGGCTTCGCCGCGCAGACGGTCCCAGGTGGTCCGTCGGTGGCCGCGGCGGTGGCGGTGAACGCGTTCGGGGACGTGCGGGATCCCGACAGCGGGCGGTTGCTTGCCGGCTGTCGCCGGTCGGCCCGCTCGGAGACGCTGGTGGGCGGCGACCGCGTCCTTGCCGCCCTGCCGCCTGATACGCCGCATCCCTGGCAGGGCAATACGACTCTCGCCGTGGTGCTCACCGATGCCGTGCTCGACAAGGCGGCCGCGAGCAAGGTCTGCCAGATGGCGTTCGGCGGCTTCTATCGCGCCCTCCTGCCGGCGCTCACCGCGTTCGATGGGGACTTGCTGGTCACTCTCGCGAGCGGCAAGGTGCGAGCCGACACCCATCGAGTGGGCGTGCTGGCCGAGCGCGCCGTGGCGCACGCGATCGCGTGCGCGGTGCGCTCGGCCGACGGGTTCGGACGGCTGCCCGCGACGCCGGATCTGGCGGGGCGGCGGACGCGGTGAGCGAGCCGGCCACCGACGAGACCCTGCGCCGCGGTGCACGGCGCGGCGGGCGCCCGCCGTCTCGCGGCGAGCCCCTCGCTCCCACCCTGGCGTTGCTGCTCGGCTTGGCAATTCTTCTCGCGGCGCCGCTGCTGCCGGCCTTGCGCGCGCCCGGTCCGCTGCCGTGGGCGGCCTATCTCGGGCTGGTGAGCCTCGCCGCGATCGCGGCCGTGCACCGCCCCTTGGCCGGCGGCGGGCTTGCCTTTGGCGCCGCCGCCGTGCCGCTCGCCTTGGTGCTGTGGGGCGCGGTGCCCGCGGCGTGGCTCGCCGGCCTGGCCGCGGTCGGCGGCGAGCTCGGCCAGCGCGCGCTGCTCGCCCGCCAGCCGGAGGCGCCGCCCGAGCGTCGCGGCGCACGCCGCGCGGCGCAGGTCGGTGTGCGCGCCGCGGTCGCCACTCTCGCGGGCGCCGCCGCCTGGATCGCGCTCGCACCCGTGATGCCGCTCCGACTCGACGACCTCACGCTCGGTCACGCGACCTTGGCCTCCGGGCTCGACTACGTCGTGCTCGCCACCGCCTACGAGCTCTGGACGGCGCTGCCCGAGGGGCGCTGGCCCGCGCGCTTGCGCCGCGCCGCGCAGCCGCTGCTCCTCGACGGCGCCGCGTGGGCGGTGGGCGTGGCGCTCGCGGTCGTGGCGTCGAACCTCGCTGCCTGGCTCGCGCTCGCGCTCTTTGCGGTGCTCGCGCTGCTCTGCGGCGAGGCGGCGCGGCACGTGCGCCGTGTCGGCGAATCGCAGCGCCGCGCCGAGGAGCTGCAGCGGCTGACGCGCGCCAGCGAGCGCATCGAGACCGGCGGGCGGCCGATGGCCACGGTCGCCGAGCAGCTACGCGAGGAATGCCGGTCGATCCTGCCATTTCAGTGGTTTCAGTTCGAGATGCCGGGCACCAGCGGCGTCGCGGTGAGCTTCAGCGCCGGCCCGGATGGCCGCCTGCGCGAAGGCGTGCCCGCGCCGGACGCGCTGCCGCCCGCCCTGCCGGGATTCCACAAGCGCAGCGCCTGGGAGGTGATCGAGCGCGAGCTGCGCGCCGAAGGCCAGCTGCTGGCGCGGCTGCGGCTCTGGTGCGATCCGCGGGTCGTCGAGCCGCGTGGGCGGCAGCTGCTCGAGGAGCTCCTGCCGCAGATGGGCGCCTCGGTGCACCGCGCGCTGCTCGACCGCGAAGCGAAGGAGGACGCGCTCACTCGGGTGCCGCTGCGTCGCGTGCTCGAGGGTCGACTGCACGTCGCGTTTCGCAAGGCCTGCGACGAAGGCCTGCCGCTCGCCGTCGTCATGTGCGACATCGACTTCTTCAAGAAGATCAACGACACCTTCGGCCACGGCACCGGCGATCGCGCACTGGTGGCGGTGGCGCGCGCCCTCGACGGCGGCCGGCGGGAGGGCGATCTGCTCTGCCGCTACGGCGGCGAGGAGTTCACGCTGCTGCTCGAGAACACGGACGGCAAGACGGCGCTCAAGCTCGCGGAGCGTCTGCGCCGGGCGGTGGAGGCAATCCGTCTCGACGAGGGCGGCAAGGCGGTGCCGCTCACGCTCAGCGCCGGTGTAGCGTCGTTTCCCGAGCTCACCATTCAGACGGCGGGCGAGCTGCTGCTGCTCGCGGACGCGGCGCTCTATCAAGCCAAGCGCAGCGGCCGCAATCGCTGCCTGCTCGATCTCGGCGGCGGCCGTTTCGGCGACGTGCGCGGCGGCGTAAGCTCGGGCGGCGAGGAGCAGCGGCCGCCGGCCGAGGCGCCGAAGATCTTCGTCTAGAATTCCGCGCGTACGACAAAGGAGGCCTCAGTGAACGCATCCACGTCCCGATGGGCTGTGATCCTCGGCGCTTCGAGCGGCTTCGGCGAGGCCGCCGCGCTCGAGCTCGCGGCCCACGGTTACGACATTTTCGGCGTCCATCTCGATCGCCGCCAGGGTCTGGCGCACGTCGCCGAGATCGTCGCCGGCATCGAACGCCACGGCCGCCAGGCGAAGTTCTTCAACGTCAACGCCGCGGATCACGACCGGCGCCGCGAGACCGTGCAGGCGATGGTCGAAGCCGCGGCCGGCGCGCCGGTGCGGGTGCTGATGCACTCGCTCGCCTTCGGCACTCTCAAGCCGTTCATCGCCGCCGATGAGAAGGACGCCATGGCGCCGGCGCAGATCGACATGACGCTCGACGTGATGGCGCACTCGCTGGTCTACTGGACGCAGGATCTGCATCGCGCCGGCCTGCTGCGACGGGGCTCCAAGATCTACGCCATGACGTCGTCGGGCGATCACATCGTGTGGAAGGCCTATGGCGGCGTGTCGGCGGCGAAGTGCGCCCTCGAGTCGCACGTGCGCCAACTGGCGGTCGAGCTGTCGCCCGAGGGCATCACGGCCAACGCGATCAAGGCCGGCGTCACCGACACGCCCGCGCTGCGCAAGATCCCCGGCAACGAGGCCATCGTCGAGAGCGCTGCGCGGCGCAACCCCGGCGGTCGGCTCACCACGCCGGAGGATGTCGCTCGCTGCCTGGTGGCCCTATCGGGCGAGGGCACCGAGTGGATGACGGGCAACGTGATCAACATCGACGGCGGCGAGGACGTGGCCGGCTGATCCCGCCGGCCGCGCGGCCCGGGCACGTGGCGGCATGAGCGATCCGCGATCGGACACGTCGGAGTTGGCGTCGTCGCCGCGGGGGTCCGGCGGGCGCGGTGCGCACGCCGGTCGATGGCGCCGGCGGCTGGCCGGCGGGCTCGTCAGCCTCATGCTCCTCGAAGCGGGGGCGTGGGCGGTCGGTGCGATCGGCGGCGGCTGGCACTGGCGAGACGCGGCCAGGGTGGAGCGCGAGCGTGCCGTGGGCGGGGCCGCCGCCCAGGCGCCATCGACCGGCGGTGCGGAGCGCGCGGAGAGCGCCCTCCTTGCCGAGGTCGGCAATCGCGAGACCGTTCTCCACCCATACATC
>WBZN01000772.1_pt1 | contig 21323 bp, 23 predicted proteins | sample 5204281 | NCBI WGS metagenome assembly WBZN01 (sample SAMN12344347, study PRJNA552823) | activated sludge metagenome | biome: Activated sludge suspended growth; feature: Nitrification reactor; material: Wastewater; isolation source: activated sludge from nitrification reactor of wastewater... | reverse complement strand
GCGCGACGAACCTCCGAAACTCTCTCCAACGCCATCGCCGAGACGCTCGACACAGTCTCAAGCCAAGAATGCTCAAACTATCTCGTCAACGCCGGATACGCTCGCACATAATCCCATCATGCTCTAGGCAGATCGGCGATTGGCTGATTCATTCGGGTCTGTCGCAAGCGGAGCGCGGACATGGTCGATCGGTCGCCGGGTTTCTTCGATCTCGAGGATCGGCTTGCGGAACTGTCGGCCAGGGGCGACGATCTGGAGCGTGTGAAGGCGCTCGTCGATTTCGAGATTTTTCGTCCCGCGCTCGAAGCCGCTGTGCCGCGCGCGGATCGGTCAAAGGGCGGCAGACCAGCCTTCGATCACGTCCTGATGTTCAAGATCCTCATTCTTCAGGCGATGCACGCTCTGTCGGACGAGCGCACCGAGTTCCTGATCAAGGACCGACTGTCGTTCATGCGCTTCCTCGGACTGGGTTTGGCCGACAGCGCGGTCGAGCACCTGTTTGCTCATCAGAAGGGTCCCATGGGTCTCCTTGTGCGGACGATCGGCATCGCGCGCGCCAGAGTGAAAATCGGCATGGCGAATCTGGCCTACAACATCCGCCGCTTCGTCTGGCTGAGGACGAAATACGCGGCCCTCTGACCAGCAAGGCCGCTCAATCAGCCTCGTCCGCGTCAACCAAAGCCGAGAACCCCGCCGAGGCGCCGCTCAAGCGCTATCGAGTGAGGGGACTACACCGTCGCCCTCTCCGAGAAGCAGTTATTGGAGGTCTCCAGCTTGGGCGCTGGCGTCAGACGCTCAAGAACCGGATCCTGCTCGAGAATTACTGCCCGCCACGCAAAGCTCAGATCGCGACCTTCGTCGCCGATGATCACTTGCAGTATCGTGAGGGCATCGGCAACCTGATGCCGCCGACGTCTACATCGGGCGTTGATCGCCGAGGTCGCTCAACCGCTTCGACCGATCATCTATATCGAAAAGTCCGCGCGCCCCAGCGACATCCGTGCGCCGATGGGTCCGATTCCCCTTTAATACAAAAAAGCATAGATCGCATTATCTGCGCCGACGTAGAGCCGGTCCTCGGCGGCGATCAGGGTTTGGAAGTGGCGAAGACCGGCCAACTCATGAGATGGCCCAACAAACAGCGGCTCGCCGGTGTCGCCCCGGAATCCATGCAGGCGGTTATCGCCTTCCGCGCCGAGGATCCAGACGATTGGATTTGCGCGTCCATCCGTCGTGGTGACGATCGGCGATCCGGCTCCGAACACGGAAGCGCACCAGGCTGTGCTCATCGCGGGCGGCGGGCCCGACTGAATTTTCAAAGCGGTGAGGCCGGAATGGCGCTCCGGGGCGGGACAATTGGCGCCTTCGCCCTGGAAGGCGACGAAAATGTCGTCGGCCACGGGATAGGCGGCTGGCGCCGTCTTGATGGGACCCCTGGCGACGGTCTCGACGGCAAGAGCGCCCCCAATCCCGCCGAGGTCGTTTCGGTCGAGAAGATAGGCCTTGCCGTCCTTGCCGAGCGCAAGCACCAGCGCCTCGCCTCCGCCCTGCTGCGGGACGTCGAGGGGAAGCGGATTTGACCCGCCGAGGTCGGCGTCGCGAGCGTCGAGAGCCCGCCAGTCCGAGGGAGCGAAGAAATCCCTTTTGTCGCTGGATCGATGCAGGTCAGGAGCCAGTCGAATGACCGCTTCGCCGTCGCTCCAAGTCTCTGCGTCGATCGTGTTTCCCGTGGCAATGAATAATGATTTTCCATCGCTGCTGATCCCGCCGGGCGCCCAGATGCCGCCGGCCCGCCCGCGCGTCGCCCAACTCTTCACAACCCTGGGATCGGCAAGCGAAATCGCGACCACAACGCCGTGGTAGTCGCCGCAATCGCCGGTATGGCCGCCAAACGGCACATACACCAGCCCATCAAGGAGCGTCAGAGCTCCCCGCTGGTTCTGAACGAGCGGCGCGAAATTCTTACCGGCTCCTCGAAGCGCGTCCGCAACATCAACCGGCCAGCCTGGCAAGACCGAACCGTCCTTGAGCGACAGCGCGAAGACGCGATGTCGGACGCCGGCCGGAGCGTCAATGGCGGCGTCGAGATAAATGGCCTCGGTCGCCTCGTCGATTACAGGGGTGCCCGTGATTCCGAGCGGATCAATATTGCCGCACGGCAAAGATGCTCGGGATACAGGCCTTCCGAGCGGGCTTTTCCACACTTCGGCGCCAGTATCGGCGTCGATCGCGTAGACGACATTGCTTTCGGTCGCGATCAGGATGATCGCCGACTTTGATCCGGGCGCGCGCCAGTAGAGCGGCTGCGCGTAGACATTTCCCGAGACGCGAGAGCGGAAATTTTCGTCAAGGCGGAGCGATCGGGCCCGCTCCCAGGTGAGCGCCGGGACTATGAAATTGCCGCTGCGATCGAGATGATCGTGGTGCGTCAGTATGGACCGGGGATCGGCGCGCGAGGCGATGCTCGTCGCGAGTAAAGACGCCAAGACCAAAATGAGAAATGAATGTCTCATGGGACCATCCGCCTCCAGACCGCCGCAGCCGTCGCCCAAGAAACTCGGCCACATCAAGGGGCGGCCCAACCTGCCGATCCTGCCCCTCACCGTCAATCACCGCTATTGTAGCCTTCGCGCTTGAATTTGGCTTCGGAGGCTTGGAAGGAGAACGCCTCGAGACATTTCAGCGGACTCTCCCAACTTGCAAGGAGCCGAAGCGCTTAACAAGCTCGCCGAAGCGTGGCAGCCGCTCTACGCCATCCTTGAGGCCGACCAGAAACGGCGCGTGCGTCTCGTCGCGATGCATGTCCTTCATGAGTTCAAGGAGGCTGCGATGAGTCGCCGGATGCATGAAGAGGACACGAGGACTGAGGCCTGGCCGTTTCGCACCGCAGGAGGGGCGCGGCCGACGTCCCTCTTGGTATGTAGTACGCAGCGGGGCCGACGCGCGCAATATGGACATCGTGCGCGTGTTGAATTGGATGATCGGGGCGGGCAGTGATTGCAGCCGTCGGCTTGAGTGAACAACGGATTCCTCACGGACGAGAATCGGCGCGAGGGAGGATTTTCGGCCGGGATGCGAAAGCGCAATTGTGGAGCAAGCTTGGATCTGATTTGGATCCGGCGGCAAAGATCGCCGGGGGATCACTTCGCGCGAGCGCCACCGTCGCATCGGAGGAAAATCGCACGCCTGTTGGCTCAGGCCTTCGTCTCCTCGCCCAAAAAGCGGGCGATGTCGCGCGCCACCTCAGCCTGCATTCGCACGCGCTCCGCTGCTCCTTCGCTCGGCGTCTCGGGACCGGAACCGCTCGCCGCCCTATCCAGACTGATGGCGGCCTGATCCCGAAGCGCGGCATAGGTCAGCACGCGGTCGATGCAGCGCTGCCGCTCGGCGGCGATGATGGTTTCGACCGTAGCGTCAGTCGCCTTTCCATGCCCTTCCTTCTCCGCCGTCGATTTGTCACTCATTGTTCACGCCCTTCTCTTTCGGCAATTTGGGCCTGCGGCGAATTCTCGATTCCGCTGGTTCGATAACTGGTTTCAATATTCAATATATGTGCTGAGCGGCCTTTTTTTGCGGAGGCCCAGGCTCGCGTTGCGAAAGACAACCGGCGCTCAAAAATGAATAAAATGTCCCTGGTGTGCGAGCCGGTCGATCAGGTCTAGTTCGTCGCGGTTCGCGGGACGGCAGTCCCGCCTTGGTGGACGAAAGAAAGATCAGCGCATCGTTCCGGCATTCCTTGCGCTGGCGCTTTCTGAAAGCCCTGCGTCCGCGCGAGCGTACCGGCACTCCGGCATCGAGCCAAGCCTGGCCGTCCGGAACGATGAGGCTGGTCTCCGGCGTCGATCAGCGCAGTGTCGTGTTTCCCGATCTCATGCCAATTGCGGGCTGGCCGGGGTCGGCATTGGCGAGCCGGTCGCCAATTCGCCGAGAAAGACGGAGCAGTGGAACAAGAGCGCTCGTGCGACGAGGCGGCCGCGGCAGCGGTGTCTCCTGCGAGGATGCCGGCAGCGCCGCCGGAAAGGCTGGTCACCAATCCGTCGTCCGCATCCTGTTGTGTTCCTTGCACGCGGACGACGAGGTCGTCCGCGTATCGCACGACTCGACAGAGACACGTAGAACCGTAGAGCCGGGTGTTCACTAGCGCGTAGTGCTGACAAAAATGCGGCGCCGGACACTTGAGCTAGCTTTAGCTTGGCTTGATTGTCCGATCAAACCCCACTTCGGATAACACTCAAAGAGACATGCTTCAGGCGCGCACAGTCTCAAGCGGACCATGATCGTCGCAGTGGTCACCGTGCGGATGATGCAGGTGGCCATCGACCAGATAGTCGATGTGGTCGCCATGAGGCACGGCTGTGTGACCGCAGCCCGGACCATGAACATGGCCTGGCTCATGACCCGAGCAGCGATGATCGGGTGTGCATCGATTTGGGTTCTTCTCGCTGACTTCGATCAGATGCTCGTCGACGTGGTCCGCATGCGGATGATGGAGATGACCGTCATGCAAATAGTCGATGTGATCGCCATGGCGCACGGCGATATGGCCACAACCGGGTCCGTGCTGATGATCATGATTGGCATGGTGGGGAAGCGTGCAGTTGGACATTCGTTGCATCCTTCTCAGTCAGTGCGTCTCAGAGGCGTGCGCGACGGCGTTGTCGACAAGGTTGAGCACGTGAGCGTCGGCGATCGAGTAGATGGCTGTCTTGCCTTCGCGCCGCCTCCTCACGAGGCGTGCCTGAAGCAGGACCTTCAATCGAGCCGAGACCGTTCCGATCTTGTCGCCTTCGATCACGGCGAGTTCGCCGACATGCCTCTCTTGCTCAGCCAGAATGATGAGCGTCCGAAGCCTGGCAGGGTCTGACAGGGCCTTGAACATGGCGGCAGCGTCCTCGAGCTCATGGTTGTCGATCAGCTTCGCCATTTTTGCTCTATCATTCTATAGCTTATTAGAACAATAGAATATGAATGAGCTGATGTCAAGCACCCTGACGTGGGTCAGATGGGTGATGGACCTTCGGCTGCCGCATCGGATGAGGTTTCAACCGTCGGCGCCGAACGCCGCCGCATCACTACACCGCTTGTTTCAGATGGAGCGAGAAACCAGCAGCGCCGGCGGCCTCCAATCCAGGGCGAAGCTCCATGCTCGGGATCAGATAGTCCCCGCCGTTCTGACGGCGGAACGGGATCGGGGCGGTCGTTTCAAGCGTGCGCATCCGCTCGCGCAGGCGCTCCGCCGCCTGTGGGAAGTCGGCCTCATCGAAGTGATCCAAACGATAGGCGACGAAGGGCGGCAGCACGTCATAGCCGGGATAGTGCAGGATGCCGTGGTTGACCGGGAACAACAGATCGTCAATCGGCCCGTTGACGCCGCGCGGCGAATAGTGTTCGGCCCAGCCCCCGGCCGTCACGATCAGCATAGCGCGCTTGCCGGCGAGTGTTCCTTCACCATAGCGGTCGCCCCAGCGACGGTCGCTGTGCTCGCCGACGCCATAGGCGAAGCCGTAAGCATAGACACGATCGACCCAGCCCTTGAGGATCGCCGGCATGGCGAACCACCAGAGAGGGAACTGGAGGATCAGCACATCGGCCCAAAGCAGCTTTTCCTGTTCCGCCTTGACATCCTCGGTCAGCGCGCCGGACGCGAACGCCCCGGCGGATGCGGCCGCCACCTTCATACGAGTGTCGGTATCGAGATTCGGAAAGTCAGCGCGATCGATCTCGGTCTTCCAATTCATGGCGTAGAGGTCCGAGACCTGCACCGCATGGCCCTGCGCCTTCAACTCCTCGACGGCGACTTCGCGCAGGGCGGCATTGAGGGAACGGGGTTCGGGATGGGCGAAGACGATAAGCACGTTCATGGCGAGCGCCTGTTTGTTTGGGACGATATGCCTCCAAGCTAGGCGCTGGCCGATTAATCCGGTATCGATCGAGATCGAATAGGATAATTCCGAAGAATGGATAAATCGAACGTCACACTCGAACGCATACAAACCTTTGTCCGCGTCGCGGAGCGCGGGAACCTGTCGGCTGTGGCGCGCGAGATGAACATCGGCCAGTCCAGCGTCACGCGGCATATCCACGAGTTGGAGGACGCGCTTGGCGTGGCGCTGCTCAGTCGAACCACGCGGCGCGTCACGCTGACAGAGGAAGGCAGCCGCTATTACGCGAACGCCACTCAGATATTGCGCCTTGTGGAGCACGCCAGTGACGAAGCCCGCAGCGCCCGCGGAGCATCGGCTGGCACGGTTCGCATATCCTGCACGGCGGCTCTGGGTGTCAGGTACATCAGCAGGCTGATCTTCGCCTTCCAGGACCGATATCCCGACATCACCATTGATCTCAGCTTGACGGATGAGCGCATCGATCTGGTTCGGGAAGGTGTGGACATTGCGCTGCGGCTCGGGCCGCTTGCCGATAGCGCACTGAAACGACGGACGCTTGGCGTGAGTCGCCGTATCCTCGTCGGCTCACCCGACTATCTGGAACGGTGTGGGCAACCGACGACGCCCGATCAACTCGCAGCGCTCGATGGCATCCGAATGTCGAACATCGCCGGGAACGAAGCGCTCACGCTGGAAGGGTCGAGCGGCGGAACCCATGTCGTGCCTTTTGGCGGACGCCTTTTGGTCGATCACGGGCTTGCCGCGCGGGAAGCCTATTTGAACGGGCGCGGTATCGGTCCGGCTCATCTTTGGCTGGTCGACGACCTACTCGCCGAAGGCCGGCTCAAAGCAGTCCTGCCAGGCTATGCGCCGCCGCCCATACCGCTGAACATGCTCATCGTGCCGGAGCGGGCGAGCATCACGCGCGTTCGGCTGTTGGTCGAATTCCTGGCTGATGAGGTATTCAATATCCCCGGTGTCGAGCGTTCGGTCATCCAGCACTTGCCGACCGTAAAGGTTTAGGACGCCTTGGCGAGGATGCGCATCGCCAGCTCGCGGCATGCGTCGCCCCGGCCCGGTTTCGCCAGCGGGTTAGCGTCAAATCTCACATTTACGTGCTTGCGCATGCAAATAGATTGACTCGCGACTATGGTCGATATAATGCATGTGCATGCAAATAATTGAGCGAGGCCGATGAGCGCCGTTACCGTCTATACCGACTATGTTTGCCCCTTTTGCCTGCTTGCGGAGCAGGTTCTGTCCGATGCAATCGGCGACCGCGATGTTTCCATATCCTGGCGCGCGTTCGAGCTGCGACCGGAGCCCGCGCCGACGCTGCGCCCGGAAGACCCTTACCTGCCAACCGTCTGGACGAGATCCGTCTATCCGCTTGCCGAAAGGCTGGGCGTTCCGATCCGCCTGCCGTCGATCTCGCCTCAGCCTCGAACGGCGAAGGCGTTCGAGCTTCTGGCCATGGCGCAGGATAAGGGGCTGGATCACCCTTATTCCATGCGGGTGCTGCGCGCCTTCTTTCAGGAAGATCGCGACATCGGCGATCCCGAAATTTTGATCGAGCTGGCAGCGGATGCGGGGCTCGACCCCAACGAGGCCCGGCAGGCGCTCGAAATCGGAGCTTACGTCGAACGCCATCGCGGGGCGCTCCGCCACGCCCGCGAAGACATGGCGATCACGTCGGTCCCCACGATTGTCGTAGGTGAGCGGATTTTCCGCGGAACGCCGCCGCTGGATGAGTTGCGGCAGGCAATCGACCAGCTCGAACGCAGCGGCGGCGTCGAGGACCGCTCCCATCATGCGCAACAGACAACCCGCCAAGCATATGCCTTGGCAAGCCCAACCAGCAACGAAAGGACAATGCAATGAGCTGGCTCTATCTTGGAATCGCCGTGGTCTTCGAGATCACGGTGGCAATCAGCGCAGGCAATGCAAAGGGGTTCACGAACATTGGGTGGACGATCGCCACCCTCGTCAGCGGCGCCATCGCCACCTACTTCCTCAGCCTCGCACTTCTCACCTTCGACGTTGGCGTCGGTTACGCCATCTGGACCTCCGTTGCGGGCGTCGGGATCGTCGTCCTGGGCGCGCTGTTCTTCGGACAGAGCCTGAACTGGAAAAAGGCTCTCGGGATCGCCTTCGTGATTGGAGGCGTCGTCGGCCTGCGGCTCAGCGGCGCCGCATAGAGCGCCGCCTTTCTCCCTCGATTCCATTTGACCTGAAAGGAACCCAACATGACGACTACGGATCAAAAGAACCAAAGCAGCCGACGTGCATGGATCATGCTGATGCTCGCTGGCGCCTTTGAAGTCGGCTACGCGCTCAGCGTCGGAGGCAGCCAAGCCTTTACCGTCCTGAGTTGGTCGGCCGCTGCCCTCATTTTCTTCCTGCTCACGCTCTACTTCCTCAGCACGGCGCTGCGAACTATCGATGTCGGGATCGGCTACGCTGTATGGGCAGGCATCGGCTCCGTCGGCGCGGCTGTCCTCGGCAGCGTCCTGCTCAATCAGTCTCTTACGCTGCTCCAGGCATTCTGGCTGGCGGTCATCATCGCCGGTGTCGTCTGGCTGAAGCTCGCCGACAGCGTCAAGCTACAAGGGCAAGTCTGATGGCCGCCGATCCTTCGACCCGCACCACCCAGCTCATGGAGGAGGCCGTCGCCTTCTCCATGGACCATGTCCACGATGGCGGCATCCCATTCACCGCCCTCGTCGTCGATCGGGATGGCGTCATCCTCGGACGCGGCGTCAACCGCGTCCGGGAGCATCACGATCCGACCGCACATGCCGAAGTCGAGGCGATACGTGATGCTTGCCGCGCGCACGGCACAACCCATTTGTCCGGTACAACGCTTCTGGCATCAGGAGAACCCTGCGCGATGTGCTATATGACCGCGCTCTATGCGGGCATCTCGCAGGTATTCTTCGCGGTCGACCGCGACGAGGCAGCCGCGCATGGCTTCGACTATCGCGGTACCTATCGCCTCTTTGCCCATGACCCACAGACTTGGCGGTCGCCGGCCGCGAGCAAGCTCGCTGTGCCGGAAGGCATGAAGCCATTTCTGGCGTTTCGTTCGGGGTTACGCGCGCCATAACCGCACATGCTCCCTTGAGTCAGTGCTTGCATGGACATACATTTTGTGAAAGTCCCCGCTGATAGCTCAAGAGGAGTCTGCGCCAGTCATGTCGAGGAGAAGTGATTCATGGCTCAAGCTGATTCATGTAGTTGCCAACGTAGAGGCCGAACTGGGCAAGGTGCTGCAAGAACAGCACGGACTCGGCCTGTCGGAATATCGCGCGCTCCAGATACTGTCGCGATCACCGGATTCCGAACTGCGGATGCAGGAGTTGGCCTCGCATCTGCGCCTGAACCAAAGTTCGGTCTCGCGAATGGTCGAGCGTCTGGAGCGCGGCGGGCTCACCGTTCGCGATCTCTGCCCCGACGACAAACGCGGGGTTTACACGGTCCTGACCGACAAGGGGCGTGCGCGCCTAGAAAGTGCGCAGCCGGATTATGAAAAGGCGCTGGATGGGGCCATCAAGGAATATGGCTGCGAGGAACTGCTGTCCTCGAAGTTTACCAGCGCAAGATAGGCTGCATCGAGGTTAGGGTCACGGGGGGAACGGCGCGCCAATGCGGTCATGCAACTGTGCGCCGACCGGATCGACGTGGCGTTCGTGGTCGGCACGCCCGAGCTTCTCGACTGCCATTCCGGGCGGATATGGACCGAGCCGCTCGTGGCTGCTCTGCCAAATCGCCATTCTCGGGCGCTCCGCCGTCGCCTGGATCGATCTGGCGGCGGAGACTTTCCTGGTCCGCCAAGGCGGAACCGGGCCGTAGGTGCATGAGCATATCGTTCTGCGCTTGGCCGGACGCTGACCCGCACCGTCGATTCCCCGCTTCGATGTCGGGCGAGGCACGTTGCTGTCGATGGTCGGACCAGGGCTTCGGCATCACCATCGTCGGCGCGGCCACGTCGCTCCTGCCAACGTCAGGCGTGGTCTTCTCGCCGATCACGGACGAGCCCGAGCCGATTGCGTTCTCGGCCGTCTCGACTATCGACCGATCGGTATGCGCTTTGCTAGTCTGGTGTCGTGTCTGACAATCGGGTCTATTGCTGCACGCCAGAGAGAGGAAAGCCTATAGAGAGATTCGCACATTCGGTCGAAGGACAGCCGGAAGGGCAATGGGAGCCCTTGTCGCATCATCTTGCGATGGTAGCTCGGAGAGCAGCTGACTTTGCCTCAGTTTTCGGTGCCACGAAGTTCGGACTGGCCATGGGCCTGCTGCATGACATCGGCAAGATGGCGCTGCCCTATCAGTTTTATATCCGCCGCTCCTCTGATCAGGCCGGCCCGAAAGGGCCAGATCACAGCAGTGCGGGCGCACAGGAAGCCGTGAATCTTTATGGTTGTCCGTTCGGTCGGATGATGGCGTTCGGCATAGCAGGCCATCATGCGGGATTGATGGACGGATCGGGCCATGACGGCGGCAACCTGTCCATGCGGCTGACGAAGGATGTCGAAGAGTATACCGGCTGGCAGCAGCATGTATCGGACCTGCCGACAATCGAGGCGATCAAGGGCAGTCTGCCGAAGTTCGATTCCAATGTCATTGAACCAAGCTTCTCATGGGCATTCTTTGTCCGAATGCTGTTTTCCTGCCTCGTCGATGCCGATTTCCTCGAGACTGAAGCCTTCTACGCGCGGTCGCGGGGGGAGGCGCCGCCATCCCGCGGCGGCGACATCAAACCCGAGCACGTCGGTCGTGTCCGCGATTATTTGGCGGGGCGTCGGCGCGACGACACGCTGGTCAACCGGCTTCGATCAGAGATTCTCGATCATGCCAATGCGAAGGCGGCATTGCCGCCGGGTCTGTTTACCCTGACCGTACCCACAGGCGGCGGAAAGACGCTTACTTCGCTCAACTTCGCGATGCAGCATGCGTTGGCGTGTAGCTTGCGGCGCATCGTCTATGTCATCCCTTTCACCTCGATCATCGAGCAGACGGCGGAGATTTTCCGCGACGATGTCGGACTCGGCGATGCCGTGCTCGAGCATCATTCGGGCTTCGATTGGAACCAGCTTCGGCCCGCGAGCGGCAACGATCAGGAGGGGGAAGGCGTGGCCGGCCTCGCCAAGCTGCGCCGCGATGCCGAGAATTGGGATGCTCCTATCGTCGTGACGACGGCGGTACAGTTTTTCGAGAGCCTGTTCGCGGCGCGCACGAGCAAGGCCCGCAAGCTGCACAATCTGGCGAAGAGCGTGATCATCCTCGACGAGGCGCAATCGATTCCTGTTTCCCTGCTGCGCCCCTGCATGGCGGCAATCGACGAGTTGGCCCGTAATTATGGCGCGAGCGTAGTGCTGTGTACGGCAACCCAGCCCGCGCTACGCAGGCAGGACGCGGCGCTGCCGCAGACCGACACAATGAAGGCGAAGGATATATGGGAGGGGCTGGACATCCCCAACGATCGCGAACTCGCGCCCAATCCCGCCGGACTTTATGAGAAACTCAAACGTGTCGAGGTTGAGTGGCGACGCGAACCCGTGACGGACGCGGAGATCGCCGAACGCTTCGCGACCCGACCGCAGATGCTGTGCATCGTCAACAGCCGCGCCCATGCGCGCGACCTGTTCGAGGCGATCCGGGGGCAGGAGGGCGCTTTTCACCTGACCACTCTCATGTGCGCCCGCCATCGCCGCACGGTTCTGGCGACGGTGCGTGAGAGGCTGAAGGCAGGGAAGCCCGTAAGGCTTGTTGCGACCAGCTTGATTGAGGCTGGCGTCGATATTTCGTTCTCGGAAGTCTGGCGCGCCGCCACAGGTCTTTCAAGCATTGCGCAGGCCGCGGGACGCTGCAATCGCAACGGCGAGTTGGGGCCGCTCGGGGACGCGTTTGGCCGCACGATCATATTCGAGCCCGCACCGGCCGAAGGACGAAAACACGTGCCGAACATGCTCAGGCCCTTTTACCAGGCGGCGAAGAATGTCCTGCGCGCCGGGAGCGGGGACGTGCTCGGCCTCGACGCGGTGCGGAACTATTATCGCTGGCTCTATTGGGAGCAGGGCCATGACGCGCTCGACGCCGCGACTTTCGAAGGTGCGCCCTTCCCGATCATCCGGGCCATTCGCGACACCGCCCGCAAGCTCGAATTTCCCTTCGCGCGTATTGCGCAGGTCTTTCGCATGATCGACGATGCGATGGACCCGGTGATCGTGCCATGGGGAGAGAACGAGACGGAGTGCGGCGAGATCGAAGCTCTGCTCCAACGCATGGAGAAAGAGCGTTTCCCGCCCGCGGGGGCGCGGCAGACGCTCCAGCACTATGTCGTACCCGTGCCGGCTAGGGCACGCGAGGCCATGTTGGGCACGGGCGCCGTCCAGGCGATCCGCCCCACGGATTATGGCGACAGCTTCGTCGTTCTGAAAAGCCCGTCACTCTATGATCCGGCGCTCGGGCTCCGCCTCGACGATCCGACATGGAGGTCGAGTGAGGACAATCTTTTCTAGGACTGTTCCTAAGCATGTGAGGGGAGGTTAGGAAAGGAGGGAGTTGACAGGGTCTTTCTCGATGCTATTTTGTTCGCTAAGGTGCGCCGGCTCATATGGCGCGCTGTTAATGGAGGGGGTGCGCCCTGACATCTGGCGCCGCTTGCCGAGGAGCGCTCCATACCGCGTCGCTTTTGTGAGCGAGGATCGAAACCTAAGAATGTGAGGGGATGGAATGGTCCGGCCTCGTCTCGGCGAGGCCGGGCGCGTCATACATCCACGTTCGATACGCTCCGGGATTGCGGACCTGTGCGGAATGGCGGCGGGGGAAGAGTCGCAATGGGTATCCGACTGCACGTTTGGGGAGGGCGGGCCTGCTTTACGAGGCCGGAGATGAAGGTGGAGCGCGTCAGCTACGACGTGATGACGCCCTCGGCGGCGCGGGGGATATTGGAGGCGATCCATTGGAAGCCGGCGATCCGCTGGCATATCGACCGCATCCATGTATTGAGGCCGATCCGTTTCCAGTCGATCCGTCGCAATGAGGTGGGCGCGAAAGCCAGCGCGGCCAACGCAACCAGCGCCATGAAGCGCGGCACGACCGAAGGGCTGGGCATCCCGGTCGAGGAGAATCGCCAGCAGCGTGCGGCGTTGATCCTGATCGATGTCGCCTATGTGATCGAAGCGCATTTCACGTTGACCGGCAAGGCCGGTCCGGAGGATAGCGCGGCCAAACATGTCAGCATGTTCAATCGCCGCGCCGAACAGGGCCAGTGCTTTCACCGGCCGTGTCTGGGCACGCGCGAGTTCGATACCGAGTTCGCGCTGATCCCCGATGGCGCGGCGCTGCCGCCCTGTGAACTGCCTGCCGACAAGCGCGACGCCGATTTCGGCTGGATGCTGCATGACATCGATTTCGCCAATGGCAATGAATCGCGCTTCTTCCGCGCGATCATGCGGGACGGTGTGATCGAAGTTCCTCCCCTCCTGTCGGACGAGGTGGCGAGATGACGATCCTGCAGGCGCTCGACAGCTATTATCACCGCCTCGAGGGAGCGGCGGAACCGGGGCGGAGTCCCGAAAAATTTGGATGGTGCATCGTTCTTGGCCGCGATGGCGTCGTGATTGACGTGGAGGACCGCCACGATCTTTCGGGCAAAAAGCCTCGTCCCAAGACCTATATGGTGCCTGCTGCGGTGAAGCGGACTGTCGGTATCGCTCCCAATTTTCTGTGGGACAAGAGCGCCTATGTTTTGGGTCGCACCGCCGGCGAAGGCAAGCGGACGGCACAGGAGCATGCCGCGTTCGTCGCGACGCATCTGCGGCGATTGGCGGACCAGATCGACGAAGGGCTGGTCGCGCTGCGCCTGTTCCTCGAAAAATGGCGGCCGGAGCATTTCGACGAGATCGGCAAATTCTCGCGGGAGATGCTCGACGCCAACTTCATGTTCCGACTCGATGGCGAACGGGGCTACCTGCATGATCGTCGCGCCGCGCGCGCGCTGGCGGAGGTCAAATCGGACGCCGAGGAGAAGGATGGGATTTTCTGTCTGATCTCTGGCGAGCGCGGGCCAGTGGCCCGGCTCCATCCCACGATCAAGGGTGTGGAAGGCGCGCAATCGTCGGGTGCGGCGCTGGTGTCATTCAACCTCGACGCCTTCACCTCGTTGGGGAAGGAGCAAGGCGCCAATGCTCCGACCAGCGAAGCGGCTGCCTTCCGCTATGGCGCCGCACTCAATCACCTGCTTGCCCGCGACGGTCCCAATCGAATCCGTCGGCCGATCGGCGACGCGACGGTCGTTTTCTGGGCGGATGCGAGCAAGGCGAAGGCGGCCGAGGCGGCGGATGCCTTGTTCGGTTCCTGGCTGGCGGGTGATATCACGGATGAAGGGGAAGCTCGCAAGCTTCGCGAGCAGATGGAAGCGGTTGCAAAGGGAAAGCCGATCGCCGAATTGCGGGCGGACATCGAGCCGGGCACGCGCTTCCATATTCTCGGTCTGTCTCCCAATGCCGCGCGCCTGTCGGTCCGCTACTGGCTGACGGGCGAGTTCGATCAGTTCGCGCAGCGATTGGCAGAGCACCATGTCGATCTCAGGTTGGACCCTGTGCCCGGCGGTTGGGGCGTGGCGCCGTCGGTCAACCGACTGCTGGCACGCACCACCGCTTTGCAGGAGAAGTTTGAGAATATCCCGCCGTTGCTCGCCGGTGAGGTGATGCGTGCCGTCCTTTCGGGTGGCCGCTATCCGCAGAGTCTGCTCGCCGCCACGATCATCCGGCTGCGCGCGGGGGATGATCCTTTGGGCGGCTGGCATGCTGCGGTCATTCGTGCGGTACTGCACCGCGATCATCGGATCGATCCGAAAAAGGAGGATGTGCCTATGAGCCTGGCGCCCGAAGAACCCAACAAGGCCTATCAGCTGGGCCGCCTCTTCGCCGTGCTGGAAACCGCGCAGCGGATGGCGCTGGGCCGCGTGAACGCCACCATTCGCGACCGCTATTTCGGTGCGGCATCGGCAACGCCGGCGAGCATTTTCCCCCTGTTGCTGCGCGGCGCGCAGAATCACCTTGGTAAGCTGCGCAAGTCAGGAAAAGGCGGCTGGATCGAGCGCGAGATCGAGGACATTCTCGACAGGCTTTCGCTTGATCTGCCTCGCGCTCTGCCACTCGCGGAGCAAGGGCGCTTCGCCGTGGGCTATTATCATCAGCGCAGGGACCAGTTCAAATCCAGGCCCGAGGCCGCGGCGGAAATCGCCACTGCCGAAAACGGCGAAGAAGGGGACGAAGAATGAGCAAGCCGGTCACCAACCGCCACGAGTTTGTCCTCTATTTCGACGTGACGAACGGCAATCCCAATGGCGATCCGGATGCGGGCAACATGCCAAGGCTGGACCCCGAAACCAATCTGGGGCTGGTGTCCGACGTGGCCCTGAAGCGCAAGGTGCGCAATTATGTGGCGCTGGCATCCGGCGCCCGCATCTATATGTCGGAAGGGACGACGCTTAACCTTCTCCACAAGGAAGCTTGGGCGGCGGTCATGCCTGATGTGACCAAGGCCGAAGACTTCAAGAAGCTGCCCAAGGACGACGCGAAGGCGCGCGAATTGACGGCATGGATGTGCGCCAATTTCTGGGATATCCGCACCTTCGGCGCCGTCATGTCGACCGGGATCAATGCCGGGCAGGTGCGCGGCCCTGTGCAGTTCAGCTTCGCGAAATCGGTTGAGCCGATCCTGCCGCTGGAGATTTCCATCACGCGCATGGCCGCGACGACAGAGAAGGACGCGGAAGAGAAGGGCGGGCGCACAATGGGGCGCAAGCATATCGTGCCCTACGGCCTCTATCGCGCGCATGGCTATGTCTCCGCGCCGCTGGCGTCGCATCCCGTCAAGGGGACCGGCTTTTCCGAGCACGATCTGGAACTGCTGTGGCAGGCGCTGGGCAACATGTTCGACCATGATCGCTCGGCCGCGCGCGGCGAGATGGCGAGCCGCAAGCTTATCCTGTTTCGTCACCAGAGTGCGCTGGGCAACGCGCAGGCCCAATCCCTGTTCGACCGGGTGAAGACCCTACGGGTACACCAGGGCGCGGCGTACGAAATCGGCAGCGACGCCTACTACAAGAACGCCGACAATTGGCCGCCGGCGCGCAAATGGGAGGATTATCGTGTGACGATCGGCCGGGAAGAACTGCCCGCCGGCGTCGAGATCATCGAACGGTGACGAGGGGATAGTGCGACCGCCGCCCACCGACCCGGGCGCCGAGGACGCTCTGGCGCCGCTGTCCGCGCTCCAGCATTATCTTTTCTGCCCCCGTCAGTGCGCGCTCATCCACGTCGAGCGGATCTGGGCGGAGGACGGTGCAACCGCCGAAGGGCGCATGCTGCACGAACGGGTCGACAGCGGTCGGCCGGACCGAAGGCGGGGTGTGCGAACGGTGCGCGGCATCGCGTTGAGGTCCTTCACCTATGGCCTGGCCGGGAAGGCCGACGCGGTCGAATTCTCCGGACAAGCGTCCGCGCCCTATCCGGTCGAATATAAACGAGGTCGTCCCAAGGCGCATCGCGCCGACGAGGTGCAACTCTGTGCCCAGGCTCTGTGCCTTGAGGAGATGTTCGACCATCCCGTTGCGGAAGGCGCGTTGTTCTATGCCCAGATCAAGAAGCGGGTGGTCGTGCCTTTTGACGCGGAATTGCGCGCACTGACAATCCAGATCGCGGCCGAGGTGCAAACGATGCTCGCCGAGAGCCGCACGCCATCGCCACGCGTGACGCCGGGCTGCAAACGTTGTTCTCTCGCTGAACAATGCCGTCCGCAACAGATGGAAAAGCCGCCCACGATACGGCGCTGGCTGATCGGGCAACTGGCCGATTGACCCGAGGAAGGAAGCGATGCGGCGCCACCTCAATACGATCTACGTTACGAGCGAAGATGCCTGGCTGCGCAAGGACGGCGCCAACATCGTTGTTGAAGTGGACGGCGCTGAGCGTGGCCGCGTTCCGCTGCACATGATTGGCGGAGTGGTTTGTTTCGGGCGGCCAGGTGCTTCGCCCGCCTTGATGGCGGCCTGTGCCGAAGCGGGAATAGCCCTCTCCTTCCTGACGCCGAACGGGAAGTTCCTTGCCCGGATGGAAGGGCCGCGTACCGGCAACGTCCTACTGCGACGCACCCAATATAAGGTGGCCGACGAACCGTTGCGATCGGCGCCGATCGTTCGCGGCATCGTCACTGCCAAGGCTGCCAACCAACGGACCGTCTTGCGCCGTGCGCTGCGCGATCATGGCGATCGGATAGATGAATCCGCCCGTGGCAAGCTGGAGACCGGCGAGATGCGTCTTGCTCATATCGCCCGGCGCGCGGCCCAGGCGGACGACATAGCAACCCTGCGTGGCCACGAAGGCGAAGCCGCACTTGTCTATTTCAGTGCTTTCGACGCCCTGATTCAGGGGGATCGCACCGCTTTTCACTTTCAGGGCCGCTCCCGCCGGCCGCCGCTCGATCGGGTGAATGCGCTGCTGTCCTTTCTATACGCGATGCTAGGCCATGATTGCCGGTCCGCTTTGGAAAGTGTGGGGTTCGATCCGCAGGTTGGCTTTCTCCACGCGGATCGCCCCGGACGTGCGAGCCTTGCGCTCGACCTGATGGAGGAGTTGCGCCCGGTGCTGGCGGACCGGTTAGCTCTGACGCTGATCAACCGAGGTCAGATCAAGGCGGGCGATTTCATGATCGACGAAGGTGGCGCCGTCTCTTTGACGGAGGATGGACGCAAGGCCGTGCTGGTTGCCTGGCAGGATCGCAAGAAGCGCGATTTGCGTCATCCCTTTCTCGGCGAAACGATGCCGATGGGACTGACGCCGCATATTCAGGCGCTGCTGCTGTCGCGCCATCTGCGCGGCGACCTCGATGGCTATCCGCCTTTCATCTGGAAATGACCGATGCTGATGCTCGTCACCTACGACGTGAACACGCAGGATCCTGGTGGCCGCCGCCGTCTCCGCCGGGTGGCTCGCGCTTGCCTGGACTTGGGGCAACGGGTGCAGAATTCCGTGTTCGAATGTGAAGTCGATCCGGCGCAATGGGCGCAATTGCGAGCGCGCCTGCTTAACGAAATTGACGAAGCAAAGGACAGCCTGCGCTTCTACCGCTTGGGCGCAGACGGCAAGCGGCGGGTAGAGCATGTTGGTGCGAAATCCGTAGTGGATCTGGATGGCCCATTGCTCTTCTGACGCTGCGCGAACCAGAATTGGCTCAGGATTCCCCGTTAAATTCGCGCATGAACAAATTTGTGCAATAACAATGACTTGGCAATTTTGATTTCCCAGAATCTGGAAAACTGTCACCAAGAAGAGTCGGTTCGCGGAAGTCAGCGGATTTACGCTTCTTTTTCATTGTCATACCAATATCGCGGTCGCCTCCCGCGCGGAGGCGTGGATCGAAACAATCGCGTGGAATCCATTCTCACAGGCGACGATGGTCGCCTCCCGCGCGGAGGCGTGGATCGAAACTTCTTGAAAACGAATGCGTAGGCCTGCTTGCGGAGGTCGCCTCCCGCGCGGAGGCGTGGATCGAAACAGCTGCGCGGCCGCGCCCGTCGCGGTCTGGTCGCGTCGCCTCCCGCGCGGAGGCGTGGATCGAAACCCTGTGATGGTCTGCATGACGCGCAAAAACTGCCGTCGCCTCCCGCGCGGAGGCGTGGATCGAAACTTGGCATTTACAACGCGTCCCTCGGAGCGAAATCGTCGCCTCCCGCGCGGAGGCGTGGATCGAAACGAGAGCCGGCCCTCGAAGTAGGCGCCGTACCGAGTCGCCTCCCGCGCGGAGGCGTGGATCGAAACTGGTCGTCAACGGCTCTGCGTCCGGGGGTGGACAGGTCGCCTCCCGCGCGGAGGCGTGGATCGAAACCGGTTGAGCGCGGCGACGGGCGCTCCTGGCGGCGGTCGCCTCCCGCGCGGAGGCGTGGATCGAAACTCAATGGGGTCATTGGGATGACGGCTGACCAGAGTGTCGCCTCCCGCGCGGAGGCGTGGATCGAAACCTCGATCCTCGACGCCTCCGCGTGCAGATCGGCGAGTCGCCTCCCGCGCGGAGGCGTGGATCGAAACATGGGAGCCGTGAAGCTTTTCGCCAGTCGGGCGAGTCGCCTCCCGCGCGGAGGCGTGGATCGAAACACGGTTCCCGGAGAAGCTGTCCCTTTTGCCCGCGCGTCGCCTCCCGCGCGGAGGCGTGGATCGAAACAATTGCACCGTGAGTTGCGATCCATCGATCGGTGTCGCCTCCCGCGCGGAGGCGTGGATCGAAACACGCTGTGCTTCGATGTGACGAACAGCGTCTGGAGTCGCCTCCCGCGCGGAGGCGTGGATCGAAACATCGCCAATGCCTCCGTATCTAAATGATACGAATGTCGCCTCCCGCGCGGAGGCGTGGATCGAAACAAACGCGACTGGATGACCGCGCAACCTCGCGCCGGGTCGCCTCCCGCGCGGAGGCGTGGATCGAAACTGCTGGAAATTGATCTTCAGCTTTGCGCCGGCCTCGTCGCCTCCCGCGCGGAGGCGTGGATCGAAACACGAAGTAGAGGAAGCCGCTGTTGGAGGCTTTGGGTCGCCTCCCGCGCGGAGGCGTGGATCGAAACAGTTTGACGTTCGCGACGCTCGCCGCCCATGACAGTCGCCTCCCGCGCGGAGGCGTGGATCGAAACAGGCCCTTTGCGGCATAGGACTGCAAATTAGCGTGTCGCCTCCCGCGCGGAGGCGTGGATCGAAACGAGGATCTCCCGCGCCTCTTCGAGCGCAGCCCGCGTCGCCTCCCGCGCGGAGGCGTGGATCGAAACTTCGGCAAGCGTCCTCACCCGCCCTCGCGCGGTGTCGTCGCCTCCCGCGCGGAGGCGTGGATCGAAACAAGGAATTCGCCTGGAGCGTCCCGGCGACGTCCTGGTCGCCTCCCGCGCGGAGGCGTGGATCGAAACACGAGATGCGAGGACAGGAGCGAGAGCGGCGACGGTCGCCTCCCGCGCGGAGGCGTGGATCGAAACTCCGGGTACTGCCGCAGCCTCGCCGGCTTGTCCTGTCGCCTCCCGCGCGGAGGCGTGGATCGAAACCAAATACCGGCGCACCTATGACGGGATCGAGTTTGTCGCCTCCCGCGCGGAGGCGTGGATCGAAACTTTCGAATGGCTGCGAACGGGCGCTGGCTCGCCGGTCGCCTCCCGCGCGGAGGCGTGGATCGAAACTCTTGAAAGCCGGCAGCCTAGCAGTGCGCGAGTGTCGCCTCCCGCGCGGAGGCGTGGATCGAAACCCGAGTAGCCTTGAAGTTCACCCGGCAGCCGCGTGTCGCCTCCCGCGCGGAGGCGTGGATCGAAACGAAACCGGCGCGTCTGAGTTTGATGACGGGTTAGGTCGCCTCCCGCGCGGAGGCGTGGATCGAAACAGGAAACAAACGCCGCACTTTTGCAACAGGCCTAGTCGCCTCCCGCGCGGAGGCGTGGATCGAAACGACGAAGCGATGGCGCCCGCGCGGAGGGCCTACGGTCGCCTCCCGCGCGGAGGCGTGGATCGAAACACACGCAAGACGACACTTGACGAAGACAGGCGAAGTCGCCTCCCGCGCGGAGGCGTGGATCGAAACGCAAAACGAAAGAAGCGCGCTCAACCTCTTAGGGCGTCGCCTCCCGCGCGGAGGCGTGGATCGAAACAGGATAACGACGCTACGATTTTCAGCGATGAACTCGTCGCCTCCCGCGCGGAGGCGTGGATCGAAACCAAGATCTCGATTGCTTCACGCAAGGCTACGTCGAGTCGCCTCCCGCGCGGAGGCGTGGATCGAAACACTATCGGCGCAAAAACCGCTTGACCGCTTAAACGTCGCCTCCCGCGCGGAGGCGTGGATCGAAACGGCGACGAGATTCAGTGGTTCCCGGTCATGCGCGTCGCCTCCCGCGCGGAGGCGTGGATCGAAACTGCTTGACGCAGAAGCACGGCTTGGCCAAGCGGTGTCGCCTCCCGCGCGGAGGCGTGGATCGAAACTTCTATGAAGTGCCAGTCGCCTACAGCGACACTGGTCGCCTCCCGCGCGGAGGCGTGGATCGAAACATTCGCGCTGGTATGACATCGGACAGGATTTCACGGGTCGCCTCCCGCGCGGAGGCGTGGATCGAAACCGTTCCTCCGCAGAATGCTAACGTCGCCGCCGCGTCGCCTCCCGCGCGGAGGCGTGGATCGAAACCATAATCATAGACTTCGCCAATGGTGAATATGCCGTCGCCTCCCGCGCGGAGGCGTGGATCGAAACGCTGACGCCTACGGCAAGCGCTCCGGCCTCTAGAGCGGTTTCCGAGCTGAGGGAATCGCGAGAGATTCCCGAATCGCCGCGAAACTGATTCAAGCTGTCTGCCGGGCGCGGAGGCCGGCAGACATGTCGAAGGCGCTGTCGCTTGATCTGAGG
>WBZN01000771.1_pt1 | contig 21357 bp, 21 predicted proteins | sample 5204281 | NCBI WGS metagenome assembly WBZN01 (sample SAMN12344347, study PRJNA552823) | activated sludge metagenome | biome: Activated sludge suspended growth; feature: Nitrification reactor; material: Wastewater; isolation source: activated sludge from nitrification reactor of wastewater... | reverse complement strand
GAAGTCCTCGACCGCCGTGCCTTCCTTCAGGAACTCCGGGCAGGACACGTAGGCCAGCCCCGGCAGCTCGCGCCGGATCGAGGCTCCGGTGCCGGCCGGCACCGTGCTCTTCATGATCAGCACGTGATCCCCGTCGGCGCTGAGGTCCTCGACCACCGAGCGAACCCGGGAAAGGTCGGCGTCACCGGAGTAGGTCGGCGGGGTGTCCACACAGACGAAGAGGAGGCGGGCGCCGTTCAGCAGTTCGTCCATGTCGGTCGTGAAGGTCAGCCGGTCGCGGTTCCTCTCCAGGAGCTCGGCCAGGCCGGGCTCGTGGATCGTGATCTCGCCGCGGCTTAGCGCGTCGACCTTTTCCTGAACCACGTCCCGGGCGATTACCGGGTGGCCGAGTTCAGCGAAGCATGCAGCGGTGACGAGGCCGACCCAGCCGACCCCGATGACGCCAACCGGCGTCTTTTCTTCTGAGTTCATTTCACTCACTTGTCGGGGGTGAATGCCCGGGTCGACCGGGCCATGCCAAGCATCTGCTCGTTGTCGAGACCGAGGAGCAGCGAATTGGAGATCCAGTACACGTTGTCGCCGTCGGTCCAGGCGATCAACTTGATGCGGTCGCCTTCCGGGTAAACCTGGAAGGTCCGGTCGTCCATCTCGACCTCGTCGTGCGGCGCATCGAGAATGGGCGGATCGGTCCAGCCACGCAGGCCCTGCAGGCCGAAGTAATGCAGACCGTCGTCGAGCTGGACCTCCATCACCATGCGGTAGGCGCCATAGACGTTCTTGTCCGGATCACGGGTGTGGTAGACCCGGCTCTCGCCGTCGGCGTAGAGCGCGCCGGAGGGCAGCCGCTTCGGGTAGTAGACCGGGAAGTCGGTGCGGGTGATCTCGCTGTCGAGCTCCTGTGCCACCGAGAGCCCGCTGCTGGAGGCGTCAACCAGCTGGTCCTCATCCTTGCTCGGGACATGCGTGGTTGACTCGTCCAGCGCCTTCTGACGCTCCCTGGCGGCCTTCTTCTGTTGCTTTTGCTGCGCTTCCTTGCGGGCTGGGTTATTGGCCCCGTCGCCCTGGTCGAGAGTGCCGACCGGTCCCGGCTGATCCTCGAAACCGAGGAACTTGTCGACCGCAGCCTGAATTTCGTCCGGGGTGGCTTCGACGTAGGAGACGCCGTCCCGCATCGTGAACGTCGAGGGGAAGGTCACCTCGGTCACCGCGGCGCCCCGTGAATCGAGCAGGAGCTTCAGCAGCGAAAAGACGTCCTTGCTGTCACCGGTCTCGCCGATGTCCGTGGTCGTGTTGTCGACGAAGGCCTTGAGCAGCTCGTCGCGCTGGCTCAGCAGCTCACCGAAGCTGAGCCGGTTGCGCACCTCGCCCATCAGGTCCTGCTGGCGGGCCGCCCGGACCAGGTCGGAGTCGGTGTGCCGGTAACGGGCGAAGTCGAGCGCATCGGAGCCACAAAGCTTCTGGTAGCCGGCCTCGATGTCGATCGTCGCGTACTCCTCGCCGCCCTGGCTGTTGTCGTTGAAGTAGTGGCGGTCAACGTCGACGTAGACGCAATGGATCGCGTCGATCACGTCGGCGAATCCCTGGAAGTCGACGTTGATGTAGTGGTTGATGTCCAGACCCGTGATCGACTTGAGCGTCTTCAGCGTCAGCTCCGTACCGCCGTAGCTGAAGGCGGCATTGAACTTGTCGTACCCGTATCCGGGGATGTCGACATAGAGGTCGCGGGGGATCGAAAGCATCGCGATCTGATTGGTGTCGGGGTCGAGCCGGACCAGCAGCGTCGTATCGGAACGGCCGGGGTCGCCGCTGGCCGCGCCGCCGCCGGTGCGGACGTCGGAACCGATGATCGCGATCGTCTGGGGCCCGTCGTCAGCGTTCAGAATGCCGGGCGGAAGTGGTTTCTGATTTGGCTTGTGGAGATCCTCGACGATGCTGTTGACGAAATACATCACCGACGCCTGCGTTGCCGTGGCGAAGGAAAAGACGATCAGGAGGGTCGCCAGGAGGAAACGCCACCAGTAGCGGGGGCGCTTGGCCGGCTTGTCGAAGTCACCTCCGGTTGGCGGCCGGGGCGGATCCCAGGCATTCCCGGTGCGACGGGAGTATTCGATCGCGTCGTGGACCTCGCTGCGAGCCGTCGCCTGGAGGACCGCGGTCTGCTCGGCGGTGATCCCGGTGTCGGTGGGCGGTTCGAAGTCGCTGGTGCCGGTGACCGGTTCCTCGCCCGTGTAAGGCTCTTCGCCGGTCAGGGGCTGCTCACCGGTGTTTTGCTCCTCGCCGGTCGTCGGTTGCTGATCGGCCTCCGGGGCGGCTGCCGATTCCCCGGTGCCGGCCGGCGGTTCGGATGAAGGCGGCTGTTCGCCGAGCGCGCTCTCCGAGCTTTCGAGCAGGGCCGCCCGGAAGACCGGATCGAGATCGGGCACCTCGCCCTCTTCGACCCGCGCCTCGAAGGCGAAGAGCTCCTCGGTCGGAGGGTCGGCGTATTCGCCCGGGTCCGGCTCGGGAGTCCCGGCAACCGGCTCTTCGGCTGGCGGCTCTTCGGCTGCCGGCTCTTCGGTTGGCGGCTCTTCCCGCTCTTCGGGTTCGCTCTGCTCCTCGGTCATCGGATCACCCCCTCCCGGCTGATTTCGCGGCGCGCTTCAGAAAGTCCTTCAGGGCCGACCGGTAGGCGATCAGCGAGGGGATTGAAACCCATTCGTCGGGGCCGTGGTGACCGGCTCCCGCCGGGCCGAATTCGACGGCCGGAATCCCGGCCCGGATGAACGAAACGGCATCGGAGGCTCCGTCCCGGCCGACCGAAAGGGACAGGCCCTCGTGATGCCTTGAGGCCGCTGCGGTCAGAGCCTGGATCCAGGGCGAGTCGGTACCGCCGCCGCTGACCGGCGGCAGTTCCATGATCGTCTCCATCCGGGCAGGGCCGAGCCCCGCGATCTGATCGCGAATCTGTGCCGGGTCCTGGTGTGGCAGGTAGCGGATGTCTACGTCTATCGCGCAAGAATCGGGAACCTTGTTGAGCGCGTCGCCGCCCCAAATCCGGCCAAGATTTATCGAGGGGCGGTCGAAGAGCTCGGAGCTTTCTCTCGCAAAGGGTAGTGATTCGACCCCCCGGAACATGTCCACGGCAAGCAAAACGGCGTTTTCGCCCAGCCAGGGCGTCGAACCATGGGCCGCCCGGCCGGCCACGGTCAGGCGGAGACCGAGGACTCCCTTGGCCGCCACTCCGACATGCATGTCGGTCGGTTCGCCGGTGATCGCGAAGTCCCCGCTCAGGCCCATGCCGCCAGTGGCCGCCGTCCCGCCGTTTCGGTCCGGGCCGGCGGCATCCGGCTCACGGACGAGAAAGTTGCTGCCACGGTTCTCGGCTTCTTCCGATTCCTCGTCCGAGACGATGCCAAGCACGACCCGGAGCCCCGGCAACGGCTCGGCCTCGGTCGGCAGGGTCAGCATCATCGCGGCGAGCGCGGCCTTCATGTCATAGGTGCCGCGGCCGATCAGGCGATCCCCCTCGACCCGGGCTTCAAACTGCCCGGCTCCGGCCGGAACCACATCAATGTGACCGTGAAGGATCACGGTCGGGTCGGCCGGATCGCCATGCGATGCAGTGATCACCGGCAGCCCGCGACAGACCCCCTGCTCGGTCTCCACGCCCCGGCTGTCGAGCCAGCCCTTGATGAAACCGGCAGCCTCGTGCACCCCGTCTTCCGAAGAGGTGTCATAACCGATCAACTGTTCGGCCAGGGCGAGCAGTTCGTCCATCGAGGAATCATAAGTCGGCGGGCTTCACCCCGCCTCCCCCGTCAACCCGCCATCCCGCAGAAGCAACCAAAGTGTCGTGCCTCCTAATCGACAAAAGGTGCCGCAAATTCAGCCCCGTGATGGTGCTAATTGTGCGGCACCTCCTGGGCTGAATGTGCGGCACCTCCGGGTCTGAAAGGGCAGGCGAGGAGCGACGGGTCGGGATCCCGCGAGATCGAGGAGGGAGTTAAGGCCACATAGCGCACCCAACTCCGACTTCGATCCAGGCCACCAGGCCGAGATCGGACTTGAGTGCGCTATGTGGCCAAAAGTGGACCCTCGCGAATCGGGCAACCCCAGCCCAGGCAACCCGCAGGCCAGAACCGCCTCCATCCGCGAGCCAGCACCGGGCCCCGTGGAACCTTGGGCCAGCGCCGGCCCCATGTAGTCGTGGGGTCGGGTGAGGGTCGTCCGGGACACTCCAGGACCAGCGCGGCTGAATGCCGCGCGTGCGTCCGTCCCGGCGATCCTCACCCGACCCCGCGGCGCAACCACCGACCCCGCGGCGTGACCACCGCGGCCGGGAAAACGGGACTAGGCGGTGCTGGCGATTTCGAGGAAGGCGGTTACGCGCTCGAGGTCGCGCTCGGCGACTTCACGGGCGGCTTCGCCGGTCGATTCGTCGGCAAGGCGGGCTTCGGCGTCGGCCTTCTGCTCTTCGAGCGCGGGGACGTCGAGGTTGGCGGGTTCGATCGCTTCCTCGAGCAGCACCTGGGCGTGGTTGGCGAAGACCTGGAGCATTCCGTGGGACTGCGCCCACTCCTTCTCTTCCGAGTCGGAGACCTTCAGCCGCAGCAGGTTCGGCTTGAGCGCGGCGAGGATCGGCACGTGCCGGGCCAGAATGCCGATCTCGCCGGTGACGGTCCGCGTCGAGAGCTGGATCACCTCGCCGCCAAAGACCTCACCCTCGGGGGTGAGGACCTCAACCGTGAATGTATGTTCGCCAGCCAACTTCCTAGAAGCCCTTAGCTCTTGCCCTGCTCGATGACCTGGTCGATCGAGCCCTTCATGTAGAACGCGCTCTCGGCGTACTCGTCCATCTCGCCGTCGAGGATCATGCGGAAACCGCGGACCGTTTCGGCGACCGGCACGTACTGGCCCGGAGAACCGGTGAACTGCTCGGCGACGAAGAACGGCTGCGAGAGGAAACGCTCGATCTTGCGGGCGCGGTACACGAGCACCTTGTCCTCGTCGGCGAGTTCGTCGATGCCGAGGATGGCGATGATCTGCTGGAGCTCGCTGTAGCGCTGCAGGACCTGCTGGACCTCGGTCGCCGTGTTGTAGTGCTCCTCGCCGAGGATGTCCGGCTTGAGGATGGTCGACGACGAGTCGAGCGGATCGACGGCCGGGTAGATGCCCTTCTCCGAGATCGCCCGCGAAAGCGCGGTGGTCGCGTTGAGGTGGGCGAAGACCGAGGCCGGAGCCGGGTCGGTGTAGTCGTCGGCCGGGACGTAAATCGCCTGGACCGAGGTGACCGAGCCACGGGCGGTCGAGGTGATTCGTTCCTGGAGCTGGCCCATTTCGGTTTCCAGGGTCGGCTGGTAACCGACGGCGGAAGGCATGCGGCCGAGCAGGGCCGAGACCTCGGAGCCGGCCTGGGTGAACCGGAAGATGTTGTCGATGAAGAGCAGCACGTCCTGGCCGCCGGCCTCGCGGTAGTACTCGGCCATGGTCAGACCGGACAGCGCGACGCGGAGACGGGCTCCGGGAGGCTCGTTCATCTGGCCGAAGACCATCATCGTCTTGTCGATGACTCCGGACTCGGTCATTTCTATGTAGAGGTCGGTGCCCTCACGGGTCCGTTCGCCGACGCCGCAGAAGGCGGAGAGTCCGCCGTGCTCCTGGGCGATGTTGTGGATCAGCTCCTGGATCAGAACGGTCTTGCCGACGCCGGCGCCGCCGAACAGGCCGATCTTGCCGCCCTTCACGTACGGGGCGAGGAGGTCGACGACCTTGATCCCGGTTTCGAGGATCTCCTGGTTCGGGGTCAGGTCGGTCGCTTCCGGGGACGGACGGTGGATCGGCCAGCGCTCGACGTCGGCCGGCAGCGCGTCGCCACCGTCGATCGGCTCGCCAAGGAGGTTGAAGATGCGGCCCAGGGTGACGTCGCCGACCGGAACGGTGATCGGTCCGCCGGTGTCGACCACGAGGTCGCCGCGACGCAGACCGTCGGTGGCGTCCATGGCCACGGTGCGGACCCGGTCGTCACCGAGGTGCTGCTGGACTTCGCAGATCAGGTTCTGGTCTTCGCGGCCCTCGCTGGCCTTGACCTGGATCTCGACGGCCGAGTAGATCTCGGGCAGTTTGTCGGGGAAGAGCACGTCGACCACGACGCCCTGAATTTCCTCGATTCGTCCGGTGTTGTTGCCGTTGCTTTCTGACATATCTCCAGTTCCAGTTTCAGTCGGTAGCGTCGCGTTAACCCAGCGCCTCGGCGCCGCCCACGACTTCCAGAATTTCCTGTGTGATCTCGGCCTGACGGACCCGGTTCATCTCCAGGGTCAGGTCGTCGATCATTGTTTCCGCGTTCTCGGCCGCGCTGCGCATGGCCGTCATCCGGGACCCGAGTTCGGATGCTGCCGACTCGAGAAGGTTGCGGTAAAGCGAAGTGTTCACGTAATCGGGGATGACCGTTGCGAGCAGTTGCTCGGCTTCCGGCTCGTATTCCCAGGAGGAGCGGGCGTGGGCTTCTGCGAGCTCGCCGCCCTCTTCTTCCCCGCCTTCGTCTTCGGTTCCTTCACCGATGACTTCGGCCTCCTGGACCGGCAGCAGGATCAGGCGATGGACGTGCTGTGTGAGGGGCGAGACATAGCGGTTGTAGATGACCTCGACCCGGTCGACCTCGCCGTCGACGTAGGCCGAGGCGAGCGTCTCGCCGATCTCGCGGGCGTCCGAGAAGGCCGGACGGTCGGTGAAACCGGTCCAGGACTGCTTCGGCTCCGCCTTGCGGAAGGTGAGGGCACCGTCGCCACGACGGCCCACCGCGTAGAAGACCGTCTCGATTCCTTCGGCCTTCAGCTCGTCGCGGCGGTTGAGCCCGTCCCGGAGGATGTTGGCGTTGAAGGCACCGGCCAGACCACGGTCACCGGTGACCAGGAGCAGGGCGACGCGCTTGACGGTCTCCCGCTGCTCGAGGATCGGCACCTGGGTGACCGCCCCGGCCTGGTCGGCCGCACGCTGCGTCATGCGCCGCATCGCCTGTGCGTAGGGGCGCAGATGCTGGATCCGCGTCTCCGCCCGGCGCAGCCGCGCGGCAGCCACCATCTCCATCGCGCGCGTGATCTGGCGGATGTTCTTGACGCTGGTGATCTGGTTTGTGACTTCTTTGCGGTTTGCCATCTAGTGCTTCCGTATTGCCGTGAGGCGGAAAGGTCCGTTTCCGCCTAGGCGGCGGAGGGAGCCTCCTCGTTCTCGATGACTTCTTCCTTGCCGGCCGAGTCGGGCTCTTCGGCGAAGGCCGAATCAACCCGTACCGACTCGCCCTCGGCAAGCGCTTCGCCGTTCTCGTCGAAATCGGGTCCGAAGTCGTCGACGAAGTTGCCGATCGCGTCGCCCAGTTCCTTTTCGTCTTCTTCCGGGAACTGGCCGGTCTCGTTGATCCGGTCGAGCAGGGCCTTGTTGTCCGAGTGGAGCCGGGCCAGCAGGTCGACCAGGAAGTCCTGGACGCGCTCGGTCTTGATCAGGTCGAGGTAACCACCGGTGCCGGAGTAGATCGAAGCGACCTGGTCGGCGACCGAAAGGGCATCGCGCTCGTTCTGCTTGAGCAGCTCGACCAGACGCTCGCCGCGGGCCAGCGTGCGCTGGGTTTCCGCGTCGAGTTCGGAGCCGAACTGGGCGAAGGCGGCGAGGTCGCGGTACTGCGACAGCTCGCCCTTCATCTTGCCGGCGACCTTCTTCATCGCCTTGGTCTGGGCGTCACCACCGACCCGCGACACCGAGATGCCGACGTTGATGGCGGGGCGGACGCCCGAGTTGAAGAGGTCCGACTCGAGGAAGATCTGGCCGTCGGTGATCGAGATGACGTTGGTCGGGATGTAGGCCGACACGTCATTGGCCTGGGTCTCGATGATCGGCAGCGAGGTCAGCGATCCGCCGCCCTCCGCGTCGCTCAGCTTGACCGCCCGTTCGAGCAGGCGCGAGTGCAGGTAGAAGACGTCGCCGGGGTACGCCTCGCGTCCCGGGGGGCGCCGGAGCAGCAGCGACATCTGACGGTACGCGTAGGCGTGCTTGGTCAGGTCGTCGTAGATGCAGAGAGCGTGGCCGCCCTTGTAGAGGAAGTACTCGGCCATTGCCGTGCCGGCGTAGGGCGCGATGAACTTGATCGGGGCCGCCTCGTCGGCGGGAGCGGCGACGATGATGGTGTTGTCCATCGCTCCGGCCGCCTCGAGCACCTCGCGGACCTGGACGATCGTCGACATCCGCTGGCCGATCGCCACGTAGACCGAGATCACTCCCGAGTCCTTGTTGTTGATGATCGAGTCGATCGTGACGGCGGTCTTGCCGGTCTGGCGGTCGCCGATGATCAGCTCGCGCTGGCCACGGCCGATCGGGATCATGCCGTCGATCGCCTTGATGCCGGTCTGCATCGGCTCACGCACGGGCTGGCGGCTGATCACGCCGGGCGCCTTGAACTCGGCCGGTCGGGTCTCGGTCGACTTGACATCACCCTTGCCGTCGAGCGGACGGCCGAGCGGGTCGACCATGCGGCCGAGGAATTCCTCACCGACCGGGATCTCGAGCAGGCGGCCGGTGCGCTTCACCGTGTCGCCTTCGACGATCTTGTCCCACTCGCCGAAGAGCACGGCGCCGACGTTGTCGGCTTCGAGGTTCAGCGCGAGTCCGGTTACCCCGTGGGGCAGGTCGAGCATCTCCAGCGCCATGCAGTTGTCGAGCCCGTGAATACGGGCGATACCGTCAGCGACCGAGAGCACGGTGCCGACCTCGGTCAGGTCGGCGCTACCGGGGTCGATGCCCTCGATGCGCTGCCGCAGAATGCTGGCAATCTCGTCTGGCTTGATCTGCATCTCGGTCCAAATCCTCCTTAGGCCGCCTGAGCCACGCTCTGGCGGAGTTTCTCCAAGTTGTTGCGAATGCTGCTGTCGAGAACCATGTTCCCGACCTGAAGTACGAGCCCGCCGATGATCCCTTCATCGACGCGGCTGGTCAGATCGACCTGCTTGCCGGTCTGCTTTTCAACCGCGTCGGCGACTTCCCGGGACACGGCCGGATCGAGCTCGACCGCACTGGTCACGGTCACTTCGATCCGGTCGTTTTCCTTCTTCCAGAGGTCATCGAAATCGCGTCGGATCCGGAAAATCGCCGGCATCCGGTGCTTTTCGATGAGCAACTCGAGGAAGTTGCGGAATTCGGGCGTGGTCCCCTCGACCGCCTTGTTCAGGCCGTCGAGCTTCTCCTTCGAGGAGAAGTAGGGACTGAAGAAGAAGACCGCGAGCTCGCGGTTTCCTTCCAGGGCATCGCTGAACTGTGCAAGCTCGGCCTGCACTTCGTCCAGGTTGCCCTTCTCCCTGGCTACGCCAAAGAGGGACTCGGCATATACCCGAGCCAGTTCTTCCATCAGTTGTTCCGTTCCTCGCCGGCCAGGGCGGAGAAGTCGACTTCGCGCAGGGCGTCCTCGACCAGTTCCTTGTGGGCGGCATCGTCGAGCGACTTGCGGGTGACCCGCTCGGTCGCGAGGACGGTCAGGTTGGCGACTTCCTTGCGAATGTCGTCCAGGGCCTTGGTCTTCTCGGCCTCGATGTCCTTGCGGGCGGCGTCGACCAGCTCTTCGCGCTTGGCCTGCCCTTCCGCACTTGCTTCGGACTTGGTCGTCTCGGCGGCCTTGCGGGCCTTGGTGACGATTTCGTCGGCCTGCTCACGGGCTTCGGTGAGTCGCTGACGGTAATCGGCCAGCAGCTTGTCCGACTCTTCCTTCTGCTTTTCGGCAGCCTCGATGCTCTCGCGGATCGTTGCCGCGCGCTTGTCGAGGGCTTCGCCGATCAGCGGGAAGGCGAACTTCTTCAGCACCCAGAAGGTGAAGCCGAAGAGCACCAGGGTCCAGATCATCAGACCCAGCCCCGGCGTCACCAGGAAGCTGCCGCCCTCTTCCTCGGCCGCTTCGGCTGCCAGAGGCAGCACGGTCGCGATATGTGAGAGAACAGGCTCCACGGTCGGCCTACAGGAAGAACGCGATCAGCGCGAAGATGAAGGTGTAGAAGGCGACGGCCTCGGTCAGAGCGAAGCCGAGCCAGCGGATCGACTGGAGCTCGGAAGCGAGCTCGGGCTGACGGGCAACCGACTCGATCTCCTTGCCGAAGATGAAGCCGATGCCGATGCCGGCGCCGATCGAACCGAGTCCGGCGCCTACGCCGAGAGCGATCGCCTTGCCGGCGTCGGTGACGTCACCGGTGACTTCGGCGAGGGGCACGATGGAACTGGGATCCATTACTGGGACTCCTTTTGGTTAGTGACTTTCGGCGGTTGCTCCGCCGATGTAGATAGCGGTCAGGATGGAAAAGATGAATGCCTGCAGGGTGGCCACGATGCCGACCTCGAACACGTAGAAGGCGAAAGCCATCGGGTAGGTCAGGACGCCGAGAGCGGCGATACCGAGCAGGACTGCCAGGCCGCCGCCCATGAAGAGCAGAAGCAGGTGGCCGGCGAGGATGTTGGCGAAAAGTCGGACCGACAGCGAGATCAGGCGGACGAAGTGGGAGACCACTTCGATCAGGAAGATCGCCGCCTTGCCGAAGGGGTTCATGTCCTCCAGGCCGGAGGGCAGCCAGCTGGCCAGGTACTTGATGAAGCCCTTGGCCCGGATGCCTTCGACGTGGTACGAGACCCAGACGATCAGGGTCAGGACCAGCGGGATCGCGATGTTCGCGGTGGCCGCATACAGGGCAAAGGCGGGAATCTCGAGCCCGAAGATGTTGATCGACTCATGCGTATTGGTCGGCAGCGGCAGGTAGCCGAGCATGTTCGAGAAGAAGATGAAGAAGAAGAGCGAGGCTAGGAAGGGGAACCACTTCTTCGCGAGCCGCTCGTCATCGATGTTGTTTCCGGTGATGTCGTTCTTGGTGACGTCGTAGGCCACTTCGATCGCGGTCTGGATCCGGTTCGGCTTCTGCTGCATCTTGCGGGCGATCCAGACCATCACGGTGATGGTCAGCATCGAAGCGAGGAACAGGTAGAGGACCGCCCGGTTGATCGAGAGGTCGATGCCCCCGAGCTTGATGTTGATCCAGGGATCGAGCTTGAACTCGTTCTGCGGCTTGAACTCCTCGTTCTTGCCGGCGGAACCGAAGATCAGGCCGAAGGCGATCGCAACGGCGAGCCAGATCCCAATGCCGAAGAAAACCTTGGCCTTGGTGCTGAAGCCCGTTTTCGTATCGGGCATCTGCTCGTGGGTTGCGACTTCGCTCATCGGGCAGCTTCCTCCGGCTTTTCGTCTTTGCCGAGCAGGAAAGCCAGCCCGCGTGCGGCGAGGTTCACGGTAAAGAGAATGACCAGCAGGGCCGCGGCGTACAGACCGGCCTCGCGGTCGACGATGCAGGCGACCAGCACGACGGCGGACATCAGCCAGGGCCGGGCCAGCGAGGTCGAAGCGACGAACCCCATCGCCCGGGTGCGCTCCCCGGCGGCCAGCTTGTGCCTGGCCTGCCGTTCGGCCCAGACCTGGATCAGACGCTGGGCGGACCAGACGACGGCGGCTACCGCGTAGCCGGCCAGATCGAATCCCGCAATGACGAAAACGGGAAGCGCGAGAACCAGAACCAAAAGGTCCAGATTGGCGATCAAGGAGTTGCTGCGGTTACCCATTTCCCCCTCGAGGGATGTCTTTGCGGCATACGTCGTCAAGGGACGGCGACTATATCCAAGAAAGGCGGGTCGGCGCGGTGCGGTCCGGCAAAGTGACAGGTGCCACTAACCGTTTATCCAAGCCGAAAACCAGACTTCGTACTTTCTTGATCAATCTTCTCCGTTTTGCTCGTCGCGCCAGCGGGGTCGCTTGATGATTTCGAGCACAAAGGCGAGGTAAACGGTTACCGCCAGCGCAGCCAGCAGGACGACCGCCATGATCGTGGTCCAGAGCGGGTCGAAATTGCCCCGGTCATCGCTGTAGGGGACGAAGCGCAGGGCCAGGGCGAGCAGGGCCAGGACCAGGGTCCAGCCGTAGAGATAGAGCAGGGTGCGGCGCTGGGAGAAACCGATGTTTGCCATCCGGTGGTGGAAGTGCCAGCGGTCCGCCTGGAAGATCGGCTGGCGGTACTTGAGCCGCTTGGCGACCACGAAGGCGGTGTCGAAGAGCGGCACCGCCAGGATGACCAGGGGAAATACCATGGCGATCACCGCGTTGGTCTTGAGCGCTCCCTGCACCGAAGCCACGGCGATCATGTACCCGAGCAGGTTCGAGCCGGTATCCCCCATGAAACTGGAAGCCGGCGGGAACCCGTACCGCAGGAATCCGATCGCACCGCCGGCGGTCATGGCGGCGAGGACACCCGCCTCATAACGCTGAAGCGAGACCGCGATGATCGCCATTGCCGCGGCCGCGATCGCACAGAAGCCGGCGGCGAGACCGTCGATGCCGTCGATCAGATTGACGATGTTCATGACCAGGGCGATGCCCAGCACGGTCAGCGGGTAGGCGACCCACCCCAGTTCGAAGCCGCCGAAGAACGGAACGGTCAGGTTGGCCGGATAGACGCCGCCGACTACCGGGATCGTCGCCGCCCCCAGCTGGCCCAGCAGTTTGAGCCCGGCCGGCAGGTCGAACATGTCATCCAGTGCCCCGACCAGTGAGACGACGCAGGCCCCGAGCAGGATGCTCAGCGTCTCCGTGCTGATCGGCAGCCAGATCCAGCCCGCCACCTGGATTCCGATCAGGATCGCCAGTCCGGACATGCGGGGGGTCGGGCTCGTGTGCTGGCTGCGCGGTCCCGGTTCGTCGATCGCATCGACCCGCCGGGCCAGCCGCTCGGCCGGCCTCACCAGAAGGAGAGTGACCAGAGCCGCCGTGAGGAAGGCCCAGACGGCATCGATCCCTTCAACCATGTCGGGAACAATAAATGGCGATCCGGTCTTCGCCGGATCGCAACAGAAACCCGGCAACCCACAGGATCAAGGATGGATGGGTTGGCTCTGCTCGTGGCGTTCCGACCCGCCCTCCCATCTCAACCCGCCCCTCCCACTCGAAGCAATGAATGGTTGGGAGGGGCTCTGGCTTGGGTTGGCCCTGCTCGTGGCGATTCGACCCGACCAAGGCTTTGGGTTGAAGTTATCCGCACATGGAGCGAATAACTTCAACCCAGGTGCCGACCTGCTCCTAGGCGAGGGCTTCGAGCATTCCCTGGACGAGGAAGTCAGGGTCTCTCGGGTTCTTCGGGCCGGTTTGGTCTTTTCGCTTGACCAGTTCGAGTTGTTCGGCGCTTTCGAGAAGCTTCAGGCTGCCGTCGGCGATCAGGGCCTCGTCGACGCCGCCCATCCTTCCGGCGAAGGTCGTATAGACCGGGGTGCCGAGGGCGACCGCCTCGCGGTTCATGGTGCCGCCGGCGCTGACCACCAGGTCGGCGTAGGCAATCAGGCTCTGGGCATCGACTGCCCGGTCGGGAACGATCAGGCTGGTCGAATTCCTGGCCCTGGCCCGCTCCCGCTGGCCTTCGGTGCGGGGAATGATTACCGCGCTCACCCCGTCCGCGCCCGCCAGGCGGTCGATCACCTTCTCGTAGAGGGGATTGTCCGCGTGGTAGGCGGCAGTCTCGGGCGGCGGCCGCACGATCACTAGGACCCGCTCAAGGTCGATCCCGAGCGCTTCCGGGACGGTCGGATCGGGTTCGAAACCGGCCAGGTAATAGTCCTCCTTGAGGCCGGGAAAACGGACCAGCTTGTTCTCCCGGGCTCCCGCCTTGACCAGGCGCTCGACCGGGATCGAATCCGGAACCAGGACCCGCTTCGCCACCCGCCAGGCGATCTTCCGCTGCAGGCCGGCGAACTCGTAGTCCTGCATCTGGGCCGAGGGAATGAAGAAAGTCCGCGAGAGGACGGCCAGATCCACGGAACCGTGGGCCACGGCCAGGTCGGGCCGGAACTTCCAGACCGGCCGGGCCAGCCGGGCCGACCGCGAACCAAGGGCCAGGGCCTTGCCGAGCCTGCCGGCGCCGCCATGCCTGCCGATCACCAGATGCGGAATGCCGAGCCGCTCGAGGTTGCCGACCGTCTCCCCGTTCTCACGGGCGGTGACCAGGATCTCGTCACCGCGAGCCTGGAAACGTTCGATCACCGGCCGGAGCACCACGGGGTGGGCGGCGGCGGTGCAGTCGAACCAGACCCTCATCGGTGGATCCCCATCGGCTTCGGTCGCCAGGGGCAGTCGCTCCGGATCAGACCAGCCCCGGGTACAGGGGGTACTTGTCCATCAGCGCCTGTGAACTTGCCGCCAGCGAATCCCGCTCCGACTCGAAGTCGGGGCCGAGCGCGGTGCTGATGATCCGGGCGATCTCGGTCATGTCCTCCGGCGTGAAGCCGCGGGTCGAGAGGGCCGGAGTTCCGATCCTGAGGCCGGAAGGATTCATCGGCGGCCGCTCGTCAAAGGGGATGGCGTTGCGGTTGACCGTGATCCCGACCTGGTCGAGGCGATCCTCCCCGGTCTGGCCGTCGAGCCCGGTCGAGGTCAGGTCGACCAGCACGAGGTGAACGTCGGTGCCGTCGGTCAGGACGTCGACCCCGCCGTCGATCAGCCCGGCGGCAAGCGCCCTGGCGTTCTCGACGGTGCGACGCTGGCGCTCGGCGAAGACGTCGGTCGAGGCGATGCCCAGAGCCACGGCCTTCGCCGCGATCACATGCATCAGCGGGCCGCCCTGCTGGCCGGGGAATACGGCGCGGTTCACGTCGGCCTTGAGTTCTTCGGTGCAGAGGATCATGCCGCTGCGGGGGCCGCCGAGAGTCTTGTGAATCGTGGTCGTGACCACGTCGGCGTACGGCACCGGATTCGGATGCTCACCGGCCGCGACGAGGCCGGCGAAATGTGCCATGTCCACCATCAGCTTCGCCCCGACCGAATCGGCGATTTCACGGAAGGCGGCAAAGTCGAGCTGACGCGGATAGGCCGACCAGCCGGCAACGATCAGGCTCGGCTTGTTCTCCTCGGCCAGCTTCGCGACCTCGTCCATGTCAACCCTCAGGTCCTCACGGGACACGTGGTACGGAACCACGTTGTAGAGCTTGCCGGAGACGTTCAGCTTCATCCCGTGGCTGAGATGGCCACCGTGGTCGAGGGCGAGGCCCATGATGGTTTCACCCGGCTCCAGCAGGGCCATGTAGGCAGCGTTGTTGGCCTGGGCGCCCGAATGCGGCTGGACGTTCGCGTGGCCGGCGCCGAAGAGTTCCATCGCCCTGTCGATTGCCAGCTGCTCGACGATGTCGACCTGCTCGCAGCCGCCGTAGTAGCGGCGGCCCGGGTAGCCCTCGGCGTACTTGTTGGTCAGCACCGAACCGGCCGCCTCGAGCACCGCCCGCGGAACGAAGTTCTCCGAAGCGATCATCTCAAGCGTATTGCGCTGCCGGTTCAGCTCGCCGCCGATCGCCTCCGCAACAGCGGGATCGACCTCGGACAGGCTGGCGCCAAGCAGCTCTTCGGAAACGGTGCTCATGAAAAGGCAACCATCTTTCTGGGAAATCGTTCGTGGACGGGGAGCAACGAGGGTACCAACGAGGCCGGTTCCGGATCGGCCGGGAAATCGGCGCTATGCCGCGTTTTCCGGCTTTCCCGGTTCGCGAAACGCGCTGCGGCTGGCGTCAATTTGCGGCGGGTTGCGTTCCAGCGGGGCGCGGCGGCAGCCCCGGCGAGCCTAGAGCTCGCCGCGCTCCACTTCGGCGATCTCCCCGACCCTTCTGGCGTGCCGGCCACCGTCGAAATCGGTGGCGAGGAAGGTTTCGACGATCGGCTTCGCATCTTCGGGACCGAGCCGCGCCCCGGAGAGCGTGACCACGTTGGCGTCATTGTGGCGGCGGCTCATCTCGGCCTCCGCGGCATCGTGGGCATTGACCGCGCGGATCCCGTCGACCTTGTTGGCGACGATCGAGACGCCGACTCCGGAGCCGCAGACGATCACTCCCTTCTCCGCCTCGCCTCTGGCCACCAGTTCGGCCGCCTTCGCCGCGAAGGGCGGGTAATCGGTCGATTCGGAGGAATTGGTCCCCACGTCCTCGACTTCGTGCCCGGCGTCCTCGAGCTGGGCCTTGACGGCTTCCTTCAGTTCGAATCCGGCGTGATCCGATCCCATCGCAATTTTCATGCGTCGAGCCTAGCGACGCGGGAAGAGGCTGGTCGCTCCACTACCATGCGAAAGATGCGCAGGAAGTCGATGGCCGCTTTCTCAGGGGTGTTACTGGCCTTTTCGTTCGCAGCGATCGTCGGTACGGGATCCCCTGCCCGGGGCGATTTCAGCCCCGACAAGCCGAACGGCGTAACTGACCCCTGCCGGACTCCGAAAACCGCAAAAAAGCTGCTTTGCCCGGACCTTCGCATCGGCAAGCCTTCGGAGATGTACCTCGACCGGGACCTCGCACCGGGACAGGCCCTGCTTCGTTCGACCAATGACATCCGCAGCCGCGGAATGGGACCGATGGAGGTGCGTGGTCACCGCGACCGCCCCCGCACGATGAACGTGACGCAGGCGATCAGGCGCCGCGGCGGCGGCTACACCTTCTTTCCGACCCAGGCGCGCCTGCGCTACTTCAACGTGGGCTACCAGTGGGGAGGCGCCTACTGGAAGATCAGGAACCCGCTGCGCTTCGAACTGTGGCGGGTGAACGCGGCAGGCAAGAAGATCGAACTGGTCCGTACCGGGCCGAAGCAGTTCTACTGCTTCCGGGACCTGGTTCAGACCAACCCGGCCTCGACCCGCTCTCCCGATTCAGCGGTCTATCCCGCCTGCAACCAGAACCCGCGGATCCGCCACGTCACCCTTGGCACTTCGGTCGGCTGGTCCGACATCTACCCCTCGACCTACGACCGGCAGTGGATCAACGTCACCGGCCTGCGCGGCTGCTTCGCCTACGTGCTTCACCTCGATCCGGGCAACGTGCTCTTCGAATTGAGCAAGAAGAACAACTACGCCCAGCGAATCGTCCGCCTCCCCTGGCGCGGTTACGATCGCCGCGGCTGCTGACCCTGCCGCTGCGACCACCGCGAGACCCCACTTTGCGCCGCATACCGGCACAAACCGGGCATTCGATGAATCCCTAACGACCGAGGGCGGCGATCAGGTCGCCCCGGCTCATCCCGCCTTCGCGGAGGATCTCCCATTCGCCGTGCTCGTCATAGTCGGTCAGGTCGACCACGGTCGAGGGCAGGCCGGTCAGCCGGCCGCCGTCGATCGCCAGGTCAACCATTTCGCGAACCTCGGGCACAACGCCCTCGAAGACCGAGGGAGCCGGCTCGCCGGAAAGGTTGGCGCTGGTCTGGAAGAGCGGAAAGCGCACCCCGGACAGGGGCCCGTCAATCACCCTGATGCCGAGCCGGGAATTGTCGTCGCGGCAGGCCAGCGGATAGCGGTGCCGGGGATTCGGGACGACCAGGGTGACCGGCCCGGGCAGCAGCCTCGCGGCCGCCTCGGAGACCCGCTGACCGAGGTCGCGGATCAGTTCGCGCATTGCCAGCGGTGACAGATACATGACCGCCGACGGCTTGCCGTCATCGCGGCCCTTGATCTCGTGGATGCGGCGAATCGCCTTCTCGTTCAGGGGGTCACAGGCCAGCCCGTAGAGGCCGTCGGCCGGAAACAGGGCGACTCCGCCCTTGCTGATGCAGGACTCGAGTGCCTGGCGGGCGGCGTCGCCGGCGTTGACGCTTGTCGCTACGACCTTCACAACCCGATCATGTCAGGCCGGGATCGCCCGCGGCGAAAGAGCGGGCCCGGCAGTCAGCCCGGTCGCCCGGACAGGCTCAGCCGCCACGACCGACCACGACCCGGTCGATACCGGCCAGATCGAGGCGGATTTCGGTTTCCGGCCAGCCCGCATCGCCAACCATCCCGGCCACCAGCTCCCCCTGCCCCTGGCCGATCTCGAGGCCAATCACCGGGGCCCCGATTCCGGCTTCCCCCAGCCCCGCGAGCACCTCCGCGATCACCCGGGTTCCGTCCGGCCCGCCGAACAGCGCACCCGCGGGCTCCCATTGCCCGACCTCGGGCGGCAGGCCATCCGAGTCGGGCACATACGGGAGGTTGGCGAGGATCAGGTCAAACCCGGCCGGACCTTCAGGCAAAGACCCGAGGGTGAAGCGGACCCGCTCCCCCAGGCCGAGCCGTCCCGCGTTTGCGATCGCCACCTCGATTGCCCCGTCGGAGACATCGGTCGCGGTCACCTGGCAGGCAGCAAGTTCGTCGGCGACGGCCAGGGCGATCGCCCCGGAGCCGGTCCCGATCTCAAGCACCGTGTCCGGGTTCACCTCCCGGGCCAGTTCGACCAGCATCTCGGTTTCGGGCCGGGGAACGAGAACCCGGCGATCGACGGCGAGGTCGATGTGGCGAAAGCCCTTGCGGCCGAGGATGTAGGCGACCGGCTCGCGCCTCAGCCGACGACGGACCGCTTCCGAATAGGCCCGGGCGGCCGCCGGTTCCAGGATCAGTTCGCGGTCGGCGATCAGGGCGGCGCGGTCGAGTCCGGCCAGCTCCGCCAGCAGGACCTCCGCGTCCAGCCGGGGCGTCTCGATCCCGGCCGCCGTGAAGGCGTCGATCGCCGCGGCGAGGGCCTCGGCGGCGCTCGCCCCGGAGGCAGCCACGATCAGACCGCCTGGGCTTCGAGGCGCTGGCGCTTTTCCTCGGCGGCCAGCGCGTCGGTGAACTGGTTGAGGTTCCCGTTCATGATTCCGTCAAGGTCGTGGGCGGTCAGCTTGATCCGGTGGTCGGTCACCCGGCCCTGGGGGAAGTTGTAGGTGCGGATCTTCTCGGAGCGCTCCCCGGTTCCGACCTGGGCCTTGCGTTCAGCGGCCACCGCCGCCTGCTGTTCGGCCAGTTGCCGCTCGTAAAGACGGGCCCGCAGCACCCGCATCGCCTTCTCCCTGTTTTGAAGCTGGGACTTCTCGTCCTGCATCGACACGACGATGCCGGTCGGCTGATGGGTGATCCGGACGGCTGAATCGGTGGTGTTGACCGACTGCCCGCCCGGCCCCGACGAGCGGTAGACGTCGATCTGAAGATCGTTCTGGTCGATGTCCACTTCGACCTCCTCGGCCTCCGGCAGCACGGCCACGGTCGCGGTCGAGGTGTGGATCCGGCCCTGGGATTCGGTCTCCGGCACGCGCTGGACCCGGTGGGTCCCGCCCTCGTACTTGTAAACCGAGTAGGCGCCGGCACCCCGGACCTCGAAGGTCACGTCCTTGAAGCCACCCTGCTCGGCCGCCGACTGGGAAAGCACCTCGGTCGAGTAGCCGCGCTCGGCGGCGTAGCGGGTGAGCATCTTGTAGAGATCACCGGCAAACAGGGCGGCCTCGTCGCCACCGGTGCCAGCCCGGATTTCGACGATCACGTTCTTGTCGTCGTTCGGATCCGGCTCGACCATGGCCAGGCGGATCTCCTCCTCGAGCTCTTCCAGCCGGGCCGGGGCTTCGCGAACCACCTTTTCGAGATCCTCGTCCTCGCCCTCCTCGAGCAGTTCCCGGGCCCCCTCGAGATCGTCACTCAGGGTCCGGTACTCGGTGACCAGCGCATTGGCCGGCTGAATCTGGCGGTACTCGCGACCGACCTCGGCATACCGCTCACGGTCCCCGATCACCTCGGGGTCGCTCATCTGCTGCTCAAGCTCGGCAAAGCGAGCCTCAATCTGTTCCGCCAACCTCTCAATCACAAGAACATTCTGACGGCCCGGTCAACCTCAGGCGGAGCCGACCCATCCATCAATTACTTCTGTGGGTCGGCGGGTTTGACTTGGAGGCGGAGCGAAGCTCGCCGACTTGCGGTCACGCCACGATTTCGATCGGCTCCAGGTACGCGTTCTCTTCGGGCTTTTCGACCTGGAGGACGGCGTTCAGGGCGGCGATCGCGACTTCCAGCTGCACTTCGTCCGGCTCGCGGGTGGTCAGGTTCTGCAGCATCAGGCCGGGCCACATGACCGCCCGCACCCAGGACTTATCCCGGTTGCGCCCGGCCCACTTGATCAGCTCGTAGGCGATGCCGGCGATCAGTGGCACCCCGACGATCCGCGAAATCACCAGCCAGTACCAGGCGGGCAGGCCCAGCGGAGCGAAGACGAAGATCGCGACGACCATGACGATCAACAGGAAGCTGGTGCCGCAACGCGGATGGAGCCGCGAGTAGAGGGCGGCCCGGGAAGGAATCAGTTCGTCCTCGGCTTCGTAGCAGGAGATCGTCTTGTGCTCGGCCCCGTGGTACTCGAAGACCCGCCGCAGATCCTCCAGCCGGGAGATCATCACGATGTAACCGATGAAGATCGCGGTCCGGACGATCCCTTCGACCAGCCAGAAGAGAAAGGAAGAGTCAAGCCAGTCCTTGATCAGGCTGGTCAACCCGACGGGAATCACGAAGAAGAGCAGGATCGCGAAGGCAAGCGAGACGAAGATCGTCATCCCCCAGGCCATGCCGCCAAGTTCCTCTTCCTCCTCTCCCTCGTCGAGCTGGGCGTTGGCCGACATGCCGAGGGCCCGAAATCCGATCTTCAGCGATTCGGCCAGGGCGACGATCCCGCGGATGATCGGCCAGCGCAATACCCGGTGCCGGCGTGCCCAGGGTTCGATCTTCTCGGTGGTCGTCTCGATCTCGCCGTCCGGCTTGCGGACAGAGACCGCCCATGTGGTGACGCCACGCATCATCACCCCTTCGAGCACCGCCTGACCCCCTACCGGGGCGTCGCGCTTGGCTTCGAGAGGAGCAGGCGAAACGGCGCCAGACCGGGTCGGTGAGGCGCCGTTCGACTGCATTCGCTGTTGGTCTCGCGGGCCGGTAGCCGGCCCGGGCGGAACCTAGTTCTGGCCTGCGGTGGCCTTGGCGCGCTTGGCAGCGCGGCGCTGGAAGCGCTCGACCCGTCCGCCGGTGTCAACCAGCTTCTGCTTGCCGGTGTAGAAGGGATGGCAGGCAGAGCAGAGTTCGACATGCAGGTCTTCCTTGGTCGACCGCGTGTAGAACTGATTGCCGCACGAACAATGGACGTTCGCGAGCTTGTAATCGGGATGGATATCTGCCTTCATGAAACACATTCTAGAGAAGAGGTCAAGCCACCGACTTCTCTGCTCGCCGTGGGGGCACAAGTAGTCACGCCTGGGGGCCGGTGGTTACGCCGCGGGGGCCGTTGGTTACGCCGTGGGGTCGGGTGGGGGCAGCCGGGACGGACGCACGCGCGGCATTCAGCCGCGCTGGTCCTGGAGTGTCCCGGACGACCCCCACCCGACCCCGCGGCTACGCGGACCCGGGAGAAACCTCAACGACCCTCACCCGACCCCGCGGCTACGCGGACCCGGGAGAAACCTCAACGACCCTCACCCGACCCCGCGGCTACGCGGACCCGGGAGAAACCTCAACGACCCTCACCCGACCCCACGGCTACACGGAC
>WBZN01000770.1_pt1 | contig 21372 bp, 17 predicted proteins | sample 5204281 | NCBI WGS metagenome assembly WBZN01 (sample SAMN12344347, study PRJNA552823) | activated sludge metagenome | biome: Activated sludge suspended growth; feature: Nitrification reactor; material: Wastewater; isolation source: activated sludge from nitrification reactor of wastewater... | reverse complement strand
AGGCACGTTCGGGCAGCAAGGCAAATTTACCGCCATGGTGCAAGAAATGATGCAAAAAACTCCTGCACTCCAGGGAGCAACACTGGCAAATGTCGACAGAATTGACATCATCGCGCACTCAGCAGGCTATTCTCCAACGGAAAAGGAGATATACAAAAATCCCGCTCTCGCCAGCAGAGTACACAGCATCACGCTTCTAGACTCACTGTACGATCGCAACGGTTTCGACCAATGGCTACGCAATAACATCGCCGATTTAAGCGCAGGGCGAAAACAATTCTACAACTTTTCGAACGGCTCCACTGCGTCAAACAGCCGAGCTCAAGCCAATTTCGTTGAATCGCTGCTGCGATCAAACGGTTTGCCCTACCAGAATTTCGCAATAGACTATCGCGGCGGAAACGATCAGGTAGCCAGACAGAGCGCGAAAATGTCGCAGCACTCGATACTTTTCGCGACCACCTCGGTTCGTCACCTGGACATTCCCAGAAAGTATATCGGGGCAACTCTAGAAGCCCTGAATCCAGAACGACAGATGCCGATACCTTACGCGTAAAAGACCGCAAGTGCTCGACCGCAAGCCCGGTGGATTGCGCAATCGCCACAAGCTAAGCACAGCCAGACGGTAACATGATCATGCGCGTGGCTGGTTAACTCACTGTGCCACCACATTCAATGCACACTATATGTACTAGTATGGCAAATCATGAAAACAAGGGACGGGACTGACCCCGCCACCTTGCCTTCACTCCGACTCAAGCCGCAGCTTGAAGTCGAATTACTTCTTCGGAAAAAGCAGCCGGGCACCATCGTGCAGAGGCTGGAACATCCACAAGTTTTCCTGACTGATGTTGTCTTGCGGCCACTTCGGTCCGTGCATGTTCAGTTCCTCGGGAATGAGGTCCTCACGCAGGCTTTGCAGCACGCACACCCAGGATTCTTGCGAACGAGTCAGCTTGACACCATTGGCCTTGAGGCGCTTGATGCCGGCAACCAGCTCAGCCATGACCTTCGCCTGCGCAGGGTCGACGTAGTCATAGCCGTACTTGCGCGTCCACAATGCCACGTGGTAGTGACTGGGCGCGTTCTGAATGAAGTCGTAACCGAGCTTTCGCGCGATGCGAGCGAACGCCGGCAACAGCAGCTTGCTCACATCAGGGATGGGCGTCGCATGTTGACCGGGCGAGCGCTTGGTGTTCCAGGCGCGCCGGAACAGCTGCAAGAACAGCTCCCGACGGTCCAGGAAGGTGAACGGCTTGGCGACGAACTCGTCGAATTCGGCGTCACCGGTTGCATCCACCAGACGCGAGCCAGGCATGAAGCAGTAAGCAGAAAGCTCGCAGGCTGTCGCATCGATCGGTTTGCCATCGATCGAGAGACGGCTGTTGAACTTCGGGTCGTCGAACTCGAAGTCGAGCAGAGCAGTGTCATTGGCGCGCCTGGTGCCATCGAAACGGCGATCGCGAAGCGCACACATGAAGATCAGCTCGGCATTGCCGTTTTTGTAGTCACCGAACCAGCCGAACGCCTTGACCTTGACACCATCGCGTTTGACCACGAAAGCACCATTGGTGGTGTGATAGACCGTCGAGTGGTAAGGCATACGAACAAAGCCGCTTTGCCCACCGTACAGCAAGTGGCGGTTCAGATTGGAGACTTGATCCCCGGGAAAGTCTCCCTCCACGGTTTCCCTGGTGCTTCGAGTGAAGTCCAAGATGTCGCCGAGCAGGGCTCTCGTCATCGGGGTAAAAAGCTCCGTCCAGATTTGCTCATCTGTGACAAGGGTAAGCGGTGTGATCCCGAGGGCGGCGAGCACATCGAGTTTTTGAAAGGTGAATTTCCGCATAAGAATGGTCCTCAAATTCGGCTCATAAGCGCCGCCCGCCGACACCGGATTTGGTGCCGGCAGTAAGCGCTCATATCGGTACCGGCTTGGGGGCCAGCGCGCATAAGTCCACGTTGCGCTGTAACCGAACGTCTGTACTAAGTGCGGGCAGGCAGTAACTGGCGAGCCGAGTCGCTGAGTGGCTTGTGCACCCAGAGACACTGCTGACCGAGGTTGTCCTGCATCCACACGGGTCCGTGCATGTTGAGCGCAGCGGGAATGAGCTCAGCCGGAAGGCTCTGAGCAACACACGCCCACGATTGCTGCGTTCTTGTGAGAGGATGCCCGGCAGCACGGATGGCCGCGAGCGCCTCAGTCATAGTGGCGAATTCGCGCGCCTGCTTCGCGTCCGAAAACACGTAACCGCCTGAGAGCGACCACTTCGCGACGTGATAATGGCTTGCGGCCATCTCGATGACGTCGTATCCATGGGCTCTGGCGATGCGCTCGAACCCGGGCAAAGCATGACTGGCAACGTCCTTGATTGGAGCCGCATGCTGACCGGGCGAACGCTTGGTGTTCCAGGCGCGATTGAAGTACTTCAAGAAGACGTCGGGCCGATCCAGGAAGCTGAAAGGACTAGCCACGAAGTGATCGAACTCGGCTTCGCCGGTCGCATCGAAGATGCGAGAACCCGGCATGAACCCGTAAATCGACAGCTCGACTGACTTCAGCTGTGGATGAAGAGGTGTATTGAATTGCGGGTCGTCATAAGGAAACTCCACGAGCGCGGTGTCATTGCCTCGAGCAGTTCCATCGAATCGACGATCGCGCAGCGCAGCCTTGAGGATGAGCTCAGGGGAACGCTCGATATCGCCGTACCAACAGAACGCTTCGAACTTGACGCCGTCGCGCTTGACGATAAAGGCTCCGTTTGCCGTTTTGTAGAAGCTGTATACGTACGGGAAGCGCACATAGCCTGATTTGCCACCATACAGCCGGTGATCGTTCAGATTCGAGACCTCGTCGCCAGGAAATTTTCCCTGGACGGTTTCGAGAACCTCGGGTGCGGCTTGAGAAACAATAGGGCCAAGCAGCCCTTTCACAGTGGGTGTTACGAGATGGGTCCAGATTTCCGAATCAGAAACCATGCAGATGGGCGTGATACCTAGCTGCTCCATAACGTCCAAGTGAGGAAACTTGAACATAGGCATGCCTTTCGGGTAAGCCTGTGTCCAGCAATGTTGTTGATACTTCGCCAGAAGTCCGCAGTCACTGCCGGGCACTGGGTGTTTGCGACCGTGAATCACAGTCGGATAGTCGTAGAACTCATGCAAGTCCGCGCCACCACACAGTCGGTGCGATACGCGAAATATGCTCTTACTAGTTCAGGGCAGGAAAAAGAGAAAGATAAAGAGCCTTGATAAGCGAGTTAAAAGAAACACTTAAGACTAATGACAAGAGTGTTAAAGATGCAATTATCATGACAACCCAATTTGGCACCATGCACGGTGAATGGGCTGGAATAACCTGCACTTGACAGGCGCAACCAGCGTCCCACCTTGATTTGGCAACAAAACTGAAAAAAATATCGCTAGCTAGCGCAATAGACAACTGCGAAAAGCGTTAACAGGCGCGGTTTTTGCCAGGCAATCTGATCAGGCGTTAATAAGCTCGCCAATCTCATGGAAGTCGAAACCCAGCAGCCCAAGCTCGCTCAAGGTCCGCCCCTGTTTTTCCAGGTCTGTTTTGGAAACCGTTGACGCTAGCTGAATGACGCTATTGATCACTGGGACAGGCGTTCTTGACAATCTGCCAAGTTCCGAAATCAGAACAAGAGTTTCACACACATCTCGCTTGAGGATGTCAACAGCAACATCAACCGGGATCGAATCGCTGCTTGTCTGCGGTGACAGACTCTGCACCAGCAAGCTACGAGCCACACTGATTAATGCCTGATCCAAACAGTCTGCATCTTCAGCACCATTGAAATCATTGAGGGTGTCGAAAAAGTTGTGCACAATGCATTTGAACGCACGAGCCAGAGACTGTAGCTCAGTCTCCATCGATGCAACGACAGCGGTCAAGGCGGGGTTGATTGAGTTTGAGATGCAGTCTAGTTCTCGGCCACGAGCGCCCAGCACCGCGAACAACAACAGCGCCGGTCTGATCAAACGCTCAACTTCACTGAAACCGCGCTCGAAAACATTCGAACATGGCACAAGCTCTCGAGCAAGCGTATTTGCAATTTCGAGCCCGCGTCGAGTCTCATTGCGAGTGTTGCCGCACATACTTATCTTTTCGCGCTGCCCGGTAATGAGAAGAACATTGTCGACTATTCTTGCCTGGTCAAATAAACCGCCAAGCTCAATCACATTGATCTGCAGGTCTTCATTCAGACCTTTAATGCGATTGGAAAACTCTAGACCGCCGGCTACAGGCGCATTTACCAGATAAATAGTCTGCCCGGTCTTTAAATGTGGTGACAGAGTTTTCGCCAGGACACCATATTCAGTGACAGGCGACGCGATTACAATCGCCTCGGCTCCATTTAAAGCCGTCTTGCAATCATCGCTAACAACAGAGAAGGCGGTTTTTTGTCTGATCCCTACGGAATGAGCGCCCCTCTCTCTTACTTCAAATTCAGTCGGTAATTTGCCCTGGGCTGTTTTCTGTTTGGGTGCCCAAATTCGCAGTTCCTGTGCACCGCCCGACAAAATGCACCCCGCCGCCAAACTGATTGCGCCATCACCAATGATGCACAATTGTCCAGTTTGAAAGTTGAGTTGAGAGATGGATTGAAATGCTGAGTAGCTAGTAGATTGAGACTGGGCCGAAACCACCATGTTAGTCCCCCGGATAAAAAGGCACCGCATATGGCAGCACCACATCAGACTCAGTTCCTAGATATACTTCGGTTACCAACGCCTGAACAAACACCACATCAGAATAGACAGAGTGCGATCTGAACACAAGACCATTCGATCAGAGTTAACCTGATTTGTAATGAAGGTAATTCCAAATGCTTTAATGTTTGTCGAACCAATTAATGAAATCAAGCTGTCATGCGGATCCACAGAACTAAACACAGTTCAGCACAAATGTTTCATTAGACATATAATTCGTCATCTATATCAAAGAACTTGACGCAAGCGCCCTCAAACCATATCTGATTGGAGCATTTAATGGCCAAAATTTATTACGACGCAGACATTGAGCTTGACACGTTGAGAGAAATGAAGTTCGCGGTAATTGGTTACGGAAATCAGGGACGCGCACAGGCGCTCAATCTTCGCGACAGCGGGGTGTCGGTGATAGTCGGCGCAAGAAAAAACGGCGACGCATTCCGTCGAGCTAATGCGGATGGTTTCAATCCAATCGATATCGAGTCGGCAACAGAACAATGCGACGCGCTGGTTTTGTTATTACCAGACGAACACGTACCCGACGTATATAACGGATGCATCCGACCACACGTGAAGGCTGACAAAGCCTTCATTTTCGCGCACGGCTTTTCTGTGCACCACAAGACGATCGAGCTGCCGACAAATTCAGACATTATTTTGGTTGCACCAACCGGACCCGGTCGCCAGTTGCGATCACTTTTTGAAGTCGGTAAAGGACTGCCCGCGCTCGTAGCAGTCGAACAAGATGCGTCGGGATCAGCATGGAGTCGCTGTCTTGCCTATGCACGCGCGATCGGTTGCACACGAGCAGGAGTAGTCAAAACAACCTTCGCTGAAGAAACAGTGACCGACCTGTTTTGCGAACAAGCCGTGCTGTGTGGTGGGATGCCCGCGCTCATAAAAGCAAGCTTCAACACACTGGTGCAGGCCGGTTATCAGCCTGAACTGGCCTACATCTCCTGCCTTAAGGAAGTTAAGCTAATCGCGGACCTCCTGTTTGAACAGGGCATCGACGGAATGCGCAGATCAATATCGACGACGGCGCAGTTCGGTTCAGCAATAACAGGCCCCGAGTTGGTCGACAGCCGTACAGAAAGCAATCTCGAACACGCATTGAAGCGAATCGAGAGCGGCACTTTCGCCCGAAAGTTTTTGGACGAAGCATCGATTGGCGCGCCAACGATCCGAGATCTTTTGCAACAGGAGAGCAATTCTCGCTTAGCTCGCGTCGGACGAGAACTCAAGGAAAAGCTGATGTTCTAGTGCTTTGGCACCAGGCAGTTAGCACTGCACAACTCAACGAAACCATTGCAGCGCGTCACGCATTAACGACGAGGTTGTCGATCAATCTGACGTCGCCATATTTAGCAGCAACAAGCACTATTGACGGTGCTTTTGGGTCTGATACCGATTGCAACGTGAATGGATCACAACACTCCAAATATTGCACGGTCACGCCATCAAGCGCGGACAGCAGCGATTTGCCGTGTGCGACCGCGTCCGATATTGTGGCACCACCGTGAATCAAATATTTGACCGCGGTCAGAGCGCCATAAATTTGTGGCGCCAATTCGCGCTGCTTACCCGAGAGATAAACGTTACGCGAACTTAGCGCCAGTCCATCACTTTCACGAACGATAGGAACTCCCACGATCTGAACTTGCATGTTCAAATCAGCAACCATGTGTTTGATCACTTGCAGTTGTTGATAATCCTTCTCTCCAAAAAATGCATAATCGGGTCTGACTATGTTCAAAAGATTGTTCACAACTGTCGCCACACCGACGAAGTGCCCTGGTCTAAAAGCGCCACAGAGACCTGCTATCAATTCCGCTGGAGGATGAACAGTGGTTATGCCGCTCTGACCATTGGGATAGATGACATCGACAGTCGGGTGAAAGACAGCAGAAACACCAAACTTTTCGCACAGTGCTAAATCTTGCTCCAGCACTCGGGGGTATTTTGCAAAATCTTCGTTGGGTCCAAATTGAAGTGGATTGACGAAGATAGAAACCACGACATGGTCGCAGGTTTTCCTGGCCGCCTGAACGAGCGCCATGTGCCCCTCGTGCAGCGCACCCATCGTGGGCACGAAACCAATTTTTCCGGACGGTAACTTGTCCCGCCAGTCACGATACTCTTGAACTGTTTTAACTACGAGCACTTTCAGGGCTGAATTGCCCATGACCGTATTACCTATCTATGTAGCTGACGCAGTGATTTTATCCCCTCTTCAACGTGATTTTTCAATATGCGGCGGCACTTAAAGATAATTTGCGTATTTAAAGTCCGACTACGTAATTCCCGTATTGTTTGCCTTTGACCGAGGATCTAACATCTTCCTCGACCGCCCAATCCATATCGACCAGCCTCCGAAGTGCTCCTGCTTCATGCTCAGTCAGACTGCGTCTATCCCAGACGTCGTTAATAACGCCGCAAGATCCCGTGCGTCCCGATTTTTGCACTTGAGGAATTACAAATGCCAAATCCTTACTCCAGCCCCGAGATCACGCAGACCGGCGACCCAACAATGGGTCAAGCTGGAGTTCAGAATTCAAACGTCAACGATAACCTTTACGCCGCATCTTACCCCGGCGCTCCAGGGCGAGCGGCTGACACCAGTCTGCCTGGTGGCGGCTCAGACCTGGCATCGCAAGGGCTTGCGAAACTCCGACAAGGCGACGAATATGGCGGGATTATGACCCTCCTGGATGCGGCCAAACAAAATCCGGCAGCCGTACAAAGTGATGCATTCCTACAACAATTGCAGCTTGTGGAAAGTCAGCCTGGAAGAGCGACGGGTGTCGCTTCAGATTCAGGACAGTTCTCCGCCCCAACAGATTCCCCTGCTTACGGCACCACAAGTGATGCTGCAGCGATGAATCCACAGACGGCGGGCGGATTGACTGACGCAAATTCCCTCGCCAATCAAGCTCTGTCGGTTGCTCAATCGAATCCGGCGGAAGGAATCCTTGGCTTGATGCAGGCATCCACACAAAACCCTGACTTGTTGAATGACCAAAATTTCCTCACAACGATGTCGGAAGTTTTGCCTCAAGGTCAAGGCGCCGTGCAGGGTCAGCAAGCTCCGATGGATGGATCACAGGTCCAGCAGCAACAACAAGCTCCGATGGATGGATCACAGGTCCAGCAGCAACAACAAGCTCAGATGGATGAATCGCAGGTCCAGCAACAACAACAAATGCCGATGGATGGATCGCAACAGGCGGTGGCACCCACCTACACTATGCCTGCACAACTGACGTCATCAGGGGATCCGAACATCGAAGCGGGAGTTAAGCAAGCCTTTCAATTGATCCAATCAGGCGATCAATTCGATGGTGCCCGCCTTCTCATGATGATCGCAAAAGCCGATCCAGCAATTTTGCAAGACCAGACTTTCGTCAAGAATTTAGTTGATCTGGAAAACGCAACGACCAACAGAAACGCCACCGCAGCAAACGACCAGTCAAACCAGACTCAGTCGGGAGCACAGCAATACGATGCGCAGGGAAATCCACTCGATGCCAGCGGTAATCCAATCTCGCAGCAACAATATTTAGATGCGAGTGGTAATCCAATCGCACAGCCCGGAGCACAACAATACGTTGACGCGAGCGGCAATCCAATCGCACAGCCCGGTACTCAGGGAATGACCGGCATGAGCGTACCTTCCGACACATCCATACAAGTTGCGTCAAGCAATGACCCAACAGTTGGTGCACCAACGTCCTGACTTAAAGTTTACGCTGAACGCCAACACTGCGGAGCAGTACACCACTTGCTCCGCGGTATCTGGTGATGTTATCGCAAGCTGCGCGCCACAATAAAAAACTCGCGATCACCAAACCGAAAAGAATCGACAGCATCCATGCCAACCTTCTGATGCGCTTTGATCGACCTTTTGTTAGCCACAGAAATCAGCGCCAGAGCGACATCGAATCTGGTTTTCTGCGCCTCGAAAAGCGCTCCGTACAACGCCTCAAAAATTCCTTGCCCACGATAATTTTTGTCTACGCACACAGGACCAGTTATAAAACTCCTTCGCTCGGTCAGTAAATGCGAGCCGATAGAAATTTCAGAAAAACGTGCAATCATCGCAGCGGGCAAAGGAAAGGACCGATTGAATTCGGGCGTACTGGCACACACAAAACCGATAACGCTTGAATTGTCCCTCGCAACATAGAGAGCGACACTCTCCGAAATCTGCGCGAACTGCGTCGCCGAAAATGACGACGACAGAAAACCATCGTCAAGTTCGTCAGCTTTCAAAACCGCCAACGAATTTCGTTTTTGAAGAGATACGACTTGCTCGAAATCAGATTGCTGTGCTGCTTCAACCTCAAATTCAACCCCGCCCACTTCACCGCCTCATCGTCGAGATCAATACAAGCGCATCTTCTCACGAATTTGCGATAATAGCGTCATCTTCAAATACGGTGTTTCCAGTGGCATTCGAGTCGCGCTTTTTATCACTTCTTCTCACCCTCCTTACGGCTACGACACTAGCATCGACACCTGCTCTAGCAGTTGATATTGATCTTGACAGCAAAGATTTTAAAGACGCACTCGTCAAGCCCACTCCACAAGCTCGGAAACTGGCTGACAAAGTAGTTGAGGCTTACGGCGGAATCGAAAAAATAAAGAATTTGAACGAACTGATGTACAAAGCCCGAGGCACCATCAAGGAAAGTTCAATGATTTCTGGTGCTGAAAACACCTTTGATTGCCTGGTTTTCGCACGCGGCGATAAAACGAGAGTGGAACTGAACATTCTCGGTCAAGCCGTCGTGACCGGGTACAACGGGTCGCAAAGCTGGGTCAAGCAGGGCGATAACGTATTTCCAACAGATCAAACTACCTCCAGGCATATTCAAATGGAAGTAGAGCACGGACTCAAACTGCTTGAGCGCATTGCCGAGCGAAACTCCTCCTTTGCGCTGGGAGAACCGCAGACGATCAACGGGAAGTCGTGCCAAACACTGCTTGTTCGAGCCAGTGATGGCAAGCTGAGCCGGTTTTCTATCGACCCGGCAACGAATTTAGTGATCCGCAACGAATATGTTGGTATCGACCTCGAACAAGGTCTAAAGACCATCAAAGCAAATGACTATTCGGACTACAGACCGCTGTTTGGAACGCAGTTGCCTTACATAACGATTGAATACAACGATGGAAAGAAAAGCACCGAAACGATTTTGAATGCAATCGAACTTGTTCCAAATGGGAACGATTCGATTTTCGACATGCCCATCGAAATTCCTATCGCGCGCCTGAAACAAGGTCCCATCAAAGTCCCGTTTGAATACAAGGGCAATGAAGTAATGGTGAAGACCCGAATTAACGGCAAATCGGAAGTCGGTCTCATTCTCGATACAGGCGCAACCACAACCGTTTTGAACTCTTCAGACGCCACCAATTATGGTATCGCTAAAGGTTCCGATTTTAAAATGACGACCGGGTCAGGCACCATCAAAACGAGCTACATCACCCTATCCAGCCTGAGCCTGGGCGATGTAACACTGGACAATGTGCCAGTGGCTGTCAGTGATTTGCCAGGTTTTCACGAACTGCCGGGAGAAAAACCGGTCGGAATCATTGGTGCAGACATTTTGAGAAGGTTTCTTGTCTGCATTGACTACGAAAACCGGGAGGTCACGTTCTCTGACCCACATAACGTAAAAGTGCCTGAGGACGCCATTGTAGTGCCGACTGAACCAGCGCTAGGAGCGGCCGGGTTGGTAGTTCAAGGCAAACTGGAAGGTCAACCGATTACGTTTCTTGTAGACACAGGCGCAGCGTTCAACAATGTTTCCGAACATCTGATCAAAAAACTGATCAAATCGAATCTTCTGCCAGTCGGAAAGGTCGAAGGGCTGGACGGCCAGAAGATTAGCATCGGTGCTGTTATGTTCAAAAATTTAAAACTTGGACCACTAACGATGCCAAATCCCATCTTTTCGGTGGCACCAGAAACGGTATCAGGGGCACCCAAAGGCATCATCGTCAACGGAGCACTCGCTATTCTCGGAAACCCGTTCTGGAGCCATTTTAAGCTTACAATCGATTATCGGAATCAGCGGCTAATTTTGCAAAAATCGAGAAGCCAGGAACAGTTTGAAACTGCCATGGCAGACATCGAAGCGATCGAATCAAAGTATTGGCGCAGTCATGATGCCGGCACCGCCGCCACGCAATTGAAAGAACTGTCCAAAAAATTGGAACAGCGTGGGTCTAAGGCAGGCTCAGCGATCAGCCTGGCGAAAGCTGCTCTCTACTCGGCGATGGAATTAAAAACATTTGACGCAGCTAACGCTTCTGAGCTGCCCGCTCGTCTCGATGCCATCAATGCTGACTTCAAGAGTGCCGAACAGCGCGCCAGCGCAACAAAAGACAAATCCGCAATAGCTGAAGTGCTGGCCGCCAACGCGATTTACCTGCTCAGATACAGCATGCCACCAAACACAACTGCTGCTAAAACTCTTCTTACCGCTGCAATGAACAACTCACCAGGCAACGTCTCAGTCTCACTGGGCTGCTACTGGCTCGCCCGACAGCTGAAACTGAAAACAGCAAGTCAAATCGTGGACCAGGTTTTAATGACACAGCCTAACAACTGGGATGCTCTCTGGGAGCGGTACAGAGATGCAAAAGCGCAATCCAATACCCACGATCAGCTGCTAATTGTCGACCAGCTGAGACGCTACTATTCAGGAACGCCGGACGTAGAAGCGCTTAGCACCACATCTGGTGCTGGAACCAGCCAATAGCGTTTAAACAATTGTTGTTGGCAGGATTGTTGTTATCAGGATCGCTGTTAGCAGAATCGCTGTTTATCAGGCTTGTTGCGGCTGTGGAGCAGCGAGCACCACCTGGAATGGCAGCGTGCCAACAATTTCACCATCTACATCTAGCGCGAATCCGTAAACGCCCTCACGGTCAAAGGTCAATCCAGTGAACGCGTTGATAATTTTGTGCGTGATATTTTCGTTAGGCAGCGGATCTACTTGAGCCATAGGTGAGGCGCCAAGGAGATTGCCGTCTGGATCCATAACTTTGAATTGGTACTGGAATCCAACTTTGCCACCAGTTAACTGCGCAAACGCGTAAATCAGAGGAAGCTGCGTAGGAAAAGCTGGAGCCACAACTCCGCTGTGAATGTTGACGCAAGAAATAGCATCTCTTCTCAGCACGTCTTGCAAAACTAGTTCGCAAAGCACAATTCCGATCAACTGCGGTCTGTCACTCATTACACTTCCTCTTGGTACGCTAGGCCGCTTATTATATCGCGCAAAAAAATTGAAGTGAGGCAACAATGTTGGGAGTTTACGTTCTTCGCGCTTATAATGGTTGTCATGATTGATCCCGAAAACATGTCGTACGTCGAATGGAGCTTCTTTTGCCTCGCGGCAATCTTGATTGTGTTTTTTTTGTGTCGCTGGATTGACATGGTTTATTGAGTCGATAGGCACTGGGACGTGACCAGAATCACTTCGACATCGCAGCTATTCCGGGAGTGGAATTTGCTACAGATGCATGCCGCAGTTGAATAAAAGAACTTGGAATTTGCACTCAGAGCGAACTCGCGAGGCACCTACCTCCTGACAATCAAAGCTTGTCCAGCGCGCCGGTTGTCATTTGGTGGCGCAAACTGCGCTATTAATGCCTGCTCACAACCGCAGTGGAAGCTCCCTTCTTATTGAAAACATAACTAGATCTTGGCTAGTGTAATTCCGTTTTTCATCACATCTCTTTTTCCGGATAGTCATAAACCTAAGAGCAGATCTCTAACGAGATACCAGCTTTCCCCCGAACCTCGCGTGTAGCAGTGTTGCTACATCGATTGAACTCGACTGGCTGCCTCAACACGGCTGTGTCGATTCTTTCGCACGCTCTTGAGCGTGTTTCCAACGACCTGGAGATTTATCATGAGCAAGCCTCAAAAGACTTACACGCTTGCGATAACCGCTTCCATCGGTTGTGGCAAGTCTACTGTGCGACGGTGTTTGGAAGAACTGAGCGTGCCTGTTGTCGATACCGACGACATCGCCCACCAGCTTCTCAACTCGCCGAACCCCATTTACTGGGCGATTCTCGACCGATTCGGTCACAACCTGGTCGATGCAGCCGGTGCGCCTATCAATCGCAAGAAGCTCGGCGCCCTCGTTTTCGCAGACCGCAAGGCTCGCGAAGACCTGAACGCGCTCATGCATCCCGCGATTCGACTGGTCTGCCAGCAGCGCATCCAAAAGCTCAACAGCGAGATCGTCGCCGTTGAGGTGCCGCTTCTCTTCGAATCGAATCAGCAAGATGAGTACGACGAGGTCTGGGCGGTGCTCACTGAGAGCAACATTCGGCTTCAGCGGCTCATGCTGCGCGATTCGATCACGGTGGCGCAAGCGCAGATGCGTATCGATGCTCAGTGGCCGCAGGAGAGGAAAGCAGCTCTGGCGCACCGGATCATCGACAACTCCAACAGCGTGGAGGACACGCGCAAGCAGGTAATCGTCTGCCTCGCAAAGGCTCGAGCTGCAGCGAAGGAGACCGCCGAGAAACGCGTCGTTGACACGACGAGCGCGGAGTATCACGACATCCTCAAGCGCTTCGGCTACCTGGGTACCGACCAGGCTCTCGAGCAGATGGGAGACCTGTCGACAACGGCGCACAAAGAAGCTAACGCCTCGATGACGCTCGTGGTTGACTCGACGAACACTGACAGTGGCGACCGCAATCGGCGCGAGCTGCAGGTGGATGTGCACATGTCTGTCAAGCAGACACCGCCTCCGCCTCCGCCTCCTCCGCCACCACCACCGCCGCCGCCACCTCCTCCACCACCGCATCCGCGCAAGCGCAGGTGTTGGTGGCTCCTGGGTGCGCTGCTGGCGGCGATTATCGCCTGCTGGGTGATACTTCCACACACACCTGGACCTGCGCCTCCCTTGAGTCCGCAACCACCGATAGTGCAAGTCGACCCAAAGCCACCTCCCGGATTGCCACCAGTTGTAATACCACCGATCAATCCGAATGGCACCGCATGTCCTGCCTCGGTGAAGTATTTGACCACGCCGCCTGACTTCATCCGTCAGAACCTGCACAATCGCGAACTCTTCAGCGCAGTGCAGTGGAAGGTCGAGTATGCAGCAGGAAACTGCGGTGGCGCGGTGGTATCAGGCACGGATGCTTCCGGCCGACTGGTGAACATCCAGACCTACGGCGACAACATGCGCTTCCTGCACCAGTTGACCGCTTACTACAGCGGCAGCACAGTGCAGGTCGACCGATTCGAGCCCTTCAACAACTTTGTCGGGCGCACGATTTATACCTTCAACAACAACCTGCTGGTCCGCGTTCAACAACTAGACAGGAACCAGAGATCGCTTGTCGATGCGCGTTTCGACCGCATCAATGGGCAGCTTGCTGTTGCATTCAAGTTTTATGACGCACCTACGGGTCGGCTGATCAACAGCTACCAGGTCGCGTCTGCTGACCTTCAATCCGCTTGCAATCAGCGGTTCTACCTGTTCGACCAGTTCGGACAGACAATCTGAAATCGGAGCATTCCATGTCCAAGAAGACACCGAAAACGCTCACCGGCAACAAGAGATTCACGCTCCAGAAGTCTGGCGTGATCAGGATCGCCGGTGAGTTTCCCAACCTGATCGAGCCCTGGTCGAAGACCAAGGTTCCCAACTACCTCGGCGCCGTCGACCACACCCTCGCCATCGAAGACAAGGGCGAGTACGAGAAGGCGCTCAAGAAGGCCGAGACCGAGTTCAACCTGCTCGTGCGCGAGATGGCAGCGGCGAAGAAGTCGCTAATCATTGCCCTGCAAGGCCGTGACGGCGCCGGCAAGACTGGTGCCACCATGCGCATCACCGAAGCGCTCGGCTACGACTTCAAGATCTTCGGCAGCGTGCCGGTCGGCCCGCCGACGGAGGAAGAGAAGGCACACGACTACCTCTGGCGCTTCTACAAGCACGAGCGCATGCCGGCCGCAGGGCAGGTGCGCGTCTTCGACCGCAGCTGGCAAGAGCGGGTGCTCGTCGAGAAGGTGATGGGTTTCACCTCCGAAGACAAGATCCGCGACTCGTACGCTGAGCTGCGTGCTTTCGAGTGGCAGCTGCAGCGTCAGGGCGTCGTGCTGGTCAAGATCTGGCTCGACATCACCAAGGGCGAGCAGAAGAAGCGCTTCAAGGCACGCAAGGCCGACAAGCCTTGGAAGGTGAGCGCCTCCGACGACGTCGCTCGCGCACACTGGAGCGACTACACGCCGGCCGCCAACGAGCTGTTCCACCGCACCGGCACCGACTTCGCGCCGCAGTTTATCATCTCGAGCGAGGACAAGCGCTACAGCCGCGTCACCGTCCTCGAGGTGATCAACCAGCAGCTTCGTCAGGCGCTCGGCAAGTAAAACCATCCCAAAAACCGCGAGTTCATTCACCTGAACTCGCGGTTCGAGGGTAAGGAGCATGCCAATATGAAGAAAACTGTGACTGTTTCACTCGTACCCGGCCACACCTACCAACAGGAAATTGTTGCCGGATCGCATACGGTCATCGCCGACGTCGACACCGCATCTGGTGGCGCTGACGGCGGACCCGATCCCAAAGAGTTGGCTCTCGGAGCCCTTGGAGCCTGCACGGCGATGACACTGATCATGGTCGCGCCCCGGCGTAAGTGGGATCTGCAAAGCGTCTCCGTTACCGTCACACTGACGGACGAACCTGACCCGAACGATGCGACCAAGCGCATCGCGGTGATCACCGAAGACGTTTCTGTCAAAGGAAAACTTTCCGCACAAGAGCTCATCGACATCGAGACGACTGCGGCCAAGTGCCCCGTCTACAAGCTTTTCGAGGGACCGAAGCGTTTGGTGACAAACGTAATTCCAGTCCCGTAACTCGGTAGCAGTGCTTCGGAGACGAAGGACGCACTGAGTCGAATTGCACCTGTGACGAGGCATGATTACTCCAGTAGCACCAAATCCGGTGCTACCTTCTCACCCGAGCGCCGTTGCTAACACCAACCAGGCGCTCGTTCTCAAGTTAAGGTAACTAACATGCCATACATCATCAGTGCGATCCTCGTTATCGCAATCACAGCCATGGGAGCGTTCTGGCTGTACGTCGACCGGTCCCACAAGAAGCGCTACAACGCTGAGGTGGCCCGCATCAAGGCACTTCCGCTCCACGAGCGCCTCAACGAGCTTCTCAACGCGCGCGGCGAGCAAGCGAAGGCGCGACTGCACCTCGCTGCTACTCGTCGTGCATTCAAGAGCAGCTGGGGATTTCGTCGTAATCCCTACTTTACGCGTCTCTTGCTGGCAGAGTCGTCTTACAGCGGCGCTCGTGCCTGGGTGAAGACGCTCGAGACGCTTTGCGACGAGCGCTCCAACGCGGCTTGATCCGCTCGCAACAAACGAAAGAGTCACTGAGGTTCGGTCTTGATGATCCGAATCTCGGTGACTCTTTCACCTTTTTGCACTTTTTCCCAGACTTTTTGCACTTTTTGTCCTTTCTCGGAACTTTCACTTCGCAATCGAATTCGCCATAGTGAACACCATGCTTCATACATGCAACGGTCAAAACACTTGCCAATAGAACCTCCGCCAACCTGCCTTCCGTGAGGCTTTCGGGACTCTTGAGATTGTGATTGGCAAAATCTAAAATTGGCAATATGAGCTTGCCATAGTGACCTTGCGAAGAACATAAGTTATTCTAGTTCGCCGCAATGCGAAAGGTAACCGGTCTCCAAAACATGATGCTCAAAATCAAATCGAATTTCATCCCACTGTTAGCGATGTTCTTGCTGCTTGTGTCAGTCAGCCTTGCTTCTTGCGCAAGCAAAGAACAGCAGTTGAAGGAACGTCAGGAGTCGCTCGAAAAGTTTGTCACCGCTCTGACAAAGAACGTGTTTGACAGAAACCCAGTCACCATCAAAGAGTCCATGGGACAGTTGATGCGCTTGCAATTGAGCGAAGCAGCGCGCAACAAGTTGCAAGCTGAAGGAAAGATTCCAGACACTGAGCTCGATGTACTCAAAATCATTGACGACAATCAGACCAAGCATATCTCGAACAAAGTCGATGTTGAATCGGTGAAAGCTGCTGGACCGGTCGCACAGAACCTGGTGCCTTTTAAAGTCGTCGGGAAGACCACCACGCTGACCAACGGACAACCTACTGATAGTCAGGGCTTCAACCTGACTGTGGTCTGCCAGTTAACTCCAGAGATGGGTGGCTATCCACGCTGCACCGAAATCGACGGACTGCCTGGTGGAAACGAGCCAACCAAACAAGTGAAGAGCGGCGGCGGAAATGCACCCGTTTCGAAGCGCAAACATAAACGATAATTTTCCCCATATCTGTTGCAAACCATCTATCGGTTTACAGCAGTAATGAGAAACCGCAAAACTCCCCCAAAATACATGTTACGCTATATATTATAGTAATACAAACCAAAAAAAAGAGACAGCCAGGAAGGCGGCGGGCTTTCGCCCGCCACCTCCCCAACTGCTCAGTGCTACTTCACCGGCACCGCGGACGGGTCCACATTGAGGGCTCGAGTGGGCACAGGAGTGGAGACAGGAGTCACCACAGCCGGAGCGCCCGAGCCATCGCCGCTCGCCGCGTCACTGGCGCCGTCAGCCGCGACTTCGGTCGGCTTGGCGTCGTCGGGCATGACGACTCCGGTGGCTGCATCGCCAGTCGTACCGACCACAGGCGAGCTTCCACCAGCGGGGTTGACCGGCGGCTTCGGCTTGCGACGCGGCGGCGGCACGACCAGAACAGGCTGCTGATTGGGGTCGTCCACCAGCGTCGAGGGGTCCCACTTGCCGGTGGCAAGCAGTTGCGCCTCGAGTTGCTTGTAGCCGTCCAACCAGCCGGTCTGCCACGCATCCGTCGTCGCCAGCTTGCCCGTCCAGCCAACAGTCTTCTTCACCCACTTGCCCGCACGTGCGGCAGCGCGGCTCTGGAAGTGCTTGTTGATGTCGAACATGTTGACGAACACGAACTGCGCCAGCTTCTTGTTGCCGATGACGATGACGCCGTTCTCGTCGTTGCCGTAGCTCGCCTTGGCGCCGAGGTTGTCGGAACCGAAGATGACCACCGGCTTGTCGCCCCACGGGTCGATGACGATGATCTTGCCGTGCGTAATGGCATGCGCATCCGGGAGCTTGAGCAGCTCCTTGACGAAGTCCGCGAAGTCCTGCTCGCGACCCGTCGCCAGAGTGAACAGCGGCTGCCGTCCCTTCCGACGCTTGGTCTTGACGCCGATGAGAGCGTCGTACGAACTGACGGTGAGGAACTGGTACAACTTGGCGTTGTTGTTCCAGATGTCCGCCATCCACTGGACAACCGAGGGGTTGCCCGGATAGAAGACCTCACCGACCAGCACCTCCTTCGCACCCTCCATCAGCGACTTGACTCGCGTCAGGAAGGGCGAGAGCGGCACCGGCGCCGTCTTGGGCTTGGTGTTGCTGTCCATCGACGGCTGGAAGTACGTCTCGATGACCGTTCCATCGGACAACGTGATCGGGGCGTAGCCCTGAGCGTTGCGCCGGCGGAATGCGAGCGACTGCTGCCCGTTGTCAGCGAGCAGACGGTTCCAGTAGTCCATGAAGTTCGCCGCCACCTGGGCGTTGAAGATGCGAGCCACCATGTTGGACTGGCAGCCCATACCCGTGTTCGTCCAGTTGGTGCTGCCGGTGGTCACGTCCGTCGGCACCTTGTTCTTGTCGGTCTTGATCTGGAACTTGTTGTGGGCGATGCCCCAGTCACCGACGAACCGGTCGTGGATGTCGGCGCCGTCGGCGTGGAGCGTCTTGCGTGCCGGCGCGTTGGTGAAGTCGTCCTTGCCCGTGTTGCCGAGGATGAGCGAGAAGTACTGGAGATGCTTCCGGAGGAAGTCCACCAGCTGATTCGCACTCAGCTCATAGAGCGCCTGATACACGTGCCCGCCATCGCTGACGCACTCGTTGATCGGAGCCATGAGCATCTCGGGAACCAACGCCATCAGCTCCTTGCGGATGACGTTGTTGGGGTTGGCGTAGTCTTCCAGAGCGTCGATGATCTTCTGGAAGTCGGGCAGACCGTCAGCGCCGATGCCGATCCGGTGGGCGAGCCATTGGGTCGACAGGATGCCGCGGGTGAACGCCACGCTGAAGGTCTCGTCGACCTTGGTGGTCAGCGTGATCGGGTTCGTCGTGACGAGCAGACCGACGATGGGAGCCAGGTTGCCCGGGGTGCCGGTCATCGCCTGGATCTCGTAGGTGTACGTCTCGCCCGGCTTGCCTGTGAAGTCGATCCAGAACTTCCGCTGAATCGGCCAAACATTGCTCGGCTGACTGAGCCAGCCCTGGTTGTCTTGTCCGTCGAAGGGCAGCTTGGTGGTGATCACCTCACGCGTGCCCTTCGAATCGATGCGGGTCAGGCAGAAACCGAGGCAGCCGTCGATCTTGACGCCCCGATTCCAATCCCAACCGATGAGGGTCACCGTGTCATTGCTATGAGCAGCGGCGACCAGGTTGATGGTCTTCTTCGTCATGGTAATGGTCCTTTCGTGCCGATGTACGGCGGTTGGTGAAAAGAAAAACCACAACGCACAGCCCGACTGGGTTGCATGATGTGGCGTGGATGTTCGCGATACTGAGGTTGTTAGGTGGTTGAAATTGACTGCGGTGAAAAGAGACTGTGGTTACCTGACCGTCCCTTACCGCCATATAGAAAAGCAATGGTTTCAAAGAAGAGCTTAAAGCTCAGAGGATAAGCTTTAACACTTAGGCAGTAAGAGCTCTTTGAGATCTAAAAGAGATCTAGTGCTAGCTCTCGCGAGCGAATAATGGCACCCCGAATTTACATCTTGACTACTCGCCTATCTCGCGCAAAGCGCAAAAAACCCAGCGCGAGTTTTGCGAAGCATTAGCCACTGCATTTGATACCGACGCCTCGCACTAGTTGTCACAACGAACTCGCTCACCATTCAAAAGGGTGAGCCAATGCTTGACTATCGTTCAGCTGCGCTACCTGACTGGCGCCTGAAAACAACAGTTGCTCGTTTGCGCTAGGATAGAAGTTGAGGTAGCAATCATGCGCAACTTCCGTCCAGGGCATCTTTTCATCTTAATCGCCTTGAGTCTGTTGCTTCCTGCTTCAGCGCAACCCAAGCCACGTAATCCAAACATGAAACAAGGCATGGATTACGTGCATCAGCACGATAACGAAAAAGCGATAGCCAGTTTCACCAAGGTTATTGCGCAAGAGCCTAAAAACGCCGATGCCTGGTATCAGCGCGCTGAGTGCTACGCCCGCTTAAAACAGTTTCAACGCGCCATCGCTGACTGCTCAAAAGCAATCGAATTGATGAAATCAGCCGATCCATTACCGTATAAGTTACGCGCCTTTTCTTACATGAAAACGGAACAATACGTACCAGGGATAGCAGACTATACGCGCGTGCTCGGACTTCGACCAAACGACAAGGAAGCAATGGAGAACCGCCGCATTGCCTGCCGTTTGATCGGCAAACCCGAACCTCCTGTCATACCAAAAAAAGGGACTTACGAACCCACCGAACTAGTCATGATCGCTCAGCACGATGCAAACCATGGACATTACAAAGCCGCTTTGAAAAAATTCAGCGATGCTCTGATTTACGATGACAAAAGAGCTGACACTTATTTCCGCAGAGGCGAAGTGTACTTCGTCATGGAAAAATTTCCAGAAGCCATCAAAGATCTCGATATGGCCGTGAGATTGAATCCAAAGGAAGTAAATTATTACTACAGCCTTGGAAAAACGTACACGTCAATGAACCAGTACGACAAAGCGATTGAAAATTTCAATCACGTCGTCAAATTGATGCCGAACAACACTGGTGTACATATGCGCCTGGGCGGCTGCTATCTGGCAATCGGAAACAAGAAGAAAGCAATCGAAGAGTGGACATGGCACTTGAAAGTTGATCCGGGCGACGACAAAGTCATTTACCAAAGAGCTGCCTTATACACCGAGCTGAAGATGTATCCGCAAGCATTGAAAGACTATAACCAGCTTGTCGCCAAGACTCCGAACGATGAAGACATGCATCGAAGGCGCGGTGAGTTTTACATGAAACTTCATGACTACAAAAAAGCGATTGAAGATTTCACGAAAACTATTGAATTGGATAAAGCCAACGCAGGCTCAGTCTACACGCTGAGAGCACAGGCTTATCAGGCGATCGGCAAAACAGACCTGGCAGCTAAAGACCTGAAAGCAGCAAAAGAATTTGACGAACGAATTTGATCAGAATTGTCTGGAACCTAATCAGGATTGTTTCAAACAGAACGGATTTACGCTGAAACTGTACTAGTGAGCGAACGGATAAAGACACTATTGATCCGCTAAATAAGCTGATTTCAAAGCCTTGTAGGCGATGGCCCCATACAACAGGCAAAGCAAAATAATGCCCACTATGGGAAATTTCATGATGATTTTTAGAAATGGACGCAAGACATAGTCGAGCACCAGTATGCCAGTCGAGGCACTAGCTCCCCAGCCCATGCGAGTTCTCCGGTTTTTAGTAATACGTAGAGTTTGGCATCAATCGGTTAAGGCCCGGTTAACACCGGCTGCACAACCTTTACCGAAAATTGGAAGTG
>WBZN01000768.1_pt1 | contig 21427 bp, 19 predicted proteins | sample 5204281 | NCBI WGS metagenome assembly WBZN01 (sample SAMN12344347, study PRJNA552823) | activated sludge metagenome | biome: Activated sludge suspended growth; feature: Nitrification reactor; material: Wastewater; isolation source: activated sludge from nitrification reactor of wastewater... | reverse complement strand
GCTATGAACTCACCGACCACCTGGGCAATGTGAGCGCCGTGGTTACTGGGCGGCTGCTGCCCGTTACCAATTACAGCGGTGGTTACGAGGCGGAGCTGGTAAGCGCACAGGGGTATGAACCCTTCGGCTCCCTGTTGCCCGGGAGGAATTACAGCAGCAGTTCAAGCACCCATTTGTTCCAAGGACAGTTGCACGACGACGAAATCTACGGGTCTATTGGGACGAGCTATGCTTTTACATATCGGATGCACGATCCAAGGGTAGGAAGGTTCTGGAGCATCGACCCATTAGCATTTATGTTCCCATGGAACTCACCGTATGCGTTCAGTGAAAACCGTGTGCTTGACATGGTTGAGCTTGAAGGGTTGGAAGCTGCACCTACTGAAGACAAGAAACCCATGGATCCAGGTGCTATTGACAAAGTAGAAGATTGGTCCATCACGAAACAGAGACCAAGTAATTTCATGGCGGATGATGAAGGGGCTAGCAAACCCAGCCCTGCCCCATCTTCTCCGGTATCACCTTCTACGCCAAGGGCGGCATCCTCTTTCCAGGATTTTCCACCTTCCGGAAAGCAGTTCTTCGCAGGTGACCGCATCACTGACAAGGGGTTCTCAAGTGGCCTTGGCAATCTTGCCAAAGACTTGAACAGCGCAATTGAGATACCATCGATACCAATCGCTGGATTTGCTAAAAATCTAACGAATGTTGTTAATTCTAGAAGCCAATATGGACGTATTTCGTCAACAACTATTGTGCGGACTAACTTTGGCTTTAACGTTAATATTAACACAAAGCCATTATTGAAGGTGCTAAGTGTTGCAAAAAAGGTTGGAATTGCAGGAGCAGTGCTAGGAGGAGCTAGCTCAATTGCAAAATACCGGAGTGGTGAGATTGGCGGCCCTCGTTTAGCATCTGATTTGATAATGGGTGGCGTTGGTCTATTGCCTGGTGCAGGATGGATAGCAAGCGGTTCATATTCGATAATTATGAATAGGTATGACAATTATTTAAAGGAAGGATGCATCCTTTGTTGGTAAATAATAATGAAAAATTATGTAGCAATATTTAGTCGACACATTTACGAATATTATATATTTAGAGACAAGGAACTTGCCAGTGTTGCCCCTTGGCTTATCCCATCAGTTCTATTTTGGTTCAATTATATGACTATTACTTCGATATGGAACCTAATCAGTAATAATTTTGATGACATTGATAAAAATATGGACTACTTTGTGTTAGTCCTGATTATATCCATTTTCTACTATTTCTTCGGATACAAGAAAGTGCAACTAAAATATAAACGCGATTCCAAGCTGTTCATTTGGTTTGTTCTCTATGTAATAGTGACTCTGATTACCGTTGTTCTCTCTACGACCCTAGTGCGGGAAAAAATGCCCATAACTGGCGCGAGCTCGTAGCTCGTGCCCTTGCGGTTCACGCGTACGCCCCCTGCTGTGCCTCGGGTGTCCCCTGCACTCGCTCGCGTGTCCCCCACGCGAGGCCCGCGCCCGGCTTTTTGCCGGGTGCGCTGCATTGTAGGGCCTCCGGCCCGCCTTCAGTGTCAGCCCCCTCCTAGCGCGAGCATGTAGTTTTTCACTGGCGCGTGCGTCCACGCACGTGCCCTACAATACCCACCGCTGGCGCAAATGTTCGGCCTGGGGAGGAATGAGCGAGGGCGGGCCGGTCACTTGTGCCACTACTGCTACATGCCTTCGGCCAGCTCCAACACACTTTGCAGGTGCGCTTCCAGCGCTTGGCGCTGCCCGTCGCTGAGGGCGAAGCCGAGCTTGCGGGCCAGCCCCCGCTAGCGCGGATGTTGCTGGTTTGGATCTGTGCTCCGTCAACTCTTCCCGCCGCTCAGCAGTCGTATGAACACCACGGTGAAGCGGATGGAAGCGAACCACGCCCAAGCCACCAGCGCCAACTGAATGGCATGCAGCAGGGCGATCTTTAAGCCTCCGCAGGGTGTCCGCTAGCGCGGCCCTTGACCAAACCCCCAACCTGCGCTCGGGTGTCCGCGCGAGGCCATAGCCCTTGCTGGTGCAAGTGTTCGGCCCCCGCTCCCGCCAGTGTTCCCGGCCCAAGCGGGAAGTGAGTTCCAGAAAAACCAGGCCGGGGTCACTGGTGGGCGTGCTTGCAATGCTTGTAGGCGGCATCGAAAGCGGTCTCCAGACCGCCGCACTGGGCTACATTCGGAACTCCATGAGCCGCAAGTGCGAACTTCGTTCTACCTTGGAATCACGTTCAAAGGTTGTGACGAAGTCCGGAGACTTCGTGGGAGAACACGCAAGGATAAAAGATGCAAGGCCACAAGTCGCCCCCGCCGTAGGTGTTGGAACGCACAGTGGGGTTGGCGGGGAAGACTTGCGGCAGCGAAGGGGAAGCTTACCTTGGAACCGATATGAACTGGGCTTGCGGAGTCCAGAGACTCCGCGGGAGAGCACGCATGGATAAAAGATGCAAGGCCACAAGTCGCCCCCGCCGTAGGTGTTGGAACGCACAGTGGGGTTGGCGGGGAAGACTTGCGGCAGCGAAGGTTGGGATCCGGCGCGATTTCCGAGCTTTGTCCGAGAATCCCATGACCACACAACTACGCCCCTTCGCCTTCCTGATCCCCGCGCTCTTCGGATCCATCCTCGGCGCCCAAACGATCACGGAGGACCACATCGAACTCACCGTAACGGACACCCTGTCCATGAAGGTGAAACGGATCATCTATTCGTTCACCCCGGAAGTGGCGGAGATGCACAGCGATGCCGTTTACGAGGAAAGCGAGGATTGGGAGAAAGTGCAGAAACGGATCGAGGAGGAATCGCGGGAAAAATCAGAGAAGCTGAAAAAGGAACTGGTGAAAGCCGGTTTCAACCTCACCGATGCCGCGACCGCCTCCGACAACTACACGATCAGCACTTACGATGACCAGGGTGCGGCAATGGCCGGGGTGGGTGTTGAACTGGCGAAAGAGTAGGAACTGAAACGGCTGGTCGCCTTCCTGCGGAAGGAGAGCAAGGGCGATGGCCACGTGAGCCGCTGGGAATACGAACCCACCACGGGCACCGAGGTGGAACTAATGCAGCGGCTGTTCAAACGTGCCGAGGAGCAGGCACGCACCTTGGCGACCTTGGGAGGCCGGAAACTCGGCAAACTGCTGAACGCCCATGCGCCCGGTAGCGGCACCGGCCTCACCTGGCTGGACAGCATCATGGAAATGGCGAAGCAGGAGATGATGAAAGGCGAGTTCGGTGGCAACCCCGAATTCCTCGGTCAGCGCAGCCGATCGCTCACCTTCCGGTTTGAATTGCTGGATCGATCCACGCCTTGAAAGCCGCGCAACGCTTGCGCCAACTGACTTGCGCAAGCCCGGGCGATCGGCGGGACGTTAGCTTCGCAGGATCTTTCCGCCAGCCCTGATGCTTTTCCTTGACAACGGCAACAACCACGATCCGGCCTTCAACCTGGCCCTGGAGGAGTATTGCCTGCTGAACCTGCCGATCGATGAGAACTACCTGCTGTTCTATGTGAACGCGCCCTCGATCATCATCGGCAAGCACCAGAACACACTGGAGGAGATCGACACGGATTTTGTGCAGGAGCACGGCATCCGCGTGGTGCGCCGCATTTCGGGCGGTGGTGCGGTGTACCACGACCTGGGCAACCTGAACTTCAGCTTCATCCGGCGGTATGAGAAGAGCCAGTTCAACAACTACCGCGAGTTCACCGCGCCGGTGCTGGCCGCACTGCATGAGCTGGGCGTGCCCGCCGAGCTCAATGGCCGCAACGACATCCTGGCGGACGGGCGCAAGGTGAGCGGCAATGCGCAGGCCGTGCGCCGCGACCGCATGGTGAGCCACGGCACCCTGCTCTTCCGCTCGGAGCTGGACAATGTGGTGCATGCCCTGAAGCCCAAGCCCGGCAAGATGATCTCCAAGGGCATCCAGTCGGTGCGCAGCCGCGTGGTGAACATCGGGGACTTTCTTCCAGACACCGTGACCATGGAGAATTTCCGCGCCACCCTGCTGAAGCACTTGTTCCCGGGCACAGCCACGCCGCCACAGCACGTGCTCTCGCCGGATGCACTGGAGGACGTACATGCGCTGGCGCAAAGCCGCTACCGATCCTGGGATTGGAACTACGGCGAGTCGCCCGCCTTCAACCTGCAGCGAATACAGCGCTTTGCGGTGGGCGAGGTGGACGCGCGCCTGTTCGTGGAGCGGGGCCATGTGAAGGCGGCCAAGTTCCACGGCGACTTCTTCACCAGCCGCGACATCGCCGAGCTGGAGCAGGCCATCACCGGCATCCGCTACCACCCGGACGACCTGCGCATGGCGCTGCAGCCGATCCACGCCGAGGAATTCTTCGAGGGCGTTGCCATCGAGGAGCTGGTGAAACTGCTGTATTGAAGTACCACGGGCCGGTCAGCGTGCTCAGGCCAACTTCATCAGGTCGTCCACTCCGGGCGGGCGCTCCACGGTGAAGCCTTCTCCGAAGGGCACACCGATCAAGCGGCCCATGTCATGGGCACGGCCCTCCAACGTGGGCAGGAATTCCGGCACGCTGATGGCCGAAACCGGCTCGGTGCTCTTGGGATCGAAAAATTGGGACTTGAAGCACGCCAACACCTCCATCTTCTTCTTCCAGAATTCCGTGACGTCCACCACCAGGTCCGGGTGCACCCATCGGTCCTGGATGCAGTGGTAAACCGCCGCCGGGCGCCATTGCTCCTGTTCCTTGCCTTCGTGCCGTGTATGGATCCTGCGCAGGCCGCTGAGGAAACAGGCCTCGGAAACCAAGTGCGAACCGCGCCCGTGGTCCGGGTGCCGGTCCTGGATGGCGTTGGTGAGCACGATGCGCGGCCTGTGGCGGCGCAGCGCCACCACCACTTTCAAGAGGCTTTCCTCATCGGCCCGGAAGAATCCGTCGCGCAGGCCCAGCTGGTAGCGGAAGCTCACGCCCAACAACTTTGCCGCAGCAGCAGCTTCCTCCTTGCGCAATTCGCCCGAACCGCGGGTGCCCAGCTCACCCACGGTAAGGTCGATGATGCCGACCTGGTGCCCGAGGTGCAGGTGGCGCAAGATGGTGCCGCCCATGCCGATCTCCGCGTCGTCGGGGTGTGCCGTGATGGCCAGGATGTCCACTTGTGCGTTGTTCATTTCCCTGCAGCCCAGTTGAGGATCGCATCGCTCAGCGGCTCTTGGGCGCTGGGGTACACGGCCACCAGCCGGCCCTGCTCATCGATCAGGTATTTCTGAAAGTTCCACTTCACCTCGCTGTCCAGCACACCGTTCAGCTTCTTCTGCGTGAGCCACGCATACACCGGGCTTTGCAGCTCCCCCTTGGTGTGCACTTTGGACATCAGGGGGAAGGTGACACCATAGTTCTTTTGGCAGAACGCGGCGATGGTCTGTTCATCACCCGGCTCCTGCTTGCCGAAATCGTTGCTGGGGAAGCCGATCACTACCAGGCCTTGGTCCTTGAACTGCCGGTACAGCTCCTCCAGCTGTTCGTACTGCGGGGTGTAGCCGCATTCGCTGGCGGTGTTCACCACCAGCACCTTGTGGCCCTTCAAGGCGGCCAAATCGTATGGTTTCCCGTTGATATCCACGGCCTTGAGCGTGTGGAAGTTCATGTTGGAAGTTGTGCTTTGGAGGGTTCCTGAGGGAGGGTGGGAAGTGGATCCGCTGCCGCAACCCAACAGGGCCAACAGCAGTATAAGCGATGTGTGGTGCACCCGGCCTTTCATGGTACAAAGGTGCATGATCCGCTTGAAGCCCCCGGAAACTCCCCAAAGCCCCTACGATCCATGCGCGTCTTTCTCACAGCTTGTTCCCTTGTTCTGGTCAACGGCATCATCGCCCAGCAGGAGGTGACCCTCACCGATGCCGGTGCACTGGACCGCGCCCCGGATGCGCGCAATGTGGCCGGCCTGCTGGATTCCTTGCGGTCTGCCGGGCTATCGGAGCAGGAAGTGGCCCTGGTACTGGAGCAGGGTGACCGTGAAGACTGGCCCGAAAGCCTGCGCACCGACAGCCTGCGGGCCGCGCATGCCGGCAGCCTGGCCAACTACTTGGGCTACCGCGTGTGCCAACTGGTGCAGGACAGCGGCAACGCGGCATTGGTGCGCATACCCGCCAAGAGCAACATCCACATGCCGGAGGGGTTGCGCCCCACGGCCGATTTTTACCTGGTGCTGCCCGAGCAGGCCTTGAAGAACGCCGAACCCACGCGGAAATACCAGGCCCTGAGCCGAGGCCCCCGTTGGAACAACCGCCCCAAGGCCCGGATCGTGAAGGCCGATGACGTCTATGGCACCTATGATCTGGCCACCGACAGCGTGGCCTTGGCTGCATTGGCCCGGTCCGGCATGAGCAAGCCGGAGATCGATGCCGTGGTGTTCCGCAGCACCGAACGCAACTGGCCCGAAGGGATCGATAGCTTCCACAAGCGCCATCCGTTGCTGAACGAGTTCCCCAAGTACAGCACTTACCTCGGTGCCCGTTGGGCGGACAAGGTGCTGCTGATCGTGCCCGTGGAAAAGAACAAGGACCTCCCGGTGGCGATGCGCCCTTACATGGACCTGTACTTCGTATACAACGCCTCGGCCGTGAAGTTCTATTGAGGCGCGGGCACACCGCGCGCACCCTCGGGCGGTCAGCGCCGGGTGCGCACCTGCTCCCATGCCTTGATCTGCCAGTGGATGCGCCCGGTGGCCAAGTGGTTGCCGCGGGCATCGTGCAGCAACACCACCGCCGTAAACACGGCCCGGCCCTCGCGCTGGAGCGGCTCGAGCACTTCGGCCTTCCATGCATCCCCGGGCACTTGGAACACGGCATGTGCGCGGGCCTTGGCCTGCCAGTGGTACTCCACCTGCAAGGCGCCCATGATGATCCGGTAGCGCCGGGGATCCAAGCGCCCGATCAGGGCCAGGCCGCTGCACAACTCGGCCGCCGTGGCCAGGCAGCAGGCATGGATGCCCCGGATGTGGTTGCGGTTGGCCCGCTTGTACGGCACGTCCACGCGCAGGCCTCCATCGGCCAAGGGCACCACGCGGAAACCGTGCGGCCGGTTGAAGGGAATGGACCAGCGCAGGCCTGCATTGAGCAACCAACGGTGGAGGTTGGAAGTGCGGGCACGCTCCAATAAGTGCGGGAGGTCCATGGGCATACGGGATCAGTTGGCCGGCAGCGCCGCATGCCACTGCCGGAAATGGTTTACGCCTTGGGGCACCCTGCCGTCCACGCGGCCGGTGTGCCCGCCATGCGCGGCGAGCAGCCCTTTTCGATGCCCCGGCTTGACGGCGGTCCGGAAGGCACGGCGTATCCCGAAAGCCTTGTGGATATCCCGCTTCGGCGCCGAGGTTTCATGCAGCGTCATGATGCAAATTTGCCTCCCGATGCCCGATGGTCCGCCCGGTCCGACGATCTGCGCAGGCCCGGCCGCCGTGGTTAACACATCTTAACTGCCAAGAAAACCCAGATCGCCGGGAAGCGCCCGCCGGGCGCGGCAATTTTGCCGTCCGCAACACTTGGTACAACTGTTTTCAACCCATGGAATTGGAATCAACCCCGACCGCTTCCGACACCCTGCGCGCGCTGAACGCCCGCATCCAAGAAGCCAGCTCCTTCGTGGACCTGATCGATGGCGAGATGCAGAAGACCATCGTTGGCCAGAAGGACATGGTGCAGAAGTTGCTGGTGGCCCTGCTCGCCGACGGCCATATCATGCTGGAAGGCATGCCCGGCCTGGCCAAAACCCTGGCGATCAAAACCCTGAGCGAAGTGGTGGCCGTGGGCTTCAGCCGCATCCAGTTCACCCCGGACCTGCTGCCCGCCGACCTGGTGGGCACCATGGTGTACAGCCCGCGCAGCGAGGAATTCACCGTGAAAAAGGGCCCGGTCTTCAGCAACTTCATCCTGGCCGATGAGATCAACCGCGCACCGGCCAAGGTGCAAAGCGCGTTGTTGGAGGCCATGCAGGAACGGCAGGTCACCATTGGCTCCGGCACCTACAAGCTGCCCGAGCCCTTTTTGGTGATGGCCACCATGAACCCGGTGGAACAGGAAGGCACCTACCCCCTGCCCGAAGCCCAGACCGACCGGTTCATGCTGAAGGTGGTGCTGGACTACCCGCGCAAGGAAGAAGAGCGCAGCATCATCCGCCAGAACACCGGTGCCGGTGCCCGGATCCCCGTGCAGAAAGTGATCCAGCCGCAGGACATCATCAACGCCCGCCAGCTGGTGCGCGAGGTGTACATGGACGAGAAGATCGAGCGGTACATCGTGGACATCGTGCACGCCACGCGCAAGCCCGCCGACCACCGCTTGAACGAGCTCACCTCCCTGATCAGCTTCGGCGGAAGCCCCCGCGCCAGCATCTACATGGCCTTGGGCGCCAAGGCCCACGCCTTCACCAAGCGGCGCGGCTATGTGATCCCCGAGGATGTGCGCGCGATCTGCCCCGATGTGCTCCGCCACCGCATCGGGCTGACCTACGAGGCCGAGGCCGAGAACGTGCGCGTGGACGAGATCATCGGCAAAGTGCTCAACACCGTGGAGGTGCCTTGAGGAAGTAGGCAGTAGGCAGACGGCAGAAGGCAGCCCACTGCCTACTGCCTCTGCCTACTGCCTCTGCCTACTGCCTACTGCCACTGCCCTCCGTCCCCTCCTGAATGACCACCCAACAACACACCAAGGACCTCATCAAGAAGGTGCGGCTGATCGAGCTGAAGACACGCGGCTTGAGCAACCACATTTTCAGCGGGGAGTACCACAGTGCCTTCAAGGGGCGCGGCATGGCCTTCAGCGAGGTGCGGGAATACGTCCCGGGCGATGAGGTGCGCACGATCGACTGGAACGTCACTGCCCGGTTGGGGCACCCCTTCATCAAGATCTTCGACGAGGAGCGCGAGCTCACCGTGATGCTGCTGGCCGATGTGAGCGGCAGCGGGGAGTTCGGCACCACCGGCCAGCTGAAGCGCGAACTGATCACCGAGGCCTGCGCCACCATCGCCTTCAGCGCCATACAGAACAACGACAAGGTGGGGTTGATCCTGTTCAGCGACCGGGTGGAGCTGTTCATACCGCCCAAAAAAGGCAGCGGCCACATCCTGCGCATCGTGCGCGAACTGCTGGAGTTCCGGCCGGCAAGCCGCGGCACGGACGTGGCCGGCGCACTGAAGTTCCTCAACAACGTGATCAAGAAGCGCAGCATCGCCTTTCTGATCAGCGACCTGCTTGACGAGGGCTATGAGGATGCCCTGAAGATCGCCAACCGCCGGCACGACCTGGTGGCCCTGCGCACCACCGACCCGCGCGAGCTGGAGCTGCCCGACATGGGGCTGGTGCAATTCACCGATGCCGAAAGCGGCGGATCCCGCTGGGTGAACACCTCCAGCAAGGCCGTGCGCGACCATTACCGTGCGGAGGCGCTCAAACACCAGGCCCGTTCCCGGGATGCGCTGCGCCGCGCCGGCGTGGACCAGGCCGTGATCAGCACCCGCGACGGCTACGTGAAGCCCCTGATGAACCTGTTCCGCCAACGCGACCAGCAACGATGAGACCGCTGCTCTTGCACCTGGCCGCCATGGCCGCCGGCCTCCTGGGAGCATTCCCGGTGCCGGCCCAAGAACCGGTACCGGTGGCCACCCTGGACAGCAACACGATCCTCATCGGCCAACAAGTCCGCTTGGACCTGAGCGTGGAGTACCGCGCCGATGGCGGTACCGTGAACATCCAGTGGCCCCTGATCGCCGACACGCTCACCGCAGAGGTGCCGGTGCTGCACGACAGCCATGTGGACACGATCCTTCCGGAGCGGGAAAAAGACCCCTTCCTCTTCCGGCAAGTGCGCACCCTCACCATCACCTCGTGGGATCCGGGCTACTGGGCCATTCCCCCGTTCGCGTTCGTCATCAATGGCGACACCGTGCTCACCGGGCCGCTACTGCTCACGGTAAACACCGTGGCGGTGGATACCACCAAGGCCATCCGCGACATCAAGGAGATCTACAGCGTGCCGTTCAGCCTGCTGGACTGGTTGCGCGAACATTGGCCATGGGTGGCCGGGGGCCTGGTGGCCGCAGCCCTCCTCACCGCGCTGTTCGTGGTGCTTTACAAACGGGCGCGCCGCCCCAAGCCCGTGGCACCACCGGCCCCGCCCCAGCCCGTGCACCTGCGCACCCTGCTCGCCTTGGAGGCGCTGCGCCAGCAGCAGCTCTGGCAGCAGGGCCGCCACAAGGAGTACCACAGCGAGCTCACCGGCATCCTCCGCGCCTACATCGAGGAACGCTTCGCTGTGCCCGCCATGGAGCGCACCACCGATGAACTGCTCGCCGGCCTGCGGCTCAGCGCCATGCCGCGCAGCCAGCAAGAGCGGCTGGAGGCCGTGCTGCGCCTGGCCGACATGGTGAAGTTTGCCAAATGGAACACCCTGCCTGCCGAAAACGAGCAGGCCCTGGCCGCCGCCGTTCAACTGGTGCAGGAAACCGCTGATGCCCCCACCCATGCGCCGCTCGCCTGACCTGCTGCCGCTGATCGCCCTGCTGGTGGCCGTGAACGCCGCACTGTTGGCGGCGTGGTGGTGGCTCGTAGGGCATTTCGAGCTCGGCACGCCCGCCTGGACCTGGGCATTGGCCGTTGTGCCGACGCTGTCGGTCTGGTACGCCATCCGCCGCAACCAGCGCCAGCCCCGCGCCACGCTCAGCACCTTGGGAGCCCTGCGCAGCGGGCCCGCAGACCTGCTGGCCCACCTGCGCCACCTGCCCTTTGCCTTGGCCCTGCTGGGCCTGGGGCTGATGCTGCTCGCCATGGCCCGGCCGCAGAGCAAGGACAGCTGGCGCGATGTGACGCACGAAGGCATCGACATCGTCATCGCCATGGACTACAGCGCCAGCATGCTGGCCAAGGACTTCAAACCAGACCGCCTGGAGGCCGCCCGCGAAATGGGCATCCAGTTCATCAATGGCCGGCCCAACGACCGCATCGGCCTGGTGGTGTACGAAGGCGAGGCTTTCACCCAGTGCCCGCTCACCACCGACCATGCCGTGCTGAAGGACCTCTTCCTGCAGGCCCGCACGGGCATGATCACGGGGGGAACGGCCATCGGCATGGGCCTGGCCACGGCCATCAACCGCCTGCGCGAAAGCACCAGCAAGAGCAAGGTGGTGATCCTGCTCACCGACGGCATGAACAACGCCGGCACCATCCAGCCCATGGACGCAGCGCAGATCGCGCAGGAACTGGGCATCCGCGTGTATACCATCGGCGTGGGCAGCCGGGGCACGGCCCTTTCGCCCGTGGCCATCTACCCCAACGGGCAGTACAAGTTCGAACAGGTGCCGGTGGACATTGACGACGACATGCTGCAGCACATCGCCGCAATGACCGGCGCGCGCTACTTCCGCGCCACCGATGAAAAGAAACTGCGCACGATCTACCAGGAGATCGACCGGTTGGAAAAGACACGCCTGAAAGTGACCGAGCACAACCGCCGCACCGACGAATACTTCCGGCCGCTGCTGGCCGGATGCTCCCTGCTGCTGCTCTCCCTGCTGCTGGGCAACACCTTGCTGCGCACCACCCCATGAACACCACGGGCACATACCGCACCGGGCGCATGGCCTTCGCAGTGCTGGCCGCGGAAACCGCTGCCTGGGCCGCAGGCCTCGCCTTCTGGTTCACCGCCGCACAGTACCTGCCGCAGTTCCGCGTGCAACGGCCCGAAGTGCTCTGGGCGCTGCTGGCCGGCCCCCTGCTGGTGCTGCTCTACCTCCTCGGCCTGCGCCGGAAGAACCGGGCCTTGCACCGCTTCAGCAGCGTGGCGCTGATCGGCGCCATGGTGCCCGGCGTATCCTCTTGGAGGTCCGCCGTGAAGTTCCTGCTGCTGCGCCACGGCTTTTCATTCGCCGTGTTCGCCTTGGCGGGCCCGCAGATGGGAACGCGCCTGGAGGAGATCACCGCCAAAGGCGTGGACGTGGTGGTGGCCTTGGACGTAAGCAACAGCATGCTGGCCGCGGATCTGCAGCCCGACCGCATGGAGGTGGCCAAACGGGCCTTGGAACAGCTCGTGGACCGCATGAGCGGTGACCGGCTGGGCATTGTGGTCTTTGCCGGTGAAGCCTACACCCAGCTGCCCATCACCGCCGACCGCACGGCGGCCAAGATCTTCCTGGGCACCTTGGGCCCCAACCTGGTGCGCACCCAAGGCACCGCCATCGGCGCCGCCATCGACCAGGCGCGCAAGTGCTTCGGGCCCGATGGCGCCAAAGGCAAGGCCATTATTGTGATCAGCGACGGCGAAGGCTTTGAGGACGATGCCGAAGCGGCTGCCCGGCGCGCCGCAGCCGATGGCATCCTGGTGCATACCATCGGCATGGGCACCCCGCAAGGTGCACCCATCCCCGTGAAGGTGGGCGGCCGCATGGCGGGCTATAAGAAAGACAAGCAGGGCCAAACCGTCATCACCAAGCTCAACCCCGGCATGCTGCTGCGCATAGCTGAAGCAGGCGGCGGGGAATATGTGCAGGCCACGGCCGTCGATGCCGGGGTGAACACGCTCATCAGCAAGCTGCGCCAGATGGACCAGAGCAACCTGGGAACCTATGCCTTTGCCGGGCATGAAGACCGCTACCAGTATTTCCTCCTCGCCGCCTGCGCCTTGATCGCCTTGGGGTCGTTCATGGGCGAGCGCACCGCCAACAAGCAATGGAACCTCTTTGCCCCATGGAACGCCTGATCCTGCTGACCACCCTGGCCTTGCTAGGCGCCGCGCTGCAAGCGCAACAGGTGGAACGTCACCTGCGGGAAGGCAATACCCGCTACGAGAACGGCGACATGCCCGGCGCCGTGGAGGCTTACTCCAAGGCGGAAGCCGACGAGCGCGGGCTCTTCAACCGCGGAAATGCCTACTACCGGCAGGACAGTTTGGCGGATGCCACACAAGCCTACGAACAAGCCGCTTCCATGGCCCGCACACCGCAAGCCCAGGCCAAGGCCTACCACAACCTGGGCAACAGCCACATGGGGCAAAAGAACTACCAAGAGGCCGTGCAAGCCTACCAGGAAGCCCTCAAACGCATACCTTCCGACGAGGACACCCGATACAACCTTGCCTACGCGCAAAAAATGCTGGCCGCACAGCAAAAGCAGCAGCAACAGCAAGGAAAAAACAAGAACGACCAGCAACAGGACCAGCAAAAAAAGGAACAGCAGAAAAAGGACCAGCAACAGGAGAGCAAGCAGCAGGAGCAGGACAAACGGCAGGGCGACAAGCAGGAACAGCCACAGGACCGCATCGACCCCAAGGACGCCAAGCGCATGCTGGATGCCGCGCAACAACAGGAGAAGGAAGTGCAGAACAAAGTGCGCAAACTGATGCAGCCCAAACCCGCCCAACCGGCTGAAAAGGATTGGTGACATGACCTATCGCACCCTGACATCCGCCTTGCTGGCCTGTTTCGCCAGCATGGCGCTGCACGCCCAGGAAATCACCTTTCAGGCCAGCGTGGACCGCAATGAGATCGCCGTGGGCGAGGCCCTGAAGCTCACCATTGAACTCACCAACGTTGCCTCCGGTGGTGGCATGTCCACGCCCGACATGGGCGGCTTGGTCGTGGCGCAAGGGCCCATGGAAAGCAGCAGCTTCTCCTTCGTGAACGGCCGCACCACCCGGTCCACTTCGCGCTCCTGGTACCTCACCGCCACGCAACCGGGAACCTACACCATTGGCCCTTCCAAAGTCTCCGTGGGCAAAGGCACCTTGGAAACGGACCCCATCACCGTGCGGGTTGCCAAGGGCGCCGCCGGAGGTGGCACCAATGCCGCCACGGACCAGGCCCAGCGGCGCGACCCGAATCTCTTCTGCACCATCAGCCTGAGCAAGAACAAGGCCTATGTGGGTGAGCAGCTCATTGCCACCTACACCCTGTTCACCCGCTATCGCGCGTTGCAACCCAAGGACTACGACCTGCCCAAGCTCAACGGTTTCTGGGCGGAGGAAGTGGACCTGGGCAACGAAAGCTGGGAGCCGCAGCTGCGCACGGTGAACGGCATGCAGTACCGGGTGGCGGTGCTCAAGAAGCAGGTATTGATCCCCTTGCGCAGTGGAAAGCTCACCGTAGCGCCCATGACGCTGAACTACCTGGTGAACGCCTCCATCTTCAGCAGTGGCACGCCCGTGCGCATCCAGAGCAATGCCGCGGAAGTGAACGTGCTGGAGCTGCCCGCAGGCAAACCTGCAGACCTGATCGGTGCCGTGGGCGACCTGCGGCTGGAGGTAACCGCACCCAAGACCCAAGTAAAGGCCAATGAGGCCATCGACCTCTCCATCCGGTTCCAAGGCCGGGCCAACCTGAAGTTGATCGACGCGCCCCAACTGGCCTTGCCTTCGGAATTTGAAACCTACGACCCCAAGGTCAACGACCAGATCACCGTGAACGGCGCAGGCATGAGCGGCAGCCGTGAATTCCAATACCTGCTGATCCCCCGCCACGAAGGCAAGTACGAACTGGGGGCGCTCACCTTCAGCTATTTCGATCCCGCTTCGGGCAGCTACAAACAATTGCGCAGCCAGCCCCTCACCTTCGAGGTGGCTCCCGGCGATGCCGCGGCGGCCACCAACGGCGGTGTTCCATCAAAGGTGGATGTACAACGCCTGGGATCGGACATACGGTTCATCCGCACCGGTGACCTGCAGTTGCGGCCGAAAGGAAAGTTCCTCTTCGGCTCAGGGGCCTACATCGCCGGCATGGCGCTGCCGCCCGCGTTGCTGCTGGTGCTGGTGCTGTGGTACCGCCGGCGCCAAAGCCGCTTGGGCGACCAACAGGGGCAGCGCCGCAGGAGCGCCGACCACGTGGCCAAGCAACGCCTGGCCTTGGCCGCGGCCGCCTTGGGCAAGCACGATGACGGCGCCTTTCACGACGCACTGGGCAAAGCGCTGGAAGGCTATTTCGCCGACAAGTTCAACCTGGGAGTGAACGAGGTGAACACCGCGATGATCCATGCCAAATTGGATGCCATGGACCAGGGACGCACCGCACAAGCCTACATCGACCTGATCGAACAAGCACAAATGGCCCGCTTTGCCCCGCTGGTGGACAAGCCGCAACGGCAGATCTACGACCAGGCCATGGCCATCATCGGCAGGATCGAAAACCACCGCCCCGCATGAAACACTTCTTGGCCATGTTGCTGCTGTCGGCCAACCTGCCGCTGAGCGCCCATGCCGGCACGGACAGTTTGCTGCGCCAGGCGGAGGCCGCCTACGGCAACGGCGACCACAAGCTGGCGCTCGCCCTGTACGATTCGGTGCACACGCACTACACCTCCGCCGGGCTGTTGTTCAACATCGGCAATTGCTACAGCAAGCTGGGCGATGTGCCCCATGCCATCCTCTTCTACGAACGCGCCTTGCGCTTGTCGCCCGGTGCCGAAGATGTGCAGGCCAACCTCGACCTGGAGCGCACCAAGGTGGTGGACCGCGTGAACCAGCTGCCCGCCTTCACCTTGGGTTCCATGTGGGAGCGTGTGCAAGGTGGCAGGGATGTGGACCAATGGGCGCGTCGGTCGCTGTGGGCCTGCGCCATCATGGCCTTGGCCGCAGGCGGTGCATTGCTGGCCGGAGGGGCAACCCTTAAACGCAGCCTCCACGTGCTGGCCCTGGCCGCCTTGGTGGCCACCCTTGCTTCCGCCGCCTTGGCCGCGTACCGGGTGGCCGACGTGGAGCGCCATTCGGAGGCCATCATCATTTCCCCTTCGGTGGAGGTGCTGGGCGAGCCCCGAACGGGATCCACCCGCTTGTTCATCCTGCACCAAGGCACCAAGCTGGACCTGCTGGAGCAGCAAGGTGAATGGCGCGAGGTGCGCTTGGCCAGCGGCGCCGTGGGCTGGCTGCCCCTGGCGGCGATCGCCGTGATCTGACCGCAGGGGTCAGGGCATCATTTCCTTGCGCACCGCCGTGCCTGCCGTTCCGCCTATGGTCTGCAAGATCGGGTTGCGGTCGTTGTTGGCACCGGAGTAGATCACCTTTCCGTCCAAGTTCACATCGGCCTGGCTGTAACCGGTTTGGCTCCGTTCCGGCTCGGGGCCGCCCAAGAGCTGCATGATGGCATCCCGGTCGTTGTATTTGCCGGTGAGCTTCACTTCTCCGTCGCACGACACATCGCCCGGCCAGAGCACCATGTGCCCATCGTTGTACGCTTGGGCATTGTTGCCGAACACGGGCAGGTCCGTGCGCGTGAAGTCCACCAGTTCACCGTCGCCGGTGAGCGGCGCCGTGCACAGCACGCCCAGGTGGTTGCGGTGCATCACCGATACCAAGCGGCCGTCCACCGGTTGTTCGAAGGTGATCAAGGGTGCGCCATCCGGGGCGATCACCCTGCCATCGCTGCGCAGCAGGGCCGCTTGCCCGTCCAATGCGGTGAAGGCTGCATTGTTCTCGTGCAACTGCACCAGTACCCAATCCACCACGGTGGTGTCACCTTCACCTTCCATCAGGCCCACATCCCATACGGCTCCCGCATTTGCCACGGCAAAGCCCATGGCCGAATAGGGTTCCGTGGCGGGCAACAGGCCGTGGTCCTGCAAGGTGGTGTGCATGAGGGTATCCCCTTGCTGCAACGCCCCGCCAAGGCCCATTACCAGTGCCACGCTGCCGGTGCCGGCCTGTGCCGTGCAACCTTGGTCCACGCGGTAGATCACCTTGGATGTGTAGGGCTGCAGCGTAAAGCTCCCTTGTACCGCCGCGCTGTTCACGTCCTTCCAGCAACCGGCGGGTACGGTGTAGGTCTGCGCCTGGGGCTGGTCGTTCACGAACAGCTTGTGCCGTTGGTGCGGATCGAGCGGTTGCACGTTCACCCGGGTCACCTCCACATTGTCCATGTAGTACATCGGCTCGGTCCAGGTGTTGGTGAACTGGATCCAGGCCTGGTCGGTCAATCCGCTCTGGAAGTACATCTCCAGGTTGCGCCGCTCGCGGCTGAAGGGAATGTCCCTCTGCCAGGTGGTGTACGGGTTGCCCACGGTGGACTGCCCTTTGATGCCCACGGTGAACTGCCCGAAGGCATTGCTCTTCTGGTTGAAGCGCACCCGGTACCAGCTGCCGTTCTGAATGGGGAAGTAATCGGTTTGGTGAATGCTCAGGGAAGGGTACATGCTGGCATCCGGCAGATAGACCTTCAGCGCGCCGTTGTTGTTGGCCAGCGGTATGCGTGTCAACTGGGCATTCGTGGGCCAGCCGGTCCATCCGTCCACGCTGGCATTGAAGTTCCCCTTGACCACCAAGTTGCCGCTGAGCTCCTGTGCGGTGGAATATTCCGCGAGGCGGAGCGGGCTGCGTTTGCTTCCCGCATCTTCATTGCGGTCGGCCTTCCAGCGCTCCAGCGTGTACCACTTGTCGCCGGCGATGAAGTTGATCACTTTGATGCTGAGCTCATTGTAGGGGTTGAAGTAGCGGTTGTTGGAATAGGTGCCGAAATCCACCGGGTCGGCGCTGTAGATGTGGTGTTGCTGCACGCACAACTGCTCCTTCTTCAGGCAATACATGATGTTGCCGCTGTACACGTCGTTGTAGTTGGCCACGTGGTACGGGGGCGTGGCCCCGGTGCCCACGTTGTTGGAATAGTCGGACATGCTCAGTTGCACGTCGTTGTTGAAGAGCACGTTGTCCTTCACTTGGATGCCCGAGGTGAGCATGGTGTGGTCCACGTGGATGCCCGCGCCATGGCAGCCGTACACGGTGTTTCGCTGCACCGTGGTGTTTTGGATGGAGGTATTGCCGAAGTAGATGCCCATGGTCATGTTCTCATGGTAGGGCGTCACCAGGGCCACGCCGTTGTCCAACCGGCCGATGGGGTCGCCCACGATGTTGTCCTGGATGATCAACCCGTCGGCATGATCGATGGCGATGGAACCGCCATCGTTGAGCAAGGCCACGGCATGGAGCACCACGTTGCGTTCAACCAAGGCGTTGTTCTCGGCGCTGATGCCGATGTAGCCGGTGCTGTCCAGGCGATTGCCCCGGATCACCGTGTTGCTGCCGATGGCACGGATGCCGAAGTAGCCCCAGATGCTCTCTCCTTCGCCCTCCAGCATGGCGATGTGGTTGCAGGTGTTGCCTTCCACCAGGGCGTTGTTGTCCAGCAGGAAGGCCGCAGTGGCATAGGTATCGCGGAAGTCATTGCCGGAAACCGTGCTGGCCTGGCCCGCGCTGGATATTCCGTGGTACAGATCGCGGAAGGTGCAGCCGGAGATGGTGACGTTGTTGGCACCGTCGTTGCGGATACCGGCGATGATCTGGTGCCGGAACTCGAGGTCCTGCACTTTCAAGTAGTTGCGTTGCCAGTAGCAGTTCACCCCGTTGTTGTACACGGCGGCCTCCACCGTCATGCTGTTGGGGTTGCCTCCGCCGTGGGGCCAGAGGTAGAGCCGTTGGGCGGCCTTGTCGTAATACCACTCGCCGGGGCTGTCCAGCTCGCTGAGCTTGTTGCGCATATAGAAACCCCACGGGTTGTTGGCCAGGTAGGTGACCGACGAGGTGAACTGCAGGGTGCCGTTGGAATAGTTGGACACCCGCATGGTATCGAACGACCAGTTGGAGCTGCGCAGCACGCAGGTGGCCCCGTTCCAATAGCCGTTGGACTGGTTCAGGTCGTTGCTCTGGAGCTGGTTGCCGCCCCCGTTGTCGTTCTCCAGCCAACCCGTGTTCGGATAACGCGCCAAGGTCATCCGTGAGCCGTTCACATACACTTGGGGCACTTTTGCCGCCGTGAGGTTGGCGCGCCATATGTTTCCTTGGTGCACGGTCCATCCACCTACGGTCTCGCTGCCCTTGATCACGGGCTTGGCGCCCGTGCCGTAGGCCCCCAACGTGATCGGTTGGGCCGCAGTGCCCGAGTTCGGCAGGATCACTTCCCCGCGCCAGGTACCGCCGCGCATGAACAGAACACGGTCGCCCGGTTGCAGACTGTAGGCGAATTGGTTGACCTTGGTGATGGTCTTCCAGGCCGTGGAAGGCGATGTGCCGTTGCTGCCGTCGTTGCCCGAGGGAGAAACGTAGTAGTCGGTGGCGTGGGAAAGGAGTGTCCAGAGGAGGCCGAGGATGAACAGGGAGAAACGCATGAACGGAAAAGGGGGAAGGCTATTGGTGCAACGCAAATGTTCCCTCAGAAACAGGCAACCCCGCCCGTTTGTGCGGCGCATTTTCCAACTATTCGACGATCCGCCGAATGCTCCCGACCAGTCTTGATCCGGGCCGACCAACCGGCCCGCGCTCCTCAATCCCCGGAATTGTCCCAGTCGATCTTCCGGCTCAGGGCCATCACCACGGCCAGCACAATGAACAGGCCGATGCTGCCGATGAGCAATGCATAATCCTCCTGGTTGATCACGGTGAACATGAAGCCGAAGACCAGCAGCATCACCAAGGCCAACAGTTGGGTGGCTTTGGCCACCTTGAACACGCTGCGCGCGTAGTACACCACCAGGGCGATCACGGCCACGGCCGATGCCACGTATGCGGCGCCAAAGCCGATGTGTTCGCTGAGGGCCACCAGCAAGGTGTAGAAGATGCAGAGCGCAAAGCCCACCAGCAGGTACTGGATGGGATGGATCCGCAGGCGCTGCAACACTTCCACGAAGAAGAACACGAGGAAGACCAGCACAATGAGCATCACGCCGTACTTGGTGGCCCGGGTGCTTTTACGGTACTCGTCCACCGGCAGGATCAGGTCGGCGCCGAAAGCGCTCTCCTCCAGTTCCGAGTACCTGCTGCCGGTGAATTCCTGCGGATAGGGCCGGTTGAGGTGCAACACCGTCCAGTTGGCCTTGAACCCCTTGGCATCCACGGTGGAGCTGTCCGGCAGGAAGGCCCCTTGGAAGCTGGGGTCCGGCCAGGTGGACTGCACGGCCACCGTAGTGGTGCGCCCCGCGGGCACCACGCGGAAACTGCCGCTGCCGTTGAGGTCCAGGTCGATCTTGAGCTCGAAAGGCCGAGAGAGCGCCGCGCTGTCCAGTGCCATTACGGCGCTCAGCCCGGAGGCCGACAGGTCATTGGAAGGAAGCCCGGGTTCGAAGCCCAGGGTTCGGCCTTCCATCTGGGCCGCCACCTGCTTCTTGATGCTGCGCAGGTCCGAGATCCCCAAACATAGGCTTGCCTCATGCCACCGCAGCGCAGCGGCTTTGACCGGTGACAAGCCTTGCAGGGCCGGGAAAGCCGCTTGGATGCCGAAGTGCCCTTTGTAGACCACCACGTCGTAGATGCCGCGATGGCGCTGCTCCGGTTCCAAGGCGCTGTTCACCTCCAAGCGCTCGGGCAGGAAATGTGCGTACTGGGTCATCTCGCGCATTTCGCTGCGGCCGTTCTCCAGGTCCACCCGCACGGTGGCTTGATAGGGCACGCTGAGGTACGGACCCGTGAGCACCTGGTTTCCGCCCCAGCTGGCCCCCACCTCGTTGATGGCCTCTTCCTTGCGGTACTCCCGCTCACGGATCAGCTCCTCCACCATGGACAGCGGGATCAGCAGCAGCAGCACCAGCACGGCCACCACCACGGCCCGGAAGGTCATTGATCGGCGCAACCAGCCCAGGCGATCCGGGCGCGGAGCCTCCGGTTTGGTGGAAATGGCGGGGCCTGTGGTGCTGGCGGGTTCGCTCATGAGCGGTTGGTTTTGGTTGGGAGAACGGCTTCCGGAAGGTGCAAGTATGGCAAAGTGCGGCAAATCGCCCAACAATTTCGGTCCGTTGGTGGCGTCATTTAATCCCGTTTCTTTGCAATCCGTTTTCGGGGCGTAGCGTAGCCCGGTATCGCGCCTGCTTTGGGAGCAGGAGGTCGTCAGTTCGAATCTGGCCGCCCCGACAAGCCCGGCCAAGGGCCACCTCTTCGGAGGTGGCCCTTTCGTTGGAGTGCCCGGCGCAAAGTCTTTTTCCAAGGGCCGAGGCGCCTATTTTCGCGCCTTGGTCCCGTAGCTCAGCTGGATAGAGCACCTGCCTTCTAAGCTGGTGGTCGTTGGTTCGAATCCAACCGGGATCGCAGTTTGATCGCGGCGGCTATATTTGCCGCCCGAAACCCGGAGAGGTGGGTGAGTGGCTTAAACCAGTAGTTTGCTAAACTGCCGTACGGGTTAAACTGTACCGGGGGTTCGAATCCCCCCCTCTCCGCCACCACGCAAACCGTCCGCCGAAAGGCGGGCGGTTTGTTCGTTCCGGGGAACACCAAGCGCAGCTTGAAGTGATCCCCGGAACGAACAAACCGCGAGCGAAGCGAGCTGGTTTGCGTGGTGATGCCTCCCCCATCAGGGATAGCGCCCGCCCGACGAAGGAGGGGGCGCAATCCCCCAAGCGCAGCTTGAAGTGATCCCCGGAACGAACAAACCGCGAGCGAAGCGAGCTGGTTTGCGTGGTGATGCCTCCCCCATCAGGGATAGCGCCCGCCC
>WBZN01000767.1_pt1 | contig 21438 bp, 21 predicted proteins | sample 5204281 | NCBI WGS metagenome assembly WBZN01 (sample SAMN12344347, study PRJNA552823) | activated sludge metagenome | biome: Activated sludge suspended growth; feature: Nitrification reactor; material: Wastewater; isolation source: activated sludge from nitrification reactor of wastewater... | reverse complement strand
AATAAAGATGGTTGCGGCTCAATCATCGCTGTCACAATCATTCGGATGCATTAAAGGGGCTTTTGTCTGATTGCACGTGCTGCGCTACCATGCGGTCAAGCTCTTCCTGCCAGGTTGGGGGCATCACGGCCAGAATTTGCTGGCGGATTGTCCGGGCGGATGCAACTTGTTCAGTATCATTGGATTGTTCAATCGCGGCTGAAATCCATAGATAGGCTTTGGCCAGGTGTTCTGCCGACAGTCGGTTGGTTTCTGAATCGGGTTCTGCGGCAAAAAACTGTTTGCCTGCCTGGAAATAAGCGGGGATGTGTTTAAGCGATGCAGCTTGTTCGAAAAGCTGCCGGGGTTGAGCTGCATCATGACTTTCGATTAAGCCTTGGTCCAGCATTAGGCCTAAATGATAAAAGGCCTCCGCGGTGTGTTTTTGCGCAGCTGCGAGAAACCATTGGTAAGCATCCTGAGGGTTGCGCACGGTAGGGTCACCGTACAGGTACAATTTGCCCATCCAGATTTGTGCCGGTATCGATCCTTGCAATGCGGCAGAGTGGCACAGTTCGAGCGCCTTATTCGGATCTTTTGCGATGCCATTTCCGGTCATCATGAGATTGCCGAGATGACAGAGTGAGTTTAAATGACCAGCCTGTGCGGCTTTGTGAAACCAACCGGCTGCGGCTGTTGAGTCAGCTAAACGATGCATGCCTGCTTCGTAACACAAGCCAGTCATGTGTTGTGCTGCCGGAATTCCGTTTTGTGCGGCTCGTTCAAACCAATTGCAGGCCAAGTGGTGGTCAACAGCACGCCCCCAACCGTTCTGGTAGAACTGCGCCAGCGAAAATTGTGCCAGCGGATGGTGATCGTTCGTGGCTGCGGCGTGATAGCAAAAGCCTGTGCGTAATCGCCAGCAGCCAGCATGACCTGAGCGGTTTTTATGTCACGATCACGATCGATTGATGTCGTGTCGTCCGCGAATGCACTAGGCATAAGGACTGCGACACAGAATATTATCCAGAATGATCGGATCATATCCCTAAAGGGTAGTATTAGATGTTGAAATCAAGGTCGGGATGGAAATACACCGTTCCAGGCGATGATGCAGTTCACGACGGTATACGGCTGCATGATCGATAGGGGTTGAGAATTTCCGGCTGGGGCGATGCTGACCGTGGTGTTGGTCGTGGTGGTGATACCGAGTCCGTTCAACGTGGTTTCGATCGAAGCTGCATTCATGCTGACGTTCGGTGCAGCGGCGGAGTAATTCGAGTTCAATCCTTTTGCGTTGGCCAGCGAATTGCCACTGGCGTTTTTCTGATCGGCATCACTGTTCACTGCTTTGAGTGTGGATGTGGCCGTGGCGCCGGGTGCAATTGTCGAGTTGGATACTGAGTTGGCGGTTGCTGCATGCGTATGCGCAGGCAATTGATTGACGGTTAATGTGGTGTTTTCGTTCCCAGCAGTTTGACCAAGTGTGTACATCGATCCACCCGGATGTTGCCCTTGATGGACAGCGACTCTGCCGCGCATATCCGGCAAGGCAAAGGTTGTCGTGCCGTTACCGCCGTAGGTGGTGCCAATCAAGGCAAAAAGGGCCTGGTACTGATTGATGGGCAGAGTTTGTCCGTCGCATTGGAACCATCCCTGTGGAGCGAAATTAAACGCAACATAACTGATTTCACCGACAAAGGGTTCCGGACCGGCTAGTGTCGTGCCGGAAAACGATGCACATAGTGCGATGATTGAAATACGGGCGGCGATTTTTGGTGTTTTTTTTAGGTATTGCATGGATATGTCCCCTCTTTTACCGATGTTGAGTAACCAAAAAGTCATGTCAGCTTGCTTAACAGGTAAGTCGTTGCTTTGATTTATCTGTCATGAAAATCTTAAGCATCCTAGCAGTCGATGGTTCCGGTCAAATGGGTGTTTTAAGGTGTTTTATCCACCTAATTCAGTCAAAACGCTGGTGCCAGCCGGTAAAAAAGTGAATGGAGGCTTATATCTGCCTAGTACTGGTGTTAAGATGATGGACAAATGAAATTAACCGAATTGACAAACTGGCCCCAGTATTGGGAACAACTTCGCATTGCCTTGCTACAGCCACAGGTTGACAAGTCGGTGCTAGAGTCGTCTCTCCGCGAGGCGCAAAGCAAGTTGCCGGTACCCGTGTTATGGCTGCTGGGGAAAACCCAGTCTGGCAAAACCTCCATTATCAAAGCATTGACCGGTAGCGAAGCGGCTGAAATCGGCAATGGGTTTCAATCCTGCACGCGCCACTCACGATTTTATGATTTTCCGGTAGTCGCTCCTGTAATCCGATTTCTCGATACGCGCGGACTTGGTGAAGTGTCTTACGATCCTGCAGAGGATATGCATTATTGCGAATCGCAGGCGCATCTACTGATTGCCGTCATGAAGGCAGCAGATATGAACCAGGCTCCGGTATTCGATACCTTGCATGCCATTCGCCAGCGTCACCCCGAATGGCCGGTCGTGTTGGTGCAAACCAGTCTGCATGAACTGTATCCGAAGCAGCAGGAACACATTACACCGTGGTCGTATGGCGACGATACCTTGCCGGCTGATATGCCGTCCGATCTGCGCCGAGCACTCCAGGCACAACGTGATAGTCTGGGAACGCTGCCCGGATTTGCGCCGATACAGTGGGTCGCTGTTGATCTGACACTTCCCGAGGATGGTTGGAACCCGCCGGATTACGGGTTGCAGGCGCTTTGGCAGGCGATTGAGTCGTTGTCATCCCTGGGGCTGCAGCATTTGCTGAGCGACGATAAAGTGGTGAACGATCTGTATGCGCGTACGGCGCATCAGCATATCGTGGGTTATACGTTGGCGGCAGCTGGGCTGGGTGCCTTGCCGGTAGTGGATATCGTTGCAGTATCGACGGTGCAGGCCAAGCTGCTGCACAGCTTGGCGCAGATCTACGGACAACGCTGGGATAACAACACCATCACAGAATTTCTGGGTTTGGCAGGGGTGAGTATGATTACCGGTTATGTGGCGCGTGCGTTGAGCCGTGCCATGGTCAAGGTGGTTCCGGTATGGGGCCAAACCATCGGGGCTATTTGGGGCGCCAGTGCGAGTGCTGCGACGACTTATGCACTGGGAAAAGCTGCTATTTATTTCTTCACGCAGCGTAAAAATGGGCTGAATGTCGATGCCGAGATATTGCGCGGAGTCTATGCCGATGCCATGAAACGCGGCGCCGAATTACTGAAAGATCGCTTGCAGAGTCAATCCCGATGAAAGCGCAATTATCTGGTATCGATCCGTTGCGATTGGTGGTGTTTGTGTTAATGCTACTGCCCGTGCTGGCTTTGCTGGGACTGGGTTTTTTCTGGTTGTGGCAGAACGGTTTTTTACATTACTGGCTGATAACCATGGTTGTTTGCGGTGGATTGGGTTATGCCCTGCAGCAGTGGTTACTTCGGCGCGAACGACAATTACTGTCCGATTTGTCTAGCGAACCCAATCCGGAGTGGCCGCCCAGTGCCGATGCCGTATGGCAACAAATTCAAACTTTGGCGCAAAGCTGCCAGCCACAAGACTGGCCATTGGAAGAAGGAACCTGGGTGCTGGAGCTCGGACGCAGGACCATGGATACCGTCGCGCACTGCTACCATCCGGAGGAAGAGAATCCGCTGCTGGAACTGACCGTGCCGCATACCCTACTGATCATCGAGCGGGCCAGCCGGGATTTGCGGCTGGATGTTGCGGAAAAAATCCCGTTCAGCAATCGTCTGACGGTGGGTGATCTGATTCGCTTGCAACGCTGGAAGGACAAGGCGGAAAAACTGTTCAATGTGTACCGCGCTGGAAGCATGCTGATCAATCCGGTCAATGCATTGCTGGGTGAAGCGTGGCGGCATTTGCGGGCGCGCAGTTTTGATCAGGTCCGGAACGAATTGCACCGCTGGTTTTTGCGGGCATATGTTTGCAAGGTTGGGTATTATGCGATCGATCTGTATAGTGGCCGTTTGCCACTGGATACGGAAGAACCGACTGCTGTGGCGACGCCTGTGTCGGCGGCTGATCTGGAACAGGCCGAACCAGCTGGCAATGTAATTGCTGAGCCACTACGCATACTGGTGCTGGGTCGGACCAATGCGGGTAAATCTAGTCTGATCAATGCTCTGTTTGGTGAATTGACCAGCGCGATAGATATCCTGCCCGATACCACGCAGATTTTCAAACCCTATTCGCTGACGCGTGAAGGTTTGACGCAAGCGCTGATCTTTGACAGTCCGGGATGCGACAGTGCGTTGTTTGACATGCAGCAGATGCTGGCGGCGGCGGAAAATGCAGATCTGATTTTGTGGGTCAGCCCGGTCAGTCGCCCTGACCGTCAAATCGAACGGGATTGCCTGGATGCTTTGCGCGCTTTTCTGTCCATGCGACTGGATCGGCGTTCTCCACCGTTACTGGTGGCGGCCAGTCATATTGACCAGTTGCGTCCAGCCAAAGAGTGGCTGCCGCCTTATGATCTGAATAATTCACTGAATATCAAAGCCGTCAATATCAAAATGGCAGTACGCGCGGTGTCGGCGGATCTGGCGATACCGATCGAACGCGTAATCCCGGTGTGTCTGCAGGAGGGTAAGGTTTATAACGTAGATGATACGCTGTGGGCAGCCTTGTTGGATCATCAGGATGAAGCGCTCAGGGTGCGTCTGGTGCGTTGCCTGATAGCAAAGAAAAGTGCTGAGGATTGGATTTTATTGCGCCAGCAGATGGCCGGAGCAGGTCGATTTCTGCGCGATCTGCCAAGTATTCTAGGCAAGCGGATCGGTGGAGGGGACGCTTGAGGTAGATACCGAAACAGAGGCTGGGTGTCGTGTATTCACGTTCGGCTGATTGAAATTTTTTCGTAGAGTGATGGTGTGAGTCGGTTTTTCCAGGTTATTGTTTTCTTTTGGTGCATTGTTGTCGCAAGTATTACTTTTACGCCTTCTGCGCAGGCCCAATATTGGTGGAACGCAAGCCGGGAGCCGATGGGCCTGGCTCCGGATCCGGCACATGTGGAAGAGGCCATCGTGCAGATTTATGGGGCACGGACTTTCAGCTGGCGCGGTTATTTTGGTATTCATACCTGGATTGCCGTCAAGCCAACCCGAGCCAGTAGCTACACCATCTATGAAGTCATCGGCTGGTTGCAGCGCAGTCGCTTGCCTGTGCTGGTGATTTATGACAATGTTCCGGATCGGCGCTGGTATGGCAATGTGCCTGAGTTATTGCTGGAGCGTCGAGGTGCTGGTGTGGATGCGCTGATCGGGAAAATTGACGAGGCAGCAAGGCGCTATCCGTATGCCAAGGACTATACGATCTGGCCAGGACCGAATTCCAATACTTTTACGGCCTGGGTAACCCGGGCTGTTCCGGAGTTGCAGCTTGATTTGCCGCCAACGGCAATCGGTAAGGATTATTTGGGGTTGCAGATGATTTCGCATGCGCCAAGTGGAAGTGGTTGGCAGATTTCAATTTTTGGCTTGCTGGGAATTCTGGTTAGCCCGATCGAGGGGTTCGAAATCAATTTTTTGGGTTTGACCTTTGGTTTTGATTGGCAACCGCTGGCGGTCAAACTTCCCATGCTGGGGCGGATCGACCTGCTGTGATGACGGGAATGACTTGCCAGAGTTCGGGGTCTATTGGAAAATGCGAAAGCATTCTGGATTTAATTGATAATTGTTCTTATCCATACTATAGTAAGTGCGCATAATTTATTCTATTCATCAACCTTTTCCTTGGAAGTTTCGTGATGCAAAGATTCACATTCAATCGTTTCTTGATAATGAGCCTTGGTTGTTTAGCCGCGCTGCTGAATCACTCAGCCTATGCGGAAGAAGTGGTGGTTTACTCTGCTCGTATCGAGCAACTGATCAAACCCATGTTCGATGCTTTTACCAAGGAATCCGGCATCAAGGTCAAATATACCACTGATAACGAAGGCGCCTTGTTGGCCCGGCTACAAGCCGAAGGAAAGAATTCACCGGCCGATATGTTGATCACTGCTGATGCAGGAAACCTGTGGGCAGCTTCGCAAGCCAAATTACTTAAACCCGTTCAGTCGGATGTGCTGGAAAACAATATACCGGCACACTTGCGTGATCCACAGAGGGAATGGTTCGGCTTGTCCATACGTGCGCGGACACTGGTTTACAACACCAAGAAAGTCAAACCTGAAGAGCTATCCACCTATGAAGGTCTGGCTGATTCCAAATGGAACAAGCGATTGTGTTTGCGTACTTCGAAAAAAGTATATAACCAGTCGCTGGTGGCCATGATGATTGCAGAACATGGAGAAACCGAAACCGAAAAAATTGTTAAAGGCTGGATTGCCAATCTCGCTACCGATCCTTTGTCAGACGATACAAGGGCACTGGAATTTGTCGCGGCGGGAAAATGTGATGTGACTCTGGTCAATACTTATTACTTCGGACGCTTGATGAAAAAGGATCCTGCGTTGCCGTTGGCTATTTTCTGGCCCAACCAGAATGGCTCAGGTGTGCATGTGAATATCTCCGGTGCTGGGGTCACCCGTTACAGCCGGAACGAAAAAGCGGCGATCAAGTTGTTGGAATTTCTATCATCGGACAAAGCGCAAAACTTGTTTGCTGATGTGAACATGGAATATCCGGTCAATCCCAAAATTGCCGTCGAGCCATTCGTAGCATCCTGGGGCAGCTTCAAGCAGAATCCGATGAATCTGAGCAAGGCAGGTGAGTTGCAAACAACTGCAGTGAAACTGATGGATCGAGCAGGTTACCAGTAGAGAGGTTGAATCCAACCGGACATTGCCGGAAAGGAGGGGTATAAGGTCGGTTTTGCGTTAAAACTTTCCTTATGCCCAGTTGATACATCATGTTTATCGGGCGTTTATTTCCATTTTTTGTTGCAGGTTTGGTGCTGGCACCGGTGGGGGCGATTCTTTCCTCGCTATTTTCTCCAACCGGTGAAATCTGGTCGCATCTCGTTGAATCGACCTTGCCGCAGTTGTTGATCAATACGGTGTGGTTGAGTGTTGGAGTGGTAGTGGGCACAGCCACGGTGGGAATCAGCCTAGCCTGGTTTACGGCTGTTTTTGAATTTCCGGGACGCCGTTTTTTTTCCTGGGCACTGTTGTTACCAATGGCGATTCCTGCCTATGTGTCAGCATTCGTTGCACTGGGTGTGTTTGATTTTACCGGACCGATTCAAACTTTCTTGCGTTCCTGGCTAAATTCGGATTTATCGTGGTTTCCCGATATTCGTGGTCGCATGGGCGTCATCATTGTCATGACACTGGCGTTTTATCCCTATGTTTATCTGCTGGCGCGAAATGCCTTTTTAAGTCAGGGCAAACGTTCCCTGGAGGTAGCCCAGTCCCTTGGATTGGATCGGCGGCAGGGTTTTTTCAAAGTTGTGCTACCCATGGCACGACCCTGGATTGCCGGTGGAGTGATGCTAGTGTTGATGGAGTCTCTGGCCGATTTTGGCACAGTTGCGGTCTTTAATTACAATACATTTACCACGGCCATCTATAAGGCGTGGTTCAGCATGTTTTCATTGCAAGCGGCTTCACAGCTGGCTTCTATTTTAATTGTCCTGGTTTTTGCAGTGGTCTTGGTAGAACAAAGGTTTCGCTTTCGGATGCGCTTTGCCGAGACGCGCAAAAGTGAGCGCGCGCAGCGTATTCCGCTGACAGGGTGGCGTTGTGGCTTGCTGGTCGCATTTGCCTTGAGTATTTTTTTGCTTGCCTTCGTGTTACCGCTGGCGCAGTTGATCGTATGGTCAGCACGGGCTTATTCGCAGGATTTCGATATCGAGCGTTATCTTGAATTTCTGTGGCACTCTCTGTCTCTATCCGGCTTGGCCGCAACGCTGATTTGCCTGGTTGCTTTGGTCATGGTGTATGGGGTGAGGCGCTACCCTGGTGTGCTTGCTCGTCTTGCAGTGCGAGTGGCAACTTTGGGTTATGCTTTGCCGGGAGCTGTTTTGGCCATTGGGGTGTACGTTCCATTGACCTGGTTTGATGGACAACTGAGCGAATGGATGTCGCAGAGGCTGGGATTCGAAACAGGACAATTGATTCAGGGCACCTTGTTAACCATGCTCATCGCTTATCTGATTCGCTTTATGGCGGTAAGTCATTTCCCGATCGATAGCGCGATGCAGCGCATCACGCACAGTATTGACGAGGCGGCCATGAGTTTCGGATTGAAAGGCTGGTCGATCATCATGAAAGTGCATATTCCAATTTTGAGGTCAGGTATTTTTACGGCGGCGACATTGGTATTCGTCGATGTCATGAAAGAAATGCCCATTACCCTGATGACCCGACCCTTTGGCTGGGACACACTGGCCGTACGTATTTATGAGTTGACATCCGAAGGACAATGGGAACAGGCAGCATTGCCTGCCGTGACATTGGTGTCGGCAGGACTTGTGCCGATCTTCTTAATGATGCAACAAACCGAGAAATAAGAGATGAATACTTTCATGCTGCAATTGAATCACGTCCGGCAGACTTATGGGCAGCAGGTGGTTATTCATGATCTGTCGCTGCAGTTGAAGAAAGGCAGCATTGGATGTCTGTTGGGTTCGAGTGGTTGTGGGAAAACGACGGCATTACGATGTGTGGCGGGATTTGAAACCATTTCGGCGGGGGAGATCTGGCTTAATGGGGAGTGTGTGAGTCGTGCTGATTTCTCATTACCACCAGAACGCAGGCGTGTTGGCATGGTGTTTCAGGATTACGCTTTATTTCCCCATCTTACGGTTGCCGAGAATATTGGATTTGGTTTGCATCGCCAGACTGCCGCAGCGCGACGAAGCCGTGTCGAGGAACTGATGCTGGTGGTGGGATTGTCAGAAGTATCCGGGCAGTATCCGCATCAGCTCTCAGGCGGGCAGCAGCAACGCGTGGCACTTGCTCGGGCATTGGCTCCCAAGCCTGAGTTGTTGTTGCTGGATGAGCCTTTTTCAAATCTGGATGTGTCTCTACGCGAATATTTGAGTCAGGAAGTAAGGGACATCATAAAAAGCCAAGGTACTACCGCCATTTTGGTTACACACGATCAGGCCGAAGCGTTTGCCATTGCCGATGAGATTGGTGTGATGCATCAAGGCGAGATTCAGCAATGGGGTACGGCTTTCAATTTATATCATAAGCCTGCCAATCGACTGGTAGCTGATTTCATCGGTCAGGGTACGTTTCTTCCAGGGCGAGTACTTAGCGATAGGCGCATAGAGATTGAAATGGGCGTGCTGAATGGCGAGTTTTCATCTTTATATCTGGCGGGGGATGAACCGAACGGAAAAGACAATCAGGTTGAAGTTTTGCTGCGTCCTGATGATATCGTGTATGACGCTACCAGCAAGTTGCGTGCAGAAGTGGTGCAAAAAGCGTTTCGTGGAGCAGAAATTTTGTATACATTGAGTCTAGCCAGCGGTGCCAGAGTGCTGTCGCTCGTGCCCAGTCATCATGATCATGTGCTGGGAGATAAGATTGGTATCCGTCTGGAAGCCGATCATGTCGTGGCGTTTCTCTAGTTTGGATTAAGATCATTCATTCTAATCCATCGGGTTGTGGTAAAAATTGTCTCACACAATTAACCGGTGTGGCGTAAATGATGAAATAAGCTTTCTTTTTGTTTTTTTTTTCTATAGCATATCAAGCAAGTAATTTGCTTCCTTTCTATAAATTATATCCCGATATCCCCGTTATTAAGTCACACAAGTAGACTAGGGGCGCAATTCTTAAAATTAAAAATAATTAAGGAATATTCACATGAGTCAGCACATTCATTACGTTACTGATGCCAATTTTGATTCTGAAGTATTGCAATCAACAACACCTGTTTTGGTGGATTACTGGGCTGAGTGGTGCGGTCCGTGCAAGATGATAGCCCCTATTCTTGACGAAATAGCAAGCGAGTATGGTGATCGATTGAAAGTGGCCAAATTGAATATTGACGAGAATCAATTGACGCCACCCAAATATGGTATTCGCGGTATACCGACGCTCATGCTGTTTAAGAATGGAAATATCGAAGCTACAAAAGTAGGTGCATTATCAAAGTCGCAATTGACAGCTTTTATTGATAGTCATATTTGATTTCTTCGGTATTCAGAGCAAAGCATAGATAAACCATTCACAATTTTTGTCGGTCTGTCCGTAATTACTTTCCTTTCCGTTTCACTAGCTTATTTTAGGCATTATTTTAGCGAGTATCTCCATGCGCTTATCTGATTTAAAAAACCTCCACGTCACTGAATTGGTAAAAATGGCCGTCGAAAATGAACTTGATGGCGCGAACCGAATGCGCAAGCAGGATCTGATTTTTGCGCTGCTCAAGAACCAGGCACGAAAGGGAGAAAATATCTACGGTCACGGAACATTGGAAGTTTTGCAGGATGGTTTCGGGTTTTTACGGTCACCGGATACTTCCTATCTGGCGGGGCCGGATGATATTTATATTTCCCCCAGCCAGATCAGACGATTCAATTTGCACACTGGTGATTCAATCGATGGCGAAATCCGACCGCCAAAGGATGGGGAACGATATTTTGCTTTGGTCAAGGTGGATAAAGTCAATAATGAGCCGCCAGAAAATTCCAAGCAAAAGATTCTCTTTGAGAATTTGACCCCTTTGTTTCCGGACGAGCGACTGGTGCTGGAACGAGATATCAAGGCGGAGGAGAATTTTACCAGCCGCATTATCGATTTGATTGCGCCCATTGGAAAAGGACAGCGAGGATTGTTAGTCGCGAGTCCCAAGTCTGGTAAGACGGTGATGTTGCAACACATTGCCCATGCCATTGCAGCAAATTATCCGGATGTTATTCTGATGGTGTTGCTGATTGACGAGCGCCCGGAGGAAGTTACGGAAATGATCCGATCCGTACGGGGTGAAGTAATTTCGTCAACTTTTGATGAATCGGCAGCGCGTCATGTGCAAGTGGCTGACATGGTTATAGAAAAGGCTAAGCGACTGGTTGAACACAAGAAAGACGTGGTGATCTTGCTGGATTCGATTACTCGGTTGGCTAGGGCATACAATACCGTGGTACCTGCATCCGGCAAGGTATTGACTGGTGGTGTTGATGCGAGTGCTTTGCAGCGTCCCAAACGTTTCTTCGGTGCGGCCCGCAATGTTGAAGAGGGAGGATCCCTGACGATTATTGCTACTGCCCTGATCGATACCGGATCGAGAATGGATGATGTAATTTATGAAGAATTCAAGGGTACGGGCAATATGGAGATTCATCTCGACCGCCGTATGGCCGAGAAGCGCATTTACCCTGCAATAAACGTCAATCGATCGGGTACACGTCGTGAGGAGCTGCTAATACCTCCTGAAGTATTACAGAAAATCTGGGTGTTGCGTAAACTGCTGCATCCAATGGACGATATGGATGCGATGTCATTTCTACTGGATAAAATTAAAGCGACCAAGAACAATTCTGATTTTTTTGATTCAATGAGGCGTGTTTAGTCTTTAGGCTTGTAATCATGGTAGGGTTGCGTCGTTACTAACATTAAAGGATAATACGCAGTTTTTTAATTCCCCCTGCGTTGTGGCAAATGGGGCACTAAGGAATATAAGTAATGAAAGCAGAAATTCATCCGGATTATCAAGAAATTACGGTTACGTGTAGCTGTGGTAATGTTTTCAAAACGCGCTCGACGATGAATAAGGCACTCAATATTGAGGTGTGCTCGCAGTGTCATCCGTTTTATACCGGTAAGCAGAAAATTGTGGATACTGCTGGAAGGGTTGAGAAATTCAAACAGAAATACAGCAGGCAAGCATCAAAATAACGAACTAGATTGCATTGTGAACGTATCTTGTACGTTCCTTTGCTGTATTGATTGTTTTAGCCTTTTCTTAGTAGTGTACTGCTAACCAGATGGTTTCAATATCGGGGTCGGTCCATTCGACTTTATGTTTCTTGTGAGAAGGGATATTGAGATAATCCCCTTCCTCGAGCTGTATTGAAACCTCATCCTCAAATAATATTCTGGCCTTCCCCTTAAGAACCACGACCCATTCATTTCTGTCCTGATCAAGCCAACTATCTGTTTGGGCGCACTTGTGGCCCTTGGAGATGATTCTTTCAATCATGACGGAATTGGTATCAATCAGGCACTCAAAATATTCTTTATCAGGATTGTGTAACGGTATATTTGCAAAGAGATTCGGCGTTTTCATTTTTGATCTGGTGGTATCAAGACTCTAATGATAATGCAATATTGTTTTGTGTAAAATCGTGAATGAACTGACTGGATTGGTTAATTATCCACAAAGTATGTGCCGATTTAGCGGCGTTAACTTTTTTCTGTTGCACAAGCAACGAAAACTATTTATATTCCTTTCCCATGAATGTAATGCGAGCCTCTTTTCACTTATTTCTCCTGCTTTTCCCATCCGGGATGAGGTTGCTGCGCCCTGCGCGCTAAAATACCTTACCTTACCCCAGTTTTCTTTCCAATAAAATTCGATAAATTCGTTTTATCATATTTACGATTTCTTCCATGATGTGGAGAGCAAGATGCAAGAGCGTTTAATTATATTTGATACGACCCTGCGTGATGGTGAACAAAGTCCTGGTGCATCAATGACCAAAGAGGAAAAAGTTCGTATTGCCTGGCAGTTGGAGCGAATGGGAGTGGATGTCATTGAAGCAGGCTTCCCTGCAGCATCCAATGGAGATTTCGAGGCAGTCAAAGCTGTGGCTGATTCGGTGAAAGAGAGTGTGGTATGCGGTTTGGCGCGAGCCATAGAAGCCGATATCCGACGTGCCGGTGAGGCGCTGCAAGGAGCGCAGTCTGCTCGTATTCATACGTTCATTGCGACTTCTCCGATTCACATGAAGAACAAGCTGCGCATGGCGCCTGAGCAAGTGATCGAACAGGCTATCAAAGCGGTGAAATGGGCACGACAATATACCGATAATGTCGAATTTTCTCCAGAAGATGCAGGGCGCTCAGAGATTGATTTTTTATGTCAGATTCTCGAAGCCGTAATCAATGCCGGTGCAACCACACTGAATATTCCGGATACCGTTGGCTATACCATGCCGGATCAGTTTGGCAAATTGATTTACAGTTTGCGAGAGCGCATACCGAATTCGGACAAGGCTATTTTTTCAGTGCATTGTCATAACGATCTGGGACTTGCAGTAGCCAATTCACTGGCTGCCGTAATGAATGGGGCGCGACAGGTTGAATGTACCATCAATGGTTTGGGAGAACGAGCAGGCAATGCCTCTCTGGAGGAAGTTGTCATGGCGGTACGAACAAGGCAGGATTATTTTCCCTGCGATACCCGGATCGATACTACGCATATTGTCTCGGCAAGCAAACTCGTTTCCGGCATTACTGGATTTCCTGTGCAGCCCAATAAGGCAATTGTGGGTGCCAATGCTTTTGCGCATGAATCGGGCATTCATCAGGATGGCGTGCTTAAACATCGCGAGACCTATGAGATTATGCGTGCCGAGGATGTGGGTTGGGGAGCCAACAAGTTGTTGCTGGGAAAACATTCTGGGCGTAATGCATTCCGTAACCGCCTGATGGAGCTGGGTATCGAACTGGAATCTGAAGAAATGCTGAATAATATGTTCATGCGATTCAAGGAGCTAGCGGATAAGAAGCATGAAATATTCGATGAGGATTTGCATGCATTGGTATCGGACGAAGTGCTGGTGTTACAGGAGCGTTACCGTCTGATATCGTTGACTGTACATTGTGAGACCGGCGAAAAGCCTTATTCTCGCATCGTGATTTCGGATAATGGTAATGAGATGTCAGCCGAATCTCAAGGTAGTGGGCCTGTGGATGCTACCTTCAGGGCGATTGAAGGGTTGCTGGAGAGTGGCGCCAAGTTACAACTGTATTCGGTCAACAACATTACCAGCGGTACCGATGCACAAGGTGAAGTTACCGTCCGGTTGCAGAAATCGGATCGGATAGTAAATGGACATGGAGCCGATACCGATATTGTCGTGGCGTCAGCTAAAGCCTACCTTAGTGCGCTGAATAAACTGAGCTGCAAGTTTGAGCGCGCCCATCCGCAGGTATAGCCCTGTGTGGATATTTCATGAACAAGTAGGGAACCCTGGAAATAAAATGCGAAAGTGCAAATTGGCTATGCTGTTGGTGATTGCTGGATTACTGCTTAGTTTTCAGGTGCAGGCGTTTCAGTTACAAGATACAACGGGCAAGATTCATAAACTGGAAGACTATAAAGGGCGCTGGGTGCTAGTTAATTTCTGGGCTACCTGGTGCCCGCCCTGCTTAAAGGAGATTCCAGACTTAATAGCGTTGTATCAGGATCGCAAAGACATCATGATTATCGGTGTAGCCATGGATTTTGGAGATCAGCAGGTCGTACTAGATTTCGTCAAGTCTATGTCAATCAATTACCCTACGGTCATGGGAAGTCGTGAAATCGCATCCCAATTGGATGAGGTGTCGATTTTGCCCAGTACCTATTTCTATGACCCAGAAGGAAAACCGGCGGCAAGGCAGGTAGGCATCATATCTCGCGATAGCATCGAGAAATTCATTTCATCCAAGACTTCGGGGAATCAGAAGGTCAATCAGTAGATCGATTGGCCAATTGGTAACGTGGCATCGCGTCACTTGGTTGTAGGCGCCAGGTTGCATGCCATCTATCGAAAACCATTTGAGGGTAGGTCGCTTCACCTAAACTACCATTGTAACGTCCAAGAGCACGGCAGTAGTCACCATTTTCTTTTTCAAGATAGTGGCGCAGAATTGTGCAGCCATAGCGAAGATTGATTCGCAGATGAAATAGATTGTGATCCTGCTGGCCGATCAGATCGATCCAGAACGGCATAATCTGCATGTATCCGCGAGCACCCGCGTGAGAGATGGCGTATTTCTTGAAGCCACTTTCTACCTGAATGATGCTTAATACTAATTGTGGATCTAGACCGGATCGGGTCGCTTCATAATATACCGTGCGTAAAAAATCTTCTCGTTCCAGTCGATCTGGAATGTATTTCTCCAGACGGTGACTCATGGTCATGAGCCATGAGATGTCGTCAACGAGAGCAGTGAATTCTGCGTAAGATACGGGGTGATCGCTGATCTCATTGAAAATACCGATTTGAGTTGTGGCAGCTAGCTGCTCGTACCCTGCACTATTGGCATGGGCACTATTGAATGTGAAAGCGGCAAGCAATGTGCACATTATACGATGCATAGCTGTTCGGTCATGAATGATAAAATTTGATCCACCGGAATATTGCGAGAGGTCTGATCTTGCCTTCCCTGATATTCGATCACGGACTGCTTGAGTCCACGTTCACCAATGACAATGCGATGTGGAATGCCGATTAATTCCATGTCCGCAAACATGACACCAGGGCGTTCATCGCGATCATCAAGTAGAACTTCAATGCCGACATCGGAGAACTGCTGGTAAATTTTTTCAGCAATGTCTCTGACCAGCGCACTTTTGTGTAAATTGATGGGGACGATGGCCAGCTGGAACGGTGCCATGGTGGTCGGAAAAATAATACCGCGTTCATCATGATTTTGTTCAATGGCTGCGGCAACGATCCGGGAAATACCAATACCGTAACACCCCATTTCCATGGGCTTCGATTGACCAGATTCATCGAGAAAGTTTGCTTTCATCGTAGTGGAATATTTAGTGCGCAGTTGAAAAATGTGCCCAACTTCGATTCCTCGGCAAATCTCGAGTTGACCTTTGCCATCTGGGGAAGTATCCCCGGCAACAACATTGCGAATATCATAAACATGTTCAGGTAACTGAAGATCCCGTCCAAAATTAACATGACTGAAGTGAAAACCCTCATCGTTGGCACCGCAAACAAAATTACTCATACTCACAACAGTTGGGTCGGCAATCACACCAACCGAGATGCCAACGGGGCCGATGTAACCAGGAACTGTTCCCGCAGCTTGCAGAATATCTGCTTCGCTGGCCATTTCAAAGCTGGATAAGAAAGGTATTTTCCTGACTTTCACTTCATTCAACTGATGATCGCCACGGAGCAGGAGGAAATAAATTTGATTTTGTGCTTTGACAGCGAGTGTCTTGACGGTTTTTTCCAAAGGTACACCCAGAAACTCGGCTACTTCGTTACAACTTTTCTTTCCAGGAGTGGAAACCTTACGCATTTCGCCACTGGGCTGCTCTTGTTCCAATTGCGGTGTAATTGAGCTGGCCAGTTCGATATTGGCTGCATATTCCGAATCAGGACAAAATGCGATGGCATCTTCACCTGAATCGGCGAGCACGTGAAATTCATGCGAACCACTACCTCCAATTGCACCAGGGTCGGCTGCTACTGCACGGAACTTAAGACCAAGGCGAGTGAAAATGCGATGGTAGGTGTCATGCATGATTTGATAGGTTGCTACCAGGCTGCTTTCACTGGCATGAAAAGAATAGGCATCTTTCATCAGAAATTCGCGTGCACGCATGACTCCAAAACGCGGACGAATTTCATCGCGAAACTTGGTTTGAATTTGATAAAAATGGATGGGCAATTGACGGTAACTTTTGATTTCCCGGCGTGCAATATCGGTGATAATTTCTTCGTGAGTAGGACCAAAACAGAAGTCATGTTCATGACGATCCTTGATTTTTAGCATCTGTGGTCCAAACACATCCCATCGACCTGTTTCCTGCCATAGTTCGGCAGGTTGAATGGCGGGCATGAGTACTTCAATTGCGCCGCTCTTATTCATCTCTTCACGAACAATGCTTTCAATTTTTCTGAGTATCTTAAGTCCCAACGGCATCCAGGTATAGAGACCACTGCCCAATCGCTTGATCAGTCCGGCACGTAGCATGAGCTTATGGCTGATTAATTCGGCTTCGGCAGGTGCTTCTTTTAAAGTTGATATGAAGAATTGCGAGACGCGCATGAAGGATTCCACTGGGTAAAGGGTTTAACAAAATTCTGGCCATTTTACCTGTAAATTAAAATGGGGCATATGTATGTCAGCGCTTTTAATAGGGGAATTGGATGCACCGCGCAAATTAGCAACAAGTGAAAGTAATGAATTTGCGCTTGGTGGTACTTTCAATCTTCAGGAAAGTATGAAAAAATCCAACCATTTGATGGATCAGATGGGGTAATTCACATGATTGATCGTAACGGATATCGCCCCAATGTAGGTATTATTCTGCTGAATTCAAGGAATGAAGTTTTTTGGGGCAAACGGATTAAACAGAATTCATGGCAGTTTCCACAGGGTGGTATTAAATCAGGGGAGAGTCCTGAACAAGCTATGTACCGGGAATTGACTGAAGAAATAGGGTTGGGTCCAAGCCACGTTGAAATAGTTGGGAGAACACGAGACTGGTTGCGCTACGAAGTGCCGGAGCGTTGGATAAGAAGAGAATGGCGTGGAAATTACAAGGGACAGAAACAAATATGGTATTTATTGCGATTGATCGGGCGTGATAGTGATGTGTCCCTGCGGCGCAGTACGCACCCGGAATTTGATGCGTGGCGTTGGAATCAATATTGGGTGGAGCTGGATTCGGTAGTCGAATTCAAGAGAAAAGTTTATAAGCAGGCATTGACTGAGTTATCGCGTTTATTGAAAGCGCATCCGGGACAGGGACTGGGTTATGATCAGTTTGGTGCTAGTAAAGGAACAGGTAAAATTTTTACTCATAAAAATGAAATTCAAGAGTGAAAATTTATGTGCCCTTGATATTCGGCTAGATTCGAGAATGTTTCAGTGCGTGTGTAAGAGCTAAATGCAAGTGTGCAACTGATTAATCGCGGTGGCACAAGCACTGTGCCAATTTCATTTAGGGATATTTCATCAGGCGTATACGGCTGCGCCTTTTCAGTCGTTTTTTAGGGAGAATACCGATGAAGATACGTACATTGGCGTCATTAATATCGATTGGCGCTCTTGTCACTTCAATGAATGTTTCAGCCAATGAACCGATTCAATCCATTAAAGCTGCAGCGGTGAAGAATGCAGATATGGTTGAGTTAGGTAAGATGCTTTTTTATGATACACGCTTATCAAAATCTGGATTCATATCCTGTAACTCATGTCATAACTTGAGCATGGGTGGAACAGATAATATCCCGACATCGATTGGCCACGCTTGGCAACAAGGCCCAATCAATGCACCTACAGTGTTGAATGCTTCGATGAATCTGGCACAATTCTGGGACGGTCGTGCAAAGGATCTAAAAGAGCAAGCTGGGGGGCCAATTGCAAACCCAGGTGAAATGGCATCGACGCATAAAGCAGCTGTCGAAGTGTTGCAATCCATTCCGCAGTATCGGACTTACTTCCAGAAAGCATTTGGATCCGACCAGGTCGACATCGATAAAGTTACTACTGCCATTGCAGCATTCGAAGAAACACTGGTTACACCCGGATCACGTTTTGACAAATGGTTGGAAGGTGATAAAAAGGCATTAAACCAACAAGAAGTTGAGGGATACGAATTATTCAAAAGCAGTGGCTGCTCAGGATGTCACAATGGCCCAGCTGTTGGTGGAGCGCTTTATCAGAAATTTGGTGTCTATCACCCATATAAAACAAATAGCAAGATTGAAGGTAGAAAAGCGGTTACCGGAAAAGATACAGATCTGAATGTATTTAAAGTTCCAACGTTGCGTAATATTGAATTAACCTATCCCTATTTTCATGATGGTGCTGTAACTTCCTTAGAAGATGCTGTAAAAACAATGGGCAAGTTGCAACTGGATCGTGATTTTAACAAAAAAGAGATTGATAGCATCGTTGCATTCCTGAAAACCTTAACTGGAGAACAACCCAATATTAAATTGCCAATTCTGCCACCATCCAATAACAGCACACCAAAACCAACGCCATTTTGACTGGATGGTTTTTTAGCATTGGTGAAGTACACAATGAATTACAAACGGTAGAATAAAACGGTGACAGCAAGCATTCATATTCCGAAATAAGTATGCTTGCTGTTTCTTTTGTTGGAAAGATGGATGTAAAAGACGTATACATGATGTCATTAATAAAAAAGTTTATGTTTCCTGTGGATTGTTAATGTTTCGTAAGAATCGTCAAGCAAATGTGGATTTTGAACAAAAAATCAAGTACAGTGGTTATTCCGATAAACCAATAATTAGAATAGGGAGTTACCTATGGGTAACAAAGGACAGTTACTACAAGATCCATTCTTGAATATATTGCGTAAAGAGCACATTCCAGTCTCTATATATTTGGTGAATGGTATCAAACTGCAGGGGCAAATTGATTCTTTTGATCAATATGTGGTGCTGTTAAAGAATTCGGTTACACAGATGGTCTATAAACATGCAATTTCTACAGTTGTTCCTGCGAGAGCAGTATCATTACCCGTAGATGCCGTTGAAACTCACGATACATAAAACACCCAGGAATTTGATTATTTGGGTATGAAAAAGCTGGGCGCACTAAGCAGTGTAATTTTGGTGAACCTTGACCTGGCGCGTAGCAACGATGATGAGCGATTGCAGGAATTAAGGCAGTTGGCTGAAAGTGCTGGTTTAAGTGTTTCTGCGATTGTACGAGGGAAAGGGGTTAAACCAGATCCTAAAACATATGTTGGGAGTGGCAAAACTTCTGAGATTGCTACTCAAGTCGCACAAACCGGTGCTTCCATAGTTATCTTCAATCACGAGTTGACCCCGGCTCAGCAAAGAAATCTCTCTATCCTTCTCGATTGTCAAATTATTGATCGAACCAGTCTTATTCTGGATATATTTGCTCAACGGGCACAAAGTTATGAAGGTAAGCTTCAGGTTGAACTTGCTCAACTTGAGCATCTTTCTACCCGACTTATACGCGGATGGACCCACTTAGAACGGCAAAAGGGTGGTATTGGGCTGCGTGGACCTGGAGAAACTCAGTTAGAGACTGACCGGCGCTTAATCAAGAAGAGAGTCAAACTTCTAAAGGAAAAATTACTGACTCTGCAACGTCAGCGAGGTATGCAACGCAAAGCAAGGGTCAAAACAAAAATGTTGTCGGTGTCGATTGTTGGCTACACTAATGCGGGAAAATCGACTCTGTTCAATAAACTGACTCGCGCTGAAACATATATCGCAGATCAGCTATTTGCAACATTGGATACGACAACTCGAAAATTGTTTTTGGCTGATGGAAATACGGTTGTGATTTCGGATACGGTAGGGTTCATAAGAGATTTGCCGCATACTTTGGTGGCAGCGTTCAGGGCTACACTCGAAGAAACGACTCAGGCCGATTTGTTGCTTCATGTTATCGATGCTAATAATCCTAATCGCGAGGAACAAATCGAGGAAGTGAATAAGATACTCAGGGAAATTGGTGCCGATACCATTCCACAGATTCTGGTCCTGAATAAAATAGACTTGGTCCAGTCTGCATTAGGTTGCAAAAGTTGTGTGCGTGATGTATATGATAGAATATCGCGCATTCATCTGAGTGCGAGAACAGGTGAGGGCATGGATTATTTAAGACAGGCCTTGCTGGAAGCAAGTATGGAAAATTCCAAAAAGTGGCATGTAGGATCAGCAAACTCAACTAGAACAATTCGAGATCGTGCTTCAGCACAATAACTTTTTTGAACGAACAAAACAGGAATTATTATGGGATTAAACGATCCGCAGTGGGGTAAAAACAAAGGTGATTCTGGCCCGCCAGATCTGGATGATATGTTGCGTAATGTGAACAAAAAGATCAATAACTTGTTTGGTTCCAAAAAGAATAATGATGACGATGAAGGAACTCAGGACAAACCGCCAAAACAGCAAAGTGGTAGTAATGTTCTAATCATTTTAGGACTATTGGTGGCAGTGTGGTTAGCCAGTGGATTTTATATCGTTGATGAGGGACACAGAGGTGTTGTGCTGCGTTTTGGCCAATACGTCGATACAACTTTGGCTGGTTTGCGTTGGCACTTACCTTCACCAATCGAGAAAGTTGAAATTGTGAATGTAAGCCAGGTAAGAACGGTTGAAATCGGCTATCGGAACAATGTGAGAAGCAAAGTTCTGCGAGAATCCCTGATGTTGACCGACGATGAAAACATCATTGATATTCAGTTTGCTGTGCAATATATCCTTAATCATCCAGAAAATTTCTTATTCAAAAATAGAAATCCTGATGATGCTGTGTTGCAGGCGGCTGAAACCGCGATCAGGCAAGTGATTGGCAAGAGCAAAATGGATTTCGTGTTGTATGAAGGGCGTGAGCAGGTAGCTGCAAAGGCCACACAATTGATGCAGAAAATACTCGATCGGTATGAGATCGGTATTTCTATCAGTAAAGTGACCATGCAAAATGCTCAGCCACCCGAACAAGTGCAGGCCGCTTTTGATGATGCGGTGAAAGCAGGACAAGACAGAGAGCGGCAAAAAAATGAAGGACAAGCATATGCCAATGATGTAATACCAAGAGCAGTGGGT
>WBZN01000766.1_pt1 | contig 21452 bp, 18 predicted proteins | sample 5204281 | NCBI WGS metagenome assembly WBZN01 (sample SAMN12344347, study PRJNA552823) | activated sludge metagenome | biome: Activated sludge suspended growth; feature: Nitrification reactor; material: Wastewater; isolation source: activated sludge from nitrification reactor of wastewater... | reverse complement strand
CAACATCAGTTCGTTGACAAGTCGATTTGCGGACTCAGAGAACCTGATCTAAGGCCTGTTCTGCTACAACTGAACGAAGTCAGCAAAGAGCTGTTTGAGAATGACCAGAGAATGTCAGAGGAATTCAGAACAAACCTGACGAAGCTCTCCGACGGAATGAACCTAGCTCGAAGAAATGCTAAGAAGCTCTATGATACGGCAATGGCGGGAAGAACTGTGGACATGGCGGAGTTGCTTACCATTGTTCCACCACCCGACGTGAGTGATCCTGTTGCCATTCTTCCGACATCAGAAGAGTTTATGAAACTGAATGACATGCTGCTCGGGCTGTATGCCCTTTGCCCAAAATAGCACCTTGCACTCGATGACATGATAACCGTCTAGATCGGACCTTTGGTCAATCGCATCATGGTCGCGGGAATTGGCTAGTTCGGCAAACTGCGAAGTCCTGGCTGCCTTGCAAACCAGCTTAGAGTAATGGCGACCCCAACGGGATTTGAACCCGTGTTCTCAACGTGAGAGGCTGATGTCCTAGGCCACTAGACGATGGGGTCGCGGCGCTGGTGGGAGCCCGTTGCCGGGCCGCCGCAGTTGATACGGGATGCGGCGCGGAGGATCAAGGGGTTTTTGGACCCGTCCGGGTGCCCAAGAAAGAAAAGCGGATCAGGGGCTTGGCCGGCCGGGCGCGGCCGGGCCGCGGCGCGGCTTCAGGCGGCTTTGGCGGGCAGGTCGGGCTGCCAGGGGAAGCGGACCCGGGCGATGGTGCCCTTGCCCTTTTCGCTGGTCAGCGCCAGCGAGCCGCCATGCAATTCCATCAGCGCCTTGACCAGCGGCAGGCCGAGCCCGGTGCCGGCCTCCGCGCCGCCGAGGCTGGGCCGCACCTGGCCGTAGACCTCCAGCGCCTCGCGCATATCCTCCGCCGTCATGCCGATGCCGGTGTCGGCCACGGCGATGTCGACGCCATCCGGATGCGTGGCGGCGGAAATGCGCACCATGCCGCCCTCCGGCGTGAAGCGCACCGCATTCGACACCAAGTTCAGCAGCACCTGGCGAAGGGCGCGCGGATCGGCGTGCATCTTGGCGCAGTCGGCGTTCAGCTCGGCGCGCAGCGCCACGCCGCGTTCCGCCGCCAGCAGGCGGACACCTTCGAGCGCCGTCCGCGCCGCCGCCGTGATCTCCACCCGCTCGACATGCAGTTCCACCTTGCCCGCCTCGATCTTGGACAGGTCCAGGAGGTCGTTGATCAACGACAGCAGATGTTCGCCGCTGCCGTTTATGTACTGGACGAATTCGCGGTACTTCGCCGGCTGCAGCGGGCCGAACTGCTCCGACAGGATGAGCTCGGAAAAGCCGTTGATTGCGTTGAGCGGCGTGCGAAGCTCATGCGACATGTTGGCGAGGAAGCGCGACTTGCTGAGGTTGGCCTCGTTGGCGGCGTTGCGCGCCGCCGTCAGCTCGCGCGCCAGCGCGGCCAGCTCCGCCGTCTGTCGCTCGAGGCCTTCCTTGGCCGCCTCCAGCTCCGCCTGGCGCGCCTTCTGCGCGCTGATGTCCGTCCAGATGCCGACATAGCCGCCATCCGCGGTGCGCCGCTCGCTGATGCGCATCCAGCGATCATTGCCCCATCGCACCTCGATCGGGTGCGGCGGCGGGTTGCGGTGCCGCTCCATGCGCTGGGCGATCCAGGCTTCGTGGTCGAAGCCGGGCTCCACCGGCATGTCGCGATAGACAAAGGCGCGCACGATCTCCTCGAAGCTGCGGCCGGTGACGTCGTCGCCGAATTGGGCGCGGCTGCCTTCGTCGAGGAACCTGGCATTGTGCAGGATGATCCGGTCCTCGGCGTCAAACAGGCCGAAGCCGTGCTCCATGACGCTGACCGCGTCGAGCAGGCGCACGTCGAGGCCGGTGGGCGACCTGTCGGCCGGTCCATTCCCCTGCTTGAATTGGGGTCTTGGCGCCGCACGCCCGCATAGCCAGCGGGCCGCGCCGCCACCCGCGAGCAGACCGAGCAGGACCAGGGCGGCGCCGGTCAGCATCGGCCCGGTCCCATTCGTGGTGAGCCCGTCAGCGAGTCCATGAGACAAGAACCGATGCGCATCCTGGCAAGTCCGATTGCGGAATTGCTAAGGAGTATTGCCGATTTTGCTTAACAGGGCGTCAACGAAGGCCGCGCGCCGCGATGCGAAGGCACGAGCATCTTGCCCAGTGCGATGCCGAGGCGATGCCGATGCGATAGCGGGGGCGATGCCGAGGCGATAGCGGGGGCGATGCCGGCGGCTCACGCCGCCTGGGCCGCCACCTCGCCCGCCACTTTCAGGAACCGCGCGACCTTGGCCGGGTCGGTATCCCAGGCGGTGACCAGGCGGATGACGTTGAGCTCCTCGGTGGCCAGGAAGGTCATCTTCCAATCGTAGAACTCCGCGCCGGCTTCGCGCAGGCCCTTGATCACCGGCGCGGGCAGCACGACGAACAGCTCGTTCGCCTCCACCGGATGCGCCAGCCGCGCGCCGGGGATGCGCTGCAAACCCTGCGCCAGGCGCTGCGCCATGGCGTTGGCGTGGCGCGCCAGCTTCAGCCACAGACCGTCGGCGAGGAAGGCGTTCAGCTGCGCCGAGACGAAGCGCATCTTGGAGACGAGGTGGCCGCCGCGCATGCGCCGATAGGCGAAGCTCTCGGCCAGCCTGTCGTCGAAGAACACCACCATCTCCGCCGCCATGGCGCCGCCCTTGGTGGCGCCGAAGGAAAGCGCGTCGACGCCCGCCTCCCAGGTCACCGCCTTCGCCGGCACCCCCAAGAAGGCCATGGCATTGGCGAAGCGCGCGCCGTCCATGTGCACGCGCAGGCCCTCGGCCTTGGCGATGCCGGCAATGGCGCGCACCTCGTCGGGGCGGTACACCGTCCCGGATTCGGTGGCGTTGGTCAGGCTGATGGCCGCGAGCGGCACCTGGTGCGGGTCGGTGGAGCGGTTGCGGGCGATGGCGGCGGCCACGCCGTCCGGCGTCAGCTTGCCATGCTGGCCGGCCACGGGAATGAGCTTGGCGCCGCCGGAATAGAATTCGGGCGCGCCGCATTCGTCGACCATCACGTGCGCCGCCTCATGCGCGAAGACGGCGCCATAGGGCGGGCACATGGTGGCGAGCGCGAGCGAATTCGCCGCGGTGCCGGTGGCGACCGGGAAGGCCTTCACCTTGCGCTCGAAGATCTCGGCCAATTGGCCCTCGATCTTCCGGGTCCAGTCGTCATTGCCGTAGGGCCAGGCGGTGCCGTGGTTGGCCTCGGCCAAGGCCTGCATGATCTCCGGCGCCACGCCGGTCACGTTGTCGCTGCAGAAATTCATCGCGGAGAACTCACTCATTCATTCGGAAACTGGAACTGGCCGATGAGCTGGCCGGTCTTGAGGTCGGCGACCAGGACGCGGCGGCAATTGTCGGCGCCGCCGATCTGCAGGATCAGGCGGTCGCCCTCCGCCTGCACGTAATCGACGGTGCAGCCGGGCGGCAGCGGCAGCGGCGAGACGCCGAAAGCGGCCGCCTTGGGCTCCGGCGCGTTGGCCACGCGATAGACGATGGCGCCGGCGATGATCATGCCGCACAGGCCCAGCACCACGGCCAGCCCGATCACCACGGCCTTGAGCAGCCGGGCCCCTCCGGCTACATGTGGGCGGGTTACCTGATCGCTCGCGCTTGCGTCCGACACGCTTTCATCCCCAACCCGGAATCCGATGACCGCCAGCGGCCACCCGACAGACGGCCAGATCGCCCGCCACGTCGTCGCTGCGACGGAGGACGGCGCGCGGGTCGACCGCTGCCTCGCCGCCGCCCTGGCCGCCAGCCACCCGGAACTCTCGCGCAGCCGCATCAAGGCGCTGATCGAACAGGGCAATTTGCGCATGAGCGCGGCGGCGGGCGGCGCTGCAGCGACCATAGACGAGGCCTCCTACCGGGTCAAACCGGGGCAGGAGCTGGCGCTGACCATCCCCGCCGCCGAGGCCGCCGTGCCGCTGGGCCAGGAGATCGCGCTCGCCATCGTCTACGAGGACAAGGACCTGATCGTCATCGACAAGCCGGCGGGCATGGTGGTGCACCCCGCCCCGGGCAATCCGGACAACACCCTGGTCAACGCGCTCATCGCCCATTGCGGCGAGAGCTTGAGCGGCATCGGCGGGGTGAAGCGGCCGGGCATCGTGCACCGCATCGACAAGGACACCAGCGGGCTCGTGGTGGCCGCGAAGAACGACGCGGCGCACCAGGTGCTGTCGGCCGCCTTCGCCGCGCACGACATCGAGCGCGAATACCGCTGCTTCGTCTGGGGCCTGCCCTCGCCCAAAGCCGGTACCATCGAAGGCAATATCGGGCGCCACGGCATCGACCGGAAGCGCATGGCCATCGTGCGCAAGGGCGGCAAGCCGGCGGTGACCCATTACCGCACGCTGGCGGTGTTCGGCCTCGGCGCGGCGGAGTTGGCCTGCAACCTGGAGACCGGGCGCACGCACCAGATCCGCGTGCACCTCGCGGCGATCGGCCATCCGCTGATCGGCGACACGACCTATGGCAAGGTGACGCCGGCGCGGCGCGCCAAGCTGCCGCCGGAAGCCGCCGAGTTTGCCCGCCATTTTCCGCGCCAGGCCTTGCACGCGGCCGTGCTCGGCTTCGCCCATCCGCGCACCGGCAAGCCGATGCGCTGGGAAACCCCGCTGCCGGCGGATCTGGTGGAGTTGAAGAAACGGCTGGCGGGGTGACGGCGAGTGTTCCCCTTCTCCCCTTGTGGGAGAAGGTTGCGAAGGCTTGGTGAGCGCAGCGAACCTAGCCGGAGCTGGATGAGGGGTTGCGCGCCTTCTGGCGCGCATCGCCGGCGGCGATGTCCTTCCTTGGGGACACCTGGCGCTGCCTCTACCCCTCATCCCAACCCTTCTCCCACAAGGGGAGAAGGGCTCTCGCGCCGCTCGCCGCGATCTCCAGCGGCCGAGGTTGGCGGAAAAAGGCCCCCCGCCTTGAAATCGCCGCAATGTAAGCTTATCTAACATTAACAGCTGACGACTCCAGTCAGGTATGCGGGGAGCAAACTGCTGCCCTGCAGCATTCGTAATAGGGTGGAGACAAGGCTGTTCTATGATGGTCGGGCCTCCGGTTATCCGGGGGGCCATAAGGGGACGACATGGCAAGAAACCTTCCTAGTTTAGTCAGCGATAGCAATCTGGCGCGGTATCTGGCGGAAATCCGCAAGTTCCCGATGCTGGAGCCGTCCGAGGAATTCATGCTGGCCAAGCGCTGGCAGGAGCACCAGGACAAGGAAGCCGCGCACAAGATGGTCACCAGCCATCTGCGCCTGGTGGCGAAGATCGCCATGGGCTATCGCGGCTATGGCCTGCCGATGTCCGAGGTAATCTCCGAGGGCAATGTCGGGCTGATGCAGGCGGTCAAGCGCTTCGACCCCGACAAGGGTTTCCGCCTCGCCACCTATGCGATGTGGTGGATCCGCGCCGCCATCCAGGAATACATCCTGCATTCGTGGTCGCTGGTGAAGATCGGCACCACCGCAGCGCAGAAGAAGCTGTTCTTCAACCTGCGGCGGGTCAAAGGCCAGTTGAAGGCGCTGGAGGAAGGCGATTTGCATCCGGAGACGGTGAAGGAGATCGCCACCCGCCTCAGCGTGCCGGAAGAGGACGTGGTCAACATGAACCGCCGCCTCGCCGCCCCCGACCATTCGCTGAACGCGCCAGTGAAGATCGACGGCGACGGCGAATGGCAGGACTGGCTGGTCGACGACGGCGACAGCCAGGAAACGCAGCTGGCCGAAAGCCAGGAATTCGGCCACCGCAAGCGCCTGCTCGACAACGCGCTGAAGCTCTTGAACGCGCGCGAGCGGCGCATCCTGTCCGAGCGCCGGCTGAAGGACGAGCCGACCACGCTCGAGGACCTCTCTTCCGAATTCGGCATCAGCCGCGAGCGCGTGCGCCAGATCGAGGTGCGCGCCTTCGACAAGGTGCAGCGCGCCATCCGCAACGCCGCGATCGAGGAGCGGCTGGCCACCGAATAACCGACGGCTTCTCCCTCTACACCTCACCCCTGACCAAGATGCCCGGGCTCGTCCCGGGCATTTTCTTTTGCGGTCTGGCCAATCTCTCCTTTGTCATCGCCGGGTCGCGACACGGCGTGTCGGCCCGGCAATGACGGAGGAGAGTTGAGAAAGCAGGGAGCCGCTACTTCTTCTCGCCGGCGACGGTGGGGCCCCATTCCTCGGTCAGCTGCGCGAGGTCGCGGCGGACGCGGCGCAGGCGCAGCGCCGATTGAGTGCCCGCCATCTGCGCCACGATCGCCGGCATGCCGAGATAGAGCACCCAGCCCACGCCGGCGCCGGCAAAGGCCGCGAGCCAGCCGATCGGATCGCCCAGCACGATGGCGACGACGCCGAAATCCTCGCCCATCGACCACAGCTCGTGCAGGAAATAGAGCGCGCCGACCGCGTTCATGCCGAGCACGGTCCAGGTCAGGTAGCGTCCCGGGCTGCTGTCGATCAGCCGCGCGGCGAAGGTCGGCATCAGGGCCGCGACCAGCACGATGGCGGTCGGCGCCATCAAGGCCGCCGCCGGCAGCAGCAGGATCAGCAGCAGGGCCGGCTTGAACGGCTTGGCCTGCGGGGCGGGTGCGGCGCTTTTCGGATCGGCGGCCATGGCGTCCCTCACAACATCGCGTAGACGCTATAGGCCGCGATCGCCGCGCTGGCGAGGAAGGCCGAGGTCACGGCGGCGGCGCGCTGGCCGATCGGCTGGGTGCGCTGCGGATGGGTCAGGCCGCCCTGCTCCAGCCACTTCTCCTCGCGCAGCAGGTGCTGATAGGTCTTCTGCGCCGCGGTGTAGCCGAGCTCGTCGGCGCGGCGGTTCGGCCCCTCCGGATCGAACACCAGCGCAAGCCCGGCCAGGTCGCAATCCTTGGCCAGCAGGCGCATCTGTTTCTCCGCCGCGGCGCGCGTCGCCCCGTGATGGAAGGCCGCAAGCGCCGGCGCCAGCATGGTCACCACCGCTTCGGCCAGGCGCGGCAGCTTGCGGTTGGGATAGGCCGTCTGCACCACGGCCAGCAGGCGCAGCACGGCGACGCGGCGCTCATCCTCGCCGGCCTGGTTCAACATGCCGAGCTCGTGGTCGATGCCGCGGCGCAGATGCGCGCCGATGAATGCCGCCAGGTGGCGGTCAATCGGCACGGTGCCCGCCGGCAGTCCCGGCATCGCGGCGTCGAGCGCCGGCAGCAGGTCGTTCAGATGGATGACGCAGAAATCGGCGATCATCGGCGAGCGGCACGGCGTCAGCGGATCGAGCTCGTAGAGCGCCCGCTCCAGGCCGTAGCCGGTGCCGGTCTTCTCGATGTGCTTCTCGACCTCCTCCAGGATGCGCCGGGCCTGCAGCTGGTTGGAATTGAGCTGCGGCTGATCGTTCATCCAGAGCTGCGGCAACCGCCCGCGCAGCATGTCGGCGAAGGAGGTCAGGCCCTGCTGGCGCTCCATTGCCTCGGCCAGCATGGCGCCGAGGCCGGTCACGTTGACGCGGATCGCCTGATAGGACACCGGCATCTGCGTGCTCAGCCACATGATGATGCGCGAGAGGTAGCGATCCTTGGCGGCGGAGCCCGGCCCGACGCTGGCCGAGGACATCGCCAGCTTGACCAGCTGGTCGGAGATCTTTTCCTCGCCGAAGCTGCGCTTCAGCCAGTTCTCGAAATCCGGGGAATCGATCAGCCGCAGCGCCTCCGGCCAGCGCCGCGCCATGGCCTGGGCCAGCGCCGGCTTGGTCATCTGGTCGGCATCGCCGAAGCGCAGCGGCCGCGAGGCGCGCGCCGGCAGATGCGGCATGGTCGGCGAGAAGGGCTGGCCGGTCGACCAACCGGTAAGCTGCGCCAGGCTCCAGCGATCGCTGGCCTTGTCGTTCAGCAGGCCGCGCAGCACCTCGGCCATGGTGGTTGAGAGCTTCTCGCGCCCGGCGAGCGCGGCGAAGGAGCCGGCGGTGATCTTGGCCGAGATGATGTCCTCGTCGCTCATCCCCGCGGTCGGGTCGTGCCCGATATGGAGATGCAGCAGCAGCACGCCCAGCGCATAGAGATCGTCGGCCACCACGCCCGTCCCGCGGCCATAGGGATCGGCGACGGCGTTCTCGATGGTCTCGAAATTGACCGGCTGGGCGAAGCCCGGCGGCATGCTGAAGCATTCGCCGAGGCGGAGCGGCCCGTCGCCGCCGACCTGGTAGAAGAGATTGTCCGGCCGCAGGGCGCGATGGGTGACGCCGAGCGCGGCGAATTCCTGCAGCGCCTGGACCAGCGGCGTGATCACCTGGCGCACCAGCTGCGCCTCGGTGAAGGGCTCGAACTTGACGCCGGGCGGAAAGGCGCGCTCGCCCTTCGGCACGTCGAAGATCAGCGCCGGGCGACGACCCCACACGGTATTCGCCCCCTTGCCCGGAGCACCGTCGCCGACCGGCCAGTCGACGATGCCGCCGGCGCGCGGCCACAAGGCGGGGATATCCTGGATCGGCTTCTTGTTCAGCAGGCCGAGATAGCGGCACGGCAGATGACCGGGCGGGATCAGCGCGAAAAGCGGTCGGCCGGGATCGTTGCGGTCGCGCACGGCAAAGGCCTGGACGCCCGGCGAATCGAGCTTCGGCAGGCGCTCACCCGCCATGATCTCGTACTGCCCATCGAGAAGAATCTGGTCGTCCGCCATAGCCGCCCGCGCTTTGCGCCCAAACGCATCCACCGGGCCTTCTGCCCGGCGGCGCCCGGATTTCCGGGACAAGTACTAGCTTATGCCGCGAAACGGTTAACGGAGGGTAAGGATTGGCGTCCGGTGTCACCACCTGTCTTCCAGCATCCGGCCGAGATGCTTCTGCACCGGCGCCGATCGTGGCAGGGTGGCGAGGCACCGTCCCGCTCGCCTCGCCCCGCCTGCCCCGACATTCGCCGGAGGTCCCGATGCAGCCACGCTCCATTGCCACGCCAGACGGCCTGCGGCTCGCGGCCTATGAAGCCGGCAATTCGGCCGGCCCGGAGATCCTGTTCATCCACGGCTTCTCGCAATGCGCCGAATGCTGGCAGCGGCAGGTCTACGATCCGGCGCTCAACGGGCGCTTCCGGCTCGCCGCCTTCGACCTGCGCGGCCACGGCGCGTCCGACAAGCCGCTCGACGCGGCGCGCTACGCCGAGGACCGCGTCTTCGCCGACGACGTGGCGGCCGTCATCGACGGGCTCGGATTGCGGCGCCCGGTCCTGGTGGCGTGGTCCTATGCCGGGCGCATCGTCGGCGACTACCTGGAGCGCCACGGCACCGCGCGGATCGCCGGCATCAACTATGTCTGCGCCCGCACCAACAACCAACCGGAATTCGTCGGGCCGGGCAACGGCTTCCTGGCCGGCATGACCGGCGACGACGCGGCGGCCGAGATCGCGGCGACCCGCGCCTTCGTGCGCGCCTGCTTCGCCACCGCGCCGGAGCCCGAGCTGCTGGAGAAGATCGTCGCCGACAACATGCTGGTGCCGGCGCCGGTCCGACGCGCGCATCTGACCCGGCCGCCCAGCGACGGCGCGATCCTGGCGCGCATCGACGTGCCGGTGCTGGTGAGCCAGGGGATGGAGGATCAATTGGTGCTGCCCGGCCTCGGCGAACTGACCGCGGCGCTGATTCCCGGTGCCCGGCTGTCGCGCTACGACGGTATCGGCCATACACCCTTCATCGAGGATGCCGCCCGCTTCAACCGCGAGTTGGCCGATTTCGTGCAAGCGGCGAACGCGCCGTAGAAGCGAACTCACTCCAGGTTTGTATGGCGGGCGCGCATGGAAGCGGCCGTCTCGCCGGTCAGGTCGCGCAGCCGCAGCACCAGCAGCTCGAAGACCAGCATCTGGGCGAACTCGAACAGCGAGCCCATGGGCAGGACGGAGGTCGCTGTGCCGCGATCATCCGCCCCCTGGTCATCTGCCATGGTCTGCGCCGGAATGTGCAGCACGTGATCGGCGGCGCGGGCAAGATTGCTGCCGGGCTGCGCCGTCACCACCGCGACTCTCGCCCCCGCCTTGCGCGCCATGTCCGCCAGCGCCGCCACGGTGGCGAAATCGCCCGGCCCGGCGGAAACCACCAGCAGGTCGCCGGCGCCGACCGGCGGCAAGGTCATCTCGCCCACCACATGGGCGTCCAGGCCGAGATGGAACAGCCGCATGGCGAGGCCCTTCATCTGCAGCCCCTCGCGGCCGAGGCCGTGCAGCGCGATGCGCTTGGCGCCGATGATGGCCCGAGCGAAGCGCTCGAACGCCGCGGCGTCGAGCCGCTCGGCCACGTTGCCGATCTCGGCCAGAGCCTGGTGCGCCAGATCGACGGTCGATGCGGTCATGAATCCCCTCCCCGCTGTCGCGGCAGGTTAGAGCAGGATCGCCGGAAGGTGAACTGCATTGCCAGGCCGTGAGAAGCCGACTCGTTCGCGCCACCCCATGTCTCCATCACCCCAAGGCTTGGCCTTGGGGTCCACGAGTTCGCGCATGGCGGGACCGCCCTGCAGGCGGAAACTCGTGGATGGCAAGGCCAAGCCTTGCCATGACGATTGGGGGGTATCGGCAGCCTGGCGCCGAATTCGGCAACCGCGAGTCAGGCCCGGCAATGACGAGCCATGCTTGGACTGCGCCTCAAAGCCCCGGCGCGGGGCGGAACAGGACCATGCGGCGCAGATCGCGGTTGATGGCGGTGGCCATGGCGGCCTGCTCGCGGGTTTCCGCCGGCGTGCATTGGCCGTGCGGCGTGCGGTCGACGAACGCGCGGTTGACCGTGATGCTGCGACCGGCCTGGGCATAGGTCGCGGTGTATTCCAGCGCGCCGCGCTTTTCGCTGACATTGGGCGGCAGGCTGAGAATCTCGAGCTCCGCCGGCAGCTCTATCGTGGTCTCCTCGCGCATGCCGATGGCGCCGCAGGTCACGTTGATGTCGCGGCTCGAATCCAGGATCGACTTGGCCAGGTCCCCGATCCCGTAATCGCCGATGTGGCTTTCCGGAATCACGAAGGCGCCGGGCACCGTGAGGTCGAGCAGGCTTTCGGTCGAGAACTGCGCCGACGCCATGAAAGGCTCGTCGAGGGCGAAGGGGTCGTCGGCGCTGTAGGTCGAGTTGCCCTGCAGGCCGGTCTTGTTCAGCCAGGTGGTGGACCATTCGTTGAGCTGGGTGTCACCCGCATCGGCGACGGTCGAGCGGATCCAGTCGGAGTATGGGCCGTAGAACTTGGCCTCGCCGCTGCCGGTGACGCTGCCATCGGCGTTGATGCGCGCCTTGGTGCGGATGAAACTGCCGGATTTGAGCGCATCCACCGGCGGCGTGCGGCGCAAAGGGTCCTTCAGCTTGGTGACGATGACGGGCTTGTCGGCCAGCCGCTGGCCGATGACGCCGAACGGCATCAGGTAATGCGTCGAATCGGTGTAGAGGTCGAATTCCGGCAGATAGGTGATGGCGTGGTTGAAGGGCGCCAGAGACGGCACGCCGGGCAGCAGGTAGGAGCTGTCGGAATTGATGATGGCCGGGCTGCTGTCGATGTCCATCGCCGCCAGCAGCGCCTCGAGCAGCACGACATGGTCCTTGCAATCGCCGTAGCGGTTCTTCAGCACCTCGGCCGCGCTGTGCGGGACGAAACCGCCGGCGCCGATATAGGTGGCGACATATCGGATATTGAGGTTGACCCAATCGTAGAGCTTGCGCGCCTGCTCGCGCCGGTCGTCGATGCCGGCGGTGAGCGAATGGGCCAGCGCCTTGATCTCCTTGGTCACCGCCGCCTTGTCCGCCGCGCGCGCGTCATAGGCGCGCGCGAGATCGCGGTAGTCCCGCATGGTGGAGACGTTGAGCCGCGCCGCGAAATCGCGGCGGTCGACGCCGTAACTGGTGTTGTAGTCGGCCGGCTCCTCCCGCTTGTAGGTCCAGGCATAGAGGATGCGGCCGCCAGCGCGGCGCTCCGGCTCGGCGACGAAATCGCGCGCCTCGATCTCGAGCGGCCGCGAGTCCGGCACCGAGATTTCGATCCGCGCCTCGCCCACTTCCACGTCGGTGGGGAAATAGAACATGTCGATGTAGTGGCCGGGATAATAGGCCTCGCGCTGGCGCAGCTGCATCTTGTAGACGATGCGGTCGTCGATCTCGACCTGCGGGAAGACGATGATCTTGTGCTTCTCGTCGGTGAACATCGGCGCGCCGTCGGAGACCGGGTCGTCCTGCAACTTGATCGCCTCGGCCGGCACGTCGATGCGCGTGTCGTCCGGCTTCAGCACATAGGCTTCCAGCACGTCGAGCTCGGCCAGGTTCTGGCTGTAGCTGAGGTCGGTCTGGCCGATCCAGTCGATGGCGCTGCGGGCGAGCGGGCTCTTCACCACCTCGCGCGTCTCGACATAGGAGCCGTCCTCGGCGACGACGATGCTGTCCGTGACGCTGACGAACTTGTAGTCGGAGGCGAAAGCGGCGCCGGCGCCGAAAGCGGCGGAAACGGCCAGCACGGCCGCGGCAAGTCGAACACAGGCTCCGATCTTCATCGGCCGCTCTCCCCAAAACCTCGTCGCACCGGGGCCGACGCAGTCGCCACACGCAGCGGCGATGCCCATCGCGCGGCCCCACCCTGCCAGGAATATATTGATAGTTGGTGGCGGGTTCAACCGACCCGAGAAGCGCCAAACCCGATATTTGCCGCAAACACGGCGATGGCAAGTAACGCCGGCTCATACCCGATTGAACTCGACGCCTCAGCAGGCGAGCGACCTGATCTTCTCCATGGACGGGGCGGAACGATAGCGCCCTCCCACAGATTGCAGGTGCGCCGGCGCCAGACATCACGACCATTTTCCCCCGTTCAGTTCAATCCAAAATCATCTGCAAAATAGAAGTATTCGTCATTTTCAAAGAACGGCCATGGCGCCGATCGTGGCGGCGTTCGAGTGTCGTTTGCTGCGCCGACAATCGGCTCGCCATCCACGAGCGATCGGAACTGCCCGTTCAGATACGCAGGTACGCCGAGCCAATCGCCAACGATCTGGGAATAGCAATATGCAAGACCCTTGTTCTGGCCTTGAGCCAGATCGACGCGCCGATAGAGTATTTCCGACGTAAGATATGCTGGCGTCAGCCAGGGAATGCCTTCGTCATGCTGCAAGGGAAAAATCGTAGCAGGCAGTCTATCCCATGCCCTGTGTTCACTGCCGATCACTCCGCCTTGAGCACGAGTTGCGAATCCATGACCTCCCGCATAGTTGAGGCGCTGATAGTGTTTAACCGGCAGCCCATCAGAGACGAGATCACTATATAGATGTATGGCTTTATTGATGGTCTTTAGGTCTTTGCCATCCGGAGACCAAAAGCGCGGCTTTTCGCTTGGCCAGTATGCGCGAACGGCTGCACGTGCCGCAGGGTCGGAAATATGTATGCGCTGAACGAAGTAGCAGCCGAGGGAAGGCCAGATTCTCGCGAGTTCGCGACTGTTTCCTAAGTTGCGTTTTACTTCCTCAGCTTTCGGGATCCGAAAGAACGCTGAGAGGGGGCGCGGATCAAACAGATTTCGTGCCGCTTCCGGCTGAAACGCGAGCCACTCTTCGCGAGTTGCCGAATGTATCGAAGAGCCTAAGAACCTGAGCCTTGACTGGGCATTTTCAAATGCGTCTTCGGTGACATATGCGATACCGAGGGAGAAATCGTTCGCATGCTCAAACCAGAGAACGCCCGGCAGGAAGTCGTCCGGCACTTCGCCGTTCTCCGTGGTCTGTCCAAGGCATGCATCTGGTACCATCTGCATGACCGCGTGGCCTTCCTCGGTAACCCTTGCGAAGACGACAGGATCGCGCAATGCATCGAAGGATTCGGCCCCATCCCCATACCGCGTGACACGTACTCCGCAGCCGACCACGATGTTGAAGTCGATCATCTCGTCGCCATGCTGATACTTGGCGAGAAGGCGATAAAAGACACTGTGGTCTTCGACCGTGTCGGCTGTCGCCCGCCCAGGGCTGCAAAAGGACGGCGCGCAAATCACGCCGATGGTCAGCGCCGCGAACGCAACTCCCCGATTGATCTTGCCGATGCGCATGTGTTGCCACCTCCTTGCCGATCGAGCAAAGGAAGCCTAGCACGATAAAGGCACGCGCAAGATTGTCCTTGCTACTGTGACGAGAGCAACAAAAGGCCCACAAAGCAGCCGCGCGGTAAGAGCACTACTACTTCTGGCGCGGCCCCTCATGTTTGGCGCTTTGGCGCCTGAAGAAGCAGATTCCGCCGCGACGCTCGTTCAATCCGCGAACGGATCGGTCACCAGGATTGTGTCGTCGCGCTCGGGGCTGGTGGAAAGCAGCGCGACGGGCACCTCGATCAGTTCCTCGATGCGGCGGACATACTTGATGGCGGTGGCCGGCAATTGCGCCCAGGAGCGGGCACCTTTGGTGGATTCCGCCCAGCCTTCCATCACCTCGTAGACCGGCTTGGCGATGGCCTGCAGGTGGGTGGCCGCCGGCAGGTAGTCGTAGTGCTTGCCGCCGATGTCGTAGCCCACACAGATCTTCAATTCCTCGAAGCTGTCGAGCACGTCGATCTTGGTGAGGGCGATGCCGTTGATGCCGCCGACCTTGGCCGATTGCCGGACGAGAGCCGCGTCGAACCAGCCGCAGCGGCGCTTGCGGCCGGTGACCACGCCGAATTCGCGGCCGCGCTCGCCCAGGGCCTCGCCGATCCTGTCAGTGAGCTCGCTCGGGAACGGGCCGGAGCCGACGCGCGTCGTATAGGCCTTGGTGATGCCGAGCACGTAACCGACCGCGCCGACGCCCATGCCGGAGCCGGTCGCGGCGTTGCCGGCCACGGTGTTGGAAGAGGTGACGAAGGGATAGGTGCCGTGGTCGACGTCGAGCATCGAGCCCTGGGCACCCTCGAACAGGATGCGGTCGCCGCGCTTGCGCGCCTCGGCCAGGCGGCGCCAGACGGTCTGCACATAGGGCGCGATCTTCGGCGCCACTTCGCGCAGCTGCGCCAGAAGCTCGGCGCCGTCCACCTCTTCGGCGCCCATGCCGCGCAGCAGCGCGTTGTGGTGCAGCAGCAGCGCCTCGACCTTGTCCTTCAGCGCGGCCGCGTCGGCGAGGTCGCAGACGCGGATGGCGCGCCGCGCGGTCTTGTCCTCATAGGCCGGGCCGATGCCACGCCCCGTGGTGCCGATCTTGGCAGCGCCCCGCGCCGCCTCGCGCAGCAGATCGAGCTTGCTGTGCAGCGGCAGGATCAGCGCCGCGTTCTCCGCCACCACCAGCACGTCGGGATTGATCTCGACCCCCTGGCCGCGCACGGTCTCGATCTCCTTCAGCAGCGCCCAGGGGTCGACCACCACGCCGTTGCCGATGACCGAGAGCTTGCCGCGCACCACGCCGGAGGGCAGCAGGCTCAGCTTGTAGGTCTTGTTGCCGATCACCAGCGTATGGCCGGCATTGTGGCCGCCCTGGAAACGCACCACGACGTCGGCGCGCTCCGACAGCCAGTCGACGATCTTGCCCTTGCCCTCGTCGCCCCATTGCGAGCCGATGACCGCTACGTTCGCCATGTTACCTTGTTCCCCATCGTGCCATTCGATCGAACACAACTCACCCACGTCACCCCAAGGCTTGGCCTTGGGGTCCACGACCTTGTTTCAGCCGTCACGGCCTCGCACGAAGAAACTCGTGGATGCCAAGGCCTAGCCTTGGCATGACGGTGTTGTCTGTGTGTTTCATCTGACTGAACTCCGCATCAGAGCATTTGAGCGGCGCCGTTGCGCCACAGATGCGAGCAGCCGAGCCGCCGCGCTTCCTTTTCGTCTTCCATGCCTTCCAGGGCGTGGAGGGTCACCCAGCCTTCCGCGCGGAGACGCTGCGCCGCCTCGGCCGAGGCGCCGCGCGGCAGGAGGATGCGCCGCGCTGGCTTCGGCGCCGGCACCGCCGCCAGGATGCTGTCGAGGTAAAGCGTGAAGCCGGTGGCGTCCTCGCCGGACTGGTTGACATAGCGGCCGCCGCGGCCGAACTCGCCGGAGATGCCGCGGCCGAGCAGCGTGAGCGTGACGCCGGTGTGGTACTCGAAGCCGCGATGATCGGTCGGATCGAGGGTGAGCGACAGGCCCGGATCGGCGGCGCGGACCAGCGCCGCCACCTCGATGAGCCGGTCGCGCTGCGCGGCGGCCGCCGGCGGCAAGTCAATGGCGGACAATTCCTTGGCCGCGCGGCCAGCCTCGCCCACCGCGGCCATCAGGCGCTGCAGCACCGGGGCAAGTTTGCCGCCCAGCTGCTTCACCGCCGCGGCGTCCTTGCGGTCGAGGGCGGCGATCAGCGGCGCCGGATCGGCCAACCCGCTGTCGCGCAGGAGCGAGACCGCCAGCATCGGCGCGTTGAGATCGACAACGAGGTCCTGGACACCGACATGGCGCAGCGCCTCGGCCGCCAGCAGCACCGCCTCGGCATCGGCCGCGGCGCTCTCGGCGCCGATCAATTCGATGCCGGCCTGGCCGATCTGGCGCTCCGGGCGCATCTGCTCGCCCTTCACCCGCAGCACCTGCCCGGCATAGGAGAGGCGCAGCGGCCGCGGCGCGTTCTTCAGGCGGCTGGCGGCGATGCGGCCGACCTGCGGCGTCATGTCGGCGCGCAGGCCCATCATGCGCTGCGACACCGGGTCCATCAGGCGGAAAGTATGGGCGGCCATCGCGGCACCCATGCCGGAGAGCAGCGCATCCTCGAATTCGAGCAGCGGCGGCTTCACCCGCTCATAGCCCCAGGCGGCGAAGCTCGTCATCAGCCGCTCGACCACCGCGGCCTCGAAGGCGGCGTCGGGCGGCAGGCCGTCCTTCAGCCCGGCGGGCAGCAGATATTGATGGTCCTTGCCGATGGCCATGGAAGTCGGGCGCCCACTTGGTCCGGTTGAAACCTCGCGCCCGCGCCGCCCCGGTCGGAACCCGGGAGGCTTGGGCACAGGTTATTAGCCGGAATCCCCCGGGCGCGGCAAGCGTCGCGCGGTCGCGGGCCGCCGCCTTTCCGGCCGCGGAATCGGCTGATCGCAAAGGACTTTCCACCCGAGGGCGCGGTTCTAGCCCGGCGCGGCGGCAGAAGGAACCGCGCGAAGCTACAGGTGAAACTGCCCGGTGATGGTCAGCACCGCGTGGCCCGACATCTTCAGCCGGCCATCGGCGAGGGTCAGCCAGAGTTCGCCGCCGCGCTTGGAGACCTGACGGGCGAAGAAGGTGCTGCGGCCGCCGAGCTTGGCCGACCAATAGGGCGTCAGCAGGCAATGCGCCTTGCCGGTCACCGGGTCCTCGGGAATGCCGTATTTCGGCACGAAGACGCGCGAGACGAAATCCGCCTTGGCGCCGCGCGCGGTGGCCAGCACGTCGAGCGGCAGCGCGCGGATCGCGTCGATGTCGGGCGTCAGGTTGCGCACCGCATCCTCGTCGGCCAGCTCGGCGATATAGGCCCAGTCGCGGTGCAGCGCCTTCACCTCGGCGCCGAGCGCCTTCGCCACCGCGGCGATTTCCGCTTGCGGCGCCGGCACGTTGCCATAGGTGGGGAAATCCATCGCCAGGCGCTGGCCGTCGCGCGTCACCGTCAGCACGCCGGAGCGGGTATGGAAGGCGACCTTGTCGCGGCCCTTGTCCAGATGATTGAGCACGACCTCGCCGCTCGCCAGCGTGGCGTGGCCGCAGAGGTCGATCTCCAGGGTCGGCGTGAACCAGCGCAGGTGGTAGTCGCCGCCCGCATTGTCATTTCGCTGCGGCACGAAGAATGCCGTCTCGGCCAGGTTGTTCTCCACCGCGATCGCTTGCAGCGTCGCGTCAGGCAGCCATTCCTTGAGCGGTATGATTGCGGCGGGATTGCCGCCGAAGGCGGCGCTGGTGAAGGCATCGACCTGATAGAACGGCAAGGACACGGCAACGACTCTCCTCTTCGTGGAAGATCAGCGGGTGGCGACGGCGATGCCGGCACCGATCAGGACGGTGCCGCTCAACCGGTTGAACAGGCGCGACGCGGCGGTGGAGGACAGCAGCCGGCGGCTGCGCTCGGCCAGGAAAATGTAACCGCCATAGACCGCATAGGAGACCACGACGACGATGGCGCAGAGCAGCAGGTAGTCAGCGAAATCGATGCGGCGCATGTCCAGGAAGGTCGGCAGCAAGGCGCCGTAGAACAGGATCGCCTTCGGATTGCCCAAGGTCACCAGGAAGCCGAGACCGATATCCTTGAAGATGCCGTTGCCGCGCCGCGGCGTCACCGCGATGGCGGCGCCCTTGCTGCGGAAGGCGCGCCAGCCGAGCCAGAGCAAATAGAGCGCGCCGGCATATTTGATGACCTGGAACAGCGGGCCGAGCGTCGCGGCCATCGCGGTCAACCCGGCCATGGCGACGGCGATGAAACAGAAATCGGCCAGCACCAACCCGGCCGTCACCGCCAGGCCCGAGAGCGGGCCGGAGGCCAGCGCGCGCGAGATGATGGTGGCGAGGCCCGGCCCCGGCGACAAGGCGAGGAAGAACATGCCGATGGCGAAGGCGAGCGCGGATTGGGCGGTCATCGGTTTCGTCCTCAGGCGCGGTCGCGCGCGGCGCGCATCAGCGCGGCGACGGTGGCGTCGGCCCCCTGCCCACGCGCCTGCAGCCCGGCGACGGCGCCCAGCGCATCGCGTTCGTCGCGGTTCTGGCTGAGCTTGGCCTTGGCATCCAGGCGCGTGACATCGACGCTGAGGCCGACGATGCCGCGGGCCATGCCGGCGATGTAGCCGTCCGGGGCATCCACAATCGACCACCGCGTCGCGTAGGGGCTCTCCTGCTGGCGCGACAGTTCGTCGACGTGGCGCAGCAGCCAGGCGCCGTCCTCGATGATCGCCGCGCGGCCATAGGCGTGCACGATGGCGTAGTTCCAGGTCGGCACGCTCTTGCCGGTCTCAGCCTTGGAAGGATACCAGCCGGGCCGGATATAGGCGTCCGGGCCGCCGAAGATCATCATCACCTCGGCCTCGGGCGCCGATTGCAGCCGCCGCCAATGCGGATTGCCACGCGCCAGGTGGCCTTCGATCGTCACCTTGTCGCCATCGGCCTTCACCACGGTCGGCAGATGCGTCGCCATCAACCCGGCGGCGTCGTGGCTGACCAGGGCGGCAAAGGGGTTGCCGCGCATGACCGCCAGCGTCTCGCCCAGATCGGCGATCTTGAATTGCTCGGGCACGTACATGCGGTGTCACTCGGTTGCGGTGTTGAAGGTTGCGCGCGATCGGCCGGCGCCGCGCGGAACGGCGCGGCACTCAGTCGAGGCCGTGGTGGCGGCTTGCCCTGCGGCGGCAGGCCGCCCGCCTTTCTCCGGCCGAAAAATGTCGCACGATCAGATCTCTGGACGCCAGAATGGACGTGAGATCTCGGCTTCGACTTCGACCCGGCTGATGCCGATGTCGCGCAGCAGCCGATCATCGAGCCCGGCCAGATGGCGGCGCTGACGCGCCCGATCGGCCCAGGAAAGCAGGAGGTCGACGACGCGGCCCAGGAGGCCCTTGCTGGTCCGGCGGCGGGTCGGCCGCAGGTAAAAGGAACCCGATTTGTCTTCCGTAGTGTACCGATACATCTTACTTCTCCAGCTTCAGAAATAGATACAATTGTCTTGATTGCCTCCCTGACCGGGATATTGTTCTTGACATTGTATCCGGTCAACGGAAACATTGTGCCCATGACAATTTGGATCCCCGATCTTAGCAACCAGAGGGGGCCGCGCTATCTGGCGATTGCGGATGCGCTGGCCTCCGACATCCGCGGCAGCCGGCTTTCGCCCGGCGACCGTCTGCCCACCCATCGCGAGCTCGCCTATCGCCTCGGCTGCACCGTCGGCACCGTCACCCGCGCCTACAGCGAGGCGGAGCGGCGCGGCCTGATCGGCGGCGAGGTCGGCCGCGGCACCTTCGTGCGCAGCGACATCGCGGTGCGCGCGATCCTGCGCGCCAACACGCCGATCCCCGGCGGCGCCGATATCGCGCCGGCCGAATCCGGCATGATCGAGTTCAGCATCAACACGCCGACCGATCTCGATTCCGGCGGCGAATACGACCATGTGCTGCGGCACGTGCTGCGCGAATTGTCGGAGCAGCAGGGCATCGGCACGCTGCTGAACTACCAGCCCAACGGCGGCAACCGCCCGCATCGCGAGGCCGGCGCCAGATACCTCGCCCAATGCGGCCTGCAGATCGACCCCGAGCGCGTGCTGATCACCGCCGGCGCCCAGCACGGCATGACCGTGGCGCTGGGCGCGCTGACCGAGCCGGGCGACACGGTGCTGACCGAGGCGCTGACCTGGCCGGGGCTGCGCCGGCTGGGGGATTTCCTGCGCTTCCGCGTGCAGGGCCTGGCGATGGACCAGGACGGCATCATGCCCGACGCCTTCGACGCCGCCTGCCGCGGCCGCAACGTGAAGGCGCTCTATTGCGTGCCGAACCTGCAGAACCCGACCTCGACCGTGATGCCGGAGGGCCGCCGCCGCGAGATCGCCGAGGTGGCGCGGCGCTACGGCGTGAAGATCGTCGAGGACGACGTCTACGGCTTCCTGGTGCCGGACGCGCCGCCGCCGGTCGTCAGCTTCGCGCCGGAACTGGGCGTGTTCTGCACCAGCGTTTCCAAATCGACTGCGCCGGGCCTGCGCGTCGGCTATCTCGGCGTGATGACCGAGGATGCCACCTTGATGAACGAGGCGCTGCGCTCCACCACCTGGATGGCGATGCCGGTCGCCGCCGAGATCGCCGCGCGCTGGATCAACAACGGCGAGGCGACCCGGATCGCCAACAAGCGGCGCGACGAATACAGCCGCCGCCAGGCGATGGCGCGCGAGATCCTCTCCGGCCTGCCCTACCAGGCGCATCCCAACGCGATGCATGGCTGGCTTGACCTGCCGGAGGAATGGCCGGGCGATTCCTTCGCCCTGCAGGCGCGCATCCGCGGCGTCGCCGTCTGCCCGGCGAGCAGCTTCCAGCTGGCGCGCAACATCCGCAACGGCGTGCGCATCTCGATCAGCGCGCCCTGCTCCATCGACACGGTGGCGCGCGGCCTCGACATCGTCGCCCGCCTGGCGCGCGAGAAGCCGCGGCCGGATTTCAACCTTGTCTGACGGCACCGGCGTGCCGGCCGCCGCCGCGCCGCCGCCGGCGGCGCCGCGCCGCGCGCAATTGCGCACGGAGGTGCGGGACGGGCTGAGGATCACCTTCCCGTTCATGGTGGGCGCGGCGCCCTTCGGCGTCATCTTCGGCGCGCTGGCGACAGCGCAGGGCCTGCATCCGCTGGAGACGGCGGCCTTCTCGCTCTTTGTCTTCTCCGGCTCGGCGCAATTCGTCGCCATCTCGCTGCTGGCGCTGGGCGCCGGCGCGTGGACCATCTGGCTGGCGACCCTGATCCTCAACCTGCGCCACACGCTCTATGCCGCGGCGCTGGTGCCCTACGTGAGGCATCTGTCGCT
>WBZN01000226.1_pt1 | contig 21482 bp, 12 predicted proteins | sample 5204281 | NCBI WGS metagenome assembly WBZN01 (sample SAMN12344347, study PRJNA552823) | activated sludge metagenome | biome: Activated sludge suspended growth; feature: Nitrification reactor; material: Wastewater; isolation source: activated sludge from nitrification reactor of wastewater... | reverse complement strand
CCATCAGCAGTGGCGCCAACGGCAGCGGCACCCTTACCATCAGCGGCAACCAAGCGGCCATCAACACCACCTTAGCAAGCCTAGTCTACCAAGGCAACGTTGGCTATGTGGGTGCCGACACGCTGACGGTATTGAGCACCGATAGCCAAGGCGCAAGCGATAGCGACACCGCATCTATCTTGGTGAGTAGTAATGTATTAAATCTACAGGGACAAAATGATTATTTTGTAATTAAAGAAAACTCGACGTTAATAATTGGGGCGCCTGGGGTATTGAGTAATGATGGCGCCTATGTTACCAACTCAGTAATAGCGATACTTAGTAGCGCTCCTGCATATGGAGTTTTGGTTTTTAATAAAGATGGAAGCTTTAGCTATACTCCAAATAGTGGGTATATCGGTACTGATTCCTTCACTTATCGAATAACCAATGGAGCCACAACGTCAGGTTTAATTACAGTTGCATTGGTAATCGAACCCATTGTATTGCCGTTACCTGAAGTGCCAACTGGCCCGATTGTTATAACACCTCCAGCTATCCCGGTTAGTGAAGGAATGACCCAACCTGGCATTACCCCTATTGCCCATAGTAGCTCGGTAAATCAACTATCTCCTACAGATTTATCTAATCCAATTCAAGATATATCCTCGATTCAGGGTGGTGCTAACCTAGTCAATATTAATAACACGGTTCCTCCATTTCTAACGGAGGATAAAAGTCGATCTCCGATGCGTAGCAACGAACAAATTCAGAATCCCACTAGAGCAATAAATAGCTTCAGGCTTGACGCAAATAATTATAACGACGGGGCTGATTTAAAAGAGAACGCTAGCAAATCTAAATTGCTATTAGAAAGTGAGGCTTTGCTTAGTAATGCTTCTTTAGTAAATCAAATCGATAAAATGCATAAAACCATTAATGATTCGTTTCAACAAGAGCTATCAAATAAAGAATTATCAGTGAAAATTGTGTCTGCTACCGGGATTTCATTTACGGCGGTTATTGTAAGCTGGTTAATGCGAGCTGGTTCACTTGCAGCGAGTTTATTTACATTCTTGCCAGCATGGAAAAGCGTAGATCCTTTATCGATTTTAGTGACTAAAACAAAGAAACCAAAAGAGGATACTGAAAAGAAAGACGACCAGCATAAAAACCACCAGATCGAGACTGATAAGTCAGAAAACATCTTTATCTCAGAAAAATAATTTAATAATTTTTGTATACATTTAATGAATCTTAATTTGCAGCCTTATATTCGATTGAGTATTAGTTTAATCGGACTAACGTTGAGCATTGTATTGATTGGTCATTTTTTTGGCATTGTGCCTGATCATTCTAAAACTGAACTAGAAGGTAGAAAGAAACTGGCCGAGACACTGGCAGTGCAATTTGCATTTGCTGCGAGTAAGAATGATTTTTTACAAATTGAACAAACGCTGAATTTTCTGGTGAATCGTAATCCTCAGATATTATCTGGTGCAATGCGATCTGTAGACGGTTCTTATCACGCAGCAGCAGGTGATCATCATTCTATCTGGCCACAATTGACAGAAGATTTTTCTTCTCCAACGCATATTCAAGTTCCAATCATACAAGGTGATCAACGATGGGGTACCGTTGAACTGAGCTTTCAACCGCTGTTAGGAAAAGATTTACTTGAGCAAATTAGAAATTCTTTCTGGGGTATGCTGATTTTTATCGCAATTTTAGGTTATCTAAGTTACACATTTTTACTTAAGCGCGCATTAAAAGAACTTGATCCCTCTAGCGTTATTCCGCCTCGAGTTAAGTCTGCTTTTGATACTTTAACAGAAGGGATACTTATACTGGATGAGCAAGGTAGAATCATGCTTTCAAACCGATCCTTTGATGATAAAACGGGATATCGATTTGAACAGTTAATTGGTAAAGAAATTTCGAGTTTGAGCTGGGAGAAAGCTTCTGCTGAGCAATTGAAGCAAAATTGGCAATATCCATGGGTTGAGAGTTTGCACAATCAGAATATACAAACACGAATACGGCTTTGTTATAAAAATAATATTGATGGTGAAATTATTTTTATGGTCAATAGCGCACCCATTTTGGCGAGTGATAGTCAATGCAAAGGCGCGTTGGTAACGTTTGATGATGTGACCGAGATTGAAGATAACAACATCAGATTAGATACAATGCTTAAAAAATTGGAGGTATCGCGCAGCGAAATTGCGCGTCAAAACCTCGAATTAAAGAGGTTAGCTGAAATTGACCCATTGACAGGATTTTATAATCGGCGCGCACTCAATCTTTATTTTAATGAATTGTTTAATCAAGCGCGTGATTCTGATGGACAGCTTATTTGCATTATGCTCGACATCGATCACTTCAAATCGGTTAATGACAATTATGGCCATCAAACGGGTGATGAAGTTATTAAGCTGGTAACTGCGATTGCTAAAGAAAACCTACGTGAATCAGACATTGTCGGTCGTTATGGTGGCGAAGAGTTTTGTTTGGTGCTCGCCAATATCGATTGCGATAAAGCTTTCAAGATTGCGGAAAGAATTCGAATCAGCATTATGAATGCGCAAGAATATCATGCTTTCGGAATCAAACAAGTCACAATTAGTTTAGGCCTTTCATCAATTAAAGATGATGTTAGTAGCACCAGTGAAATGATAGAACTCGCTGATCAAGCACTTTATTTTGCTAAGAAAAATGGACGGAACCGTACGGTTTTTTGGCATGACTTGCCTAAAACAAGTGATGTAACTGATGAAGCTCAAGAAAATATAGCTAAAAGAATTACAAAGAATTGGGATAGCGAAGCTACGTCGAATGATAACAAGGCTATTACTGATATCAATCAACTGCATGCGAAGATCAGTGAATTAGAAGAACTTAATAAAGAACAGAAGAAGCTTATTGAACGAAATCTTAATTATGATTCGATTACGCGATTACCCAGTCGCGCATTGTTTTATGAGCGCTTCAAAACCGCAATAGCTTATGCAGCAAGGTCTAATCAATATGTAGCGATTGCCTCGATTGCATTAACTAACTATAAACGGATACACACAAGCCTCGGGCATGAAACAGCAGAGAAATTGATTATCGAGATTTCTCGAAGACTGAGCAGTGTATTACGCACAACCGATACAGTTAGTGCAGATATTGATAGCGAGAAATTTGATTCCGTCTTATCAAGGAAGAATGATGCGAATTTCTTTGCATTACTTCCAGAGATTAAAAAAGATCAATCGGTAAACTGGGTTATTAACCGCATACAAAGTACCTTTAACCAAATTATTGTCCTTGACGGATATAACATTCAACTTGAAAGCGCTATCGGAATCAGTATTTACCCGATTGACGCGCAGAATCCTGAAATTTTGTTAGATCACGCTGATCAAGCGCTCAATCATGCTGAACTTGCAGGAATTGGATCCTGTCAATTTTACTCAGCAGAAATGAATGCACAATATATCAAACAGATGAAAATTGAATCGGGTCTAGTTCGTGCGATCGAACAGAACGAGTTTGAAATTTTTTACCAACCGATAATCAATATGCAACAGGGGACGATTTCTAAGTTAGAAGCCCTACTGCGATGGAATCAATCTGAGAAAGAAATTTTAGCGGCATTTAGTTTCATTGAAGTTGCCGAGAGAAGTGGACTGATTATTAAGATAGGTGATTGGGTGTGTCGACAAGTAATCAAACAATTAGCGATGTGGCAAAAAGAGATAGCTTCGGATATTCAAATTTCAGTAAATATTTCAAGCTTACAACTTCAGCAACCTGATCTGGCCGATAAGATTTATAGTTATTTGCAAGAGAATGGAGTATCACCAACTAAATTGATTATTGAAGTGACTGAAAGCATGGTAATCCATAGCGTTGAAGTCGCAGCTCAAACGCTAAAACGTTTTCGTGAGATGGGTATTCGTATTGCGCTTGATGATTTTGGTATGGGGTATTCTTCCTTCCAATACCTGCAAAAGTTTCCGGTTGATATTATCAAAATCGACCGCGTTTTTATTCATGATATTGAAGAAAATGTTTGTAATGACAGTATCGTATCTGCAATTATCGCAATGTCCAAGAAAATGAGCATTGGCACTGTTGCTGAAGGCGTAGAAACCGAAGCGCAATTTAAATGTTTGTATCGATTGAAGTGTGAAGAAGTACAAGGTTATTTAACTGGTAAACCTATGTCGTCAGCTCAAATACAACAATTCATGGAAAAACAGAATGTAAGCTTGAATAATCCACCAGTTGCTATTAATCAATGATAAGTCTGTTTTTTCCTACGCTAATTCGGCTTAGTTACTTCTAAAGTTACTTCATAATGTAAAGATCCGATTGGTTTTATACACCGATCTTTATTTTATTGATTTGTCTGAATGAAATTATGAAGGCATTACATAAATGAGCATTGGAGATCACATAAATTTCTTCCTAATTGGCTTGTTTCTTTGCTGTGTTACGAATAGTGCTGCGAATCCAATTGAATCAAAAAAAAATGATACCGCAGATATCAAGATTGCGAGTATCCCTAAAGATTCACAAATTTCAACCAACCCTGTTTTGCACTCGGACACAGCAGCCAAAATCCGTGGCCTAATCAAATCGTCTCGGGAAGCGAATTTGTCAACGATTTTTATGGCAAAAATTACACAAATTGCATTTAAAGAAGGCGAACAGTTTAAAAAAGGTGAGAAACTCATCCAATTTGACTGTAATCGACAAATTGCCCAACTTAAAGCAGCTGAGGCTGAGGTTTTGTCAAAAAGAATGGTGTTTGAAAGTAATGAAGGTCTTTCAAAATTTGATGCAGTTGGCTTGCTCGAACTAGAAGTATCTAAAGTTCAGTTGGAGAAATCTCTGGCAGAACTTAACATTATCAAAGCCGGCAACCAACAATGTCAATTTAGAGCACCCTGGAATGGTCGCGTTGCTGAAGTAAAAGCAAATGCACACGAAGTCGTAGAACCGGGGCGCGAGATCATGCGAATAATTGCTGATGAAACACTCGAAATTGAAATGATTGTTCCATCGAACTGGCTCCAGTGGATAAAAACAGAGATTGTCATTCCCATTATCATTGATGAAACAGGGAAAAAATATTTAGCTGAAATATCTCGGATTGGAGCACATGTTGATCCTGTCTCTCAGACAATACGTATTTTTGCACATTTTAAGGATGATACGAAAGATGTTCTAGCAGGAATGAGCGGAACCGTTTATTTCATACTCCCAGTTGAACATTAGCCGCAATCAGCGATTGGTTATCTTATGCAATTGGCTAAGCAAAACCAAGAAGACAGTAAAATTTTCCCTGCGTTACTTCAATTAGAAGCAGATGCGCGTCATAGCGAAGACTTAGTCGCACTTCATTACTTTATCGTTAATGAAACACGTCGATTGTTACGCTATCAACACGCAGTGTTACTCACAGTTACGACGCGTAGTCCCTATCGTTTTAAAGCTGTCAGGATATCAGGCTCGACGCTACTTGATCGTTCAATTCCAAAAATTCATTATATTGAACGCATACTTGATTCTTTATCAACCACTAATCTACGGCAAGATCCGATGGCTATTGTCCATGATCAATTGCCCCAAGAATTGCAGCAAGATTGGCAAATATTGACTTTATCGTTCCCGCTTTGCGTTAATCTAATTCTGCCTAACGGCTGCTTGATTGGTGCGTTATGGATTGAGAGAGAGATAGCTTGGACCGAAGAGGAACAGTTTTTGGTTAAACGGTTAGCTAGCACTTATGCACATGCTTGGGGTTATTTTGAAAAGAATCGAAAGTTTGATGCTTGGTTTTATTCCAAGAAAAAGCTTGGAATCATCAGTATATTATTGGCGTTCTTTTTACTTATTCCAATACAACACTCAACCTTAGGTTCCGTAAGAGTCGTTGCTAAAGATCCGCTGGTAGTGACAGCACCCATTGATGGTGTTATTGCATCGATTCCAGTAGAGCCCAATCAAATCGTTTCACAAGGGGAAATGTTAATTCGATATGAAGATACTAGCTATCGCAATGAATTTACCATTGTTGAGCAAGCGCTAGTTGTTTCACAAGCGGAGCTGAAGAAAGTAACGCAAAGCGCATTTCAGGATGAAAAAAGCAAAGCGGAAATTGCCTTGTCAAAAGCAAAAGTGGAATTGGCTGCTATTAGGCGCGATTATGCAAAAGAAATGTTAGATCACGTGACGCTACTTGCTGATAAGCAAGGGCTGATTTTATTCAATAATAAATTAGAGATGATAGGGCGCCCGGTCAAGATTGGTGAACGCTTAATGGAAATTGCTGAGATAGGTAAATTGAAATTCCGTATCCATCTACCTGTGGAGAACAATATCAATTTTACAATTGGGGCTCCTGTGAAAATATATTTGGATACTGATCCACTCCACTCGATTGATGCGAAAGTAACTCAGATTGGTTTTCGTGCTGAGGCAGTTCCTGGGGAAATGCTGGTCTACACTATCGAAGCGGAATCAGTTGAAGAGATGAGCCATCTTCGAATCGGCTGGCAAGGGACTGCGAAAATTTATGGAGATACGGTTAATTTGTTTTTTTATCTCTTTCGTCGCCCCCTTGCGGCTGCACGTCAGTATGTGGGCTATTAATGCCATGACTTGGTCAATTGCGCGCATACCATTAGTTGATTTTGAGTTAATGTGAGTTTAGACCAACTTATCTATTTACCACCCTTAAGAGCAGACTTACAGTTATGGAGAGCATCCAATGCGCATGATGGTGCTCCTAGCTGGACTTTATACGATCCGCTGACCCATCGTTTTTTTAGGATCGGTGATCAAATCTATCAAATGCTGGTGCGCTGGAAGACGAAAGAAGGCAAACGGTTGATTCAACAGGTTACCAATGAAACGGTGTTTAACCCTAGTTTTGATGATGTGGCAGCCCTCATTGAATTTTTACAGACGAATCAATTAACGGTCCAATCGACCTTGCAACAATCTCGGGTATATATCGATCAGTATAAAAAGCTTAAGCAGGTTCACTGGCACAAACTGCTGAGTCAATATCTGTTTTTTCGTATTCCATTGTTTAGGCCGGATGTTTTTTTAGATCGGACCTATCCCTTTATTAAGCCATTATTTTCGCGCTTGTTTCTAGGAACTTCCTTGGTGATAGGTGTCACAGGAGGTTATTTTGTTTCGCGCCAGTGGGATGATTTTATTCATACCTTTTCACATTTTTTCACGCTACAGGGCCTACTAATTTATGTGACAGCTATTGTTTTTGTAAAGCTTATTCATGAGTTGGGTCACGCCTACACTGCGAAACATTATGGTTGCAGGGTAACCAGCATGGGTTTGGCTTTTATGGTCATGGTTCCTATGTTGTACAGCGATATGTCTGATACTTGGCGGTTATCATCGCGACAACAGCGATTTCATATTGCAGCCGCCGGAATTATCAATGAACTGTTATTGGCTATTTTTTGTTTATTGTTATGGGCACTGTTGCCTGAAGGTGTATTGCGGAGTGTTTGCTTTGTTATTGCAACCGCAAGTTTTATCGGTAGTCTAGCTATTAATAGCATTCCGTTTATGCGGTTTGATGGTTATTTCATGCTATCCGATACATGGGGGATTGAGAATTTACAAGAGCGCTCATTTCAGTTAGCGAGATGGAAGTTAAGGTATTGGTTATTTGGCGTGATAGAAGATAAACCTGAGCTTTTACCACGGAACCTTGAAGCTAAATTGATTTGCTATGCTTGGATTACCTGGTTGTACCGTTTGATCCTATTCTTGGGAATCGCTTTATTAATTTATCAATTCTTCTTTAAAGTATTGGGGTTAATTCTTTTTGCGGTTGAAATCATTGGACTGATTATGATGCCATGCTTACGCGAAATTAAATATTGGTGGCGTTTGAGAGAAAAAATTCAACAGAATGGGCGCTATCGTTATTGGGGGCTAGTCGCCTTCCTGTGGATCGGTTTATTATGTATTCCCTGGAGTTCAAGTATTTATGTTCCGGGTGTATTAACCTCTGCGAATTACACGATTTTGTTTTCATCTGAATCGGCACAGGTCATTTCAATGAACATCAAACCTGGCCAACAAGTGGCAAAAGATCAGGTGTTGATGGTTCTAAAATCTCCTCAGTTAGAAAAAGAAATTGAGATAACTCGAAAACAACTTGATTTGCTCAAAATAAGAGCTAATCGGGCTGTTAGCTATGCGCAAGATCAGGAAGATTTGACAGTAATCCTCCAACAAATCGCAGTGGAATCCAGTAAATTAGCAGGATTAGAAAAAGAACAAGCCAGGTTAACCCTTCGCGCCCCTTTTTCAGGTATCGTCGCTGAGGTTGCCGAAGATTTACACTTATATCAGTGGATTAATCAAGACAAGCCAATTTGTTTAATTGTAGACCCTTCCGCGGCTGAAATAAGAGGTGTTGTCGCAGAACATGAGCTTGATAGGATTGAGTTAGGGCAACAGGCCCAGTTCTATCCAGAAAATCTTGAACTGCCTAAATTAACTGCATCGATTAGTCGCATTGATTGGGGAGACATTCAATCTCTCGATTTGCCTTATCTTGCCTCAAAATTTGGAGGAAGTATTGCAGTTAAGGAGCATGCGGCAACGCTAGTGCCTAAATCATCGGTTTATGCAATTTATTTGAGCAATATTTCGGCAACAGTGCCCCAGCAAGAAATGAGGGGTGAGATCTTGATCGAGGGCAAGCCAATTTCATTCGCCAGAAGATTTCTGGAGAAAGCCGTTTCAGTATTAATTAGGGAAAGCGGTTATTAATTTTCTGCATTTCTCTAGTATCTAAGCAAGTTGTTTGCAAAAGAGATTGCAGCTACACTCGGTAAATACGACTTGTTTTTAGAATAGAAATCGAGGAAAACGCATGAAAAGAATTTTGTTACTCGGGATGCTATTTATACCCTTAATAACGATTGCTGAAGATTTGAGCTTGCGGCAGCGCGCAAATTATGCGTTTGAGCAAATGAAAGAAGCAGAACGAGATTTAACAACAATTACTCAAACGATTGAAGTTAAGGCAGATCGCTTAGAATATTTCAAACAAAAAGTAATCGAAACAGAACAAGAGTTAGCAAATGCTTACAAAGAATCACAAGAAATCAATAAACGAGTAGCATCGACCCGGAATCGTTGGGAACAACTTTCCAATCAATTGCTGCAAGGTGGTGCTGTAACTCGCGATTAAAACAATGATGGATTAGTCCATCGTATTCCAGTCGATTGGAACCGATGAGAACTGGGAAAGCAACGTGCTTTTGACAATACAGCCTGCTCTTCATACCTTCTTAATTCAGTAGCACATCGCTTTTTCGAAATACCGAGTAAAACTTTTATTATTTAAGTATCTGATCTCCCAAGTTGTTCAAAAGCATTCACCTCGATTTATTTTTCTGGCATGATTGCTGGGAGGACGACTAAATCGAATAAGCGCTATCGCAGCGCTACCATTTCGGCGATAAGCAAGCCGTATGTGAAGCAACTTAATAATACTTAGGAGGGCGGTATGGCTAGGAAAGCACTTTGTATTGGGATCAATAATTATCCAGGAACACATATGGATCTGCAGGGTTGTGTAAACGATGCGCAAGATTGGACCGATGTATTGCAGTCGCGTGGTTTTGTGATTAGCGCTTTATTGGATCAACAAGCAACCAAAGCAGCCATGATGAGTGCGATGCGTGATCTCATCAATAATGCGGTGGCGGGGGATAGTCTAGTTATCACGTTCTCCGGGCATGGCACTTATCAACCTGATAAAGATGGCGACGAAGTCGATGGATTGGATGAAGCGCTTTGCCCTTATGATATTCAAACGAAAGGGGAAGCCTTAACCGATGATGAAATTCATACCCTCTTTAAGGCGCGCAAAGCCGGTGTCAAGCTTGTTCTTATTTCAGATAGCTGTCATTCAGGAACGGTTACGCGTGCCGCAGCAGCAGAACCAGAAGCCGATGCACCTCGCCCCCGTTTCATGCCGATGGGTAACTGGATGCCTGATAAGGATTTGCCACGCAGTCGCAGCGGTAGTATCGCACCATTCATCAACACAGGCGCAAGTACTTCTCCTTTCCTAGCTGCTTATACAAAAAGTGAAAATGATTTATTGCTTTCCGGGTGTCAAGAAGGCCCCAACAATTTTAGCTATGACGCAAAAATTAGCGGGCGATACAATGGTGCGTTTACTTACTATGCGCTAAAGACCCTTAAAACACTAAGTGCCAATGCAACGTATAAAGAATGGCATGAAGCGATTAGGCGGTATTTACCTTCTGCTAGTTATCCTCAAACTCCTCAACTGGTGGGAACGCTAACTGCGCGTCAAATGAAGATCTTTTCTTAATAATTCAGTGAATTATTAAGTGCGGATAGCGCTAGAGGTCCTTAGGTTGCCGAGCTTAAAAGATGGGAGATAGAAGCAATGAGCACTGATGAGTATCAATATCGTGTAACTGGAATAGAGCAAGCTACTGTTGCTTCCCCGCAAGTTAAGGAAGTCAAGATTGTTAGAAAACGAAGCTTGATACCGGGTAGCGCTCGCGCCACTGGTACGGATAGTTTTGGGATTAAAACCAATGAAATTGTTTGTGTTAAATTACATAATGGTTTTTCCTTGTGGCTGCGCGCAGATGATTTATTGGATGAGTTCGGGAAACCAAATATAAGCCGTGGAAACCAGAACACTTGGGAAATTAGCGTCGACCCAGCAAAATTCCAAGCCAATCGAAGTACACGAGGTTTGGCAGGGTTAGCCATTAAGGTGCTTGATTTCTTTGATATTGATCTTCAATCCTATACTGCCAGTAAGCTTTGTTCATTATGGGAAGATAAGCTGCTTGAAAAGAGAGCAACCAGTCTTTATCGTTGTTCCTTAGAAGATAGCTACGCATTAAGCGAGAAGGGGGAATTAAAGCAAGAACAGCCTTTACTGGTTTTCATTCACGGAACTGCTTCGAATAGTCAGAAAAGCTTTGGTGGGCTGTGGGAAGCGTCTTCAAAAGTAGGCAAAGCAACACGGGAGAAATTAAAGAAAAAATATGGTGAAGCGGTATATGCCTTCGAACACCGTACTTTGACAGAAAGCCCTATCCAAAATGCGCTGCAATTAGTCAAACAACTTCCGAATCATGCAAAACTCCATTTGATTACGTACTCACGGGGTGGGTTGGTGGGTGAGTTACTTTGTTTGGGGGATCTGAAATCAACCTTATCCGACACAGAAACGATCAATAACCTATTCGCGGCCGATCGTACCATCGCGTTACAGCTTGGATTAACTCCCTTGGATGAGAACGCACAAAAAGAAAGAAATAAAGCTTATGACGATGATCGCGCAGCGCTGCAAACGTTACTAAAAGAACTTAAGCAAAGGCAAATCAAGGTTGAGCGATTTGTGCGTGTGGCTTGTCCAGCAAGGGGAACGACATTGGCCTCAGGCCGTCTCGATCGTTGGCTATCGGCGTTGAATTTTCTATCCGGGGATGGATTGTTTGGTGATACCGTCGATTTCTTGCTGGCGGTCATCAAAGAACGAACCGATCCTCGCACACTTCCCGGGTTAGAAGCCATGATGCCCGGCTCTGCATTGACGCGCCTACTACAAGACCCATTGCTAGAAACCAATGCAGATCTTTCTATTATTGCGGGCGATATCGAGGGTGATTCGGTATGGAGTCAGCTAAAGCTATGGGTGACTGACTGGTTTTATGGCAGTGATCATGATTTAGTAGTGAATACCGGTTCCATGTATGGAGGGCTCCGTCGCTTACCCCAACAAGCCCGTTTTCTCTGTGACCGCGGACCAACCGTTCATCACTTCAATTACTTTAACAACGACAGAACGATTAATTGGTTACTGCAGGGACTGGAACGTCTCGATGGTTCTAATGGCCCATTCCAAGCTATTGAACAAGCTAAGCCAGAACAACCTCGTTGGCGATCTGCGGTGCAACGCAGTCGTGGTTCTGTAATGCCACGACCACTGGCTGTCGTGTTGCCAGGGACGATGGGAAGCGCGTTAAAGGTTGGAAAAGAAGCGGTATGGCTGAATTATTGGTCACTTGCACGGGGCGGATTAAAAAAATTGCAAATCGGTGCAACAGGAGTTCAGTCCGATGATTTATTAGATGATTTTTATGGGCCGTTACTTGAGTTTTTGGCGCTTACACATCGTGTCGAAATCGTTCCTTATGATTGGCGACTTTCAATCCGAGAAGCCGCGAAACACCTTATCGAAAAATTGCGAGAACATCTGCCCGAAGCGGAACGAAATTATCAACCGGTACATCTGATTGCTCATTCCATGGGGGGGTTAGTCGTAAGGGCGATGTTAGCGGATGGCAAGGAAGGTGCTGCGTTATGGCAGCGCATTGTTAAATTACCCAAAAGTCGCTTCCTAATGCTAGGGACGCCGAACCAAGGTTCGTATGAAGCTGTGCGCTGGTTGACTGGCAATAATGCAACACAAGCTAAGCTGAGCTTACTCGATCTTACGCAAAACACGGATGAGATTGCCAATCTAGTGCGGCGTTATCCCGGTTTATTAGAATTGTTGCCATTTGATCCGGACAGTAAAGATTTTACCCAATCGAATTTGTGGGTTGATCTCAAAGAACAGTTATCTGCAGCATGGTTGCCACCGGAGACACTTGATCTCATCAATATTCGCGATACTTGGTCTCTACTTAAGAATCCAGTACAGTCAGTTGATCCCAAATATACCTGTTATGTTGCGGGATGCCAGGATGCAACGGTAGTGGACTATCGGTTAGTGGATTGCGGGGGATGGCTGCATGCCAATTCAAATTGTAAACGGTTTGAATTCTTGGCCACCCGCGAAGGGGATGGAACGGTGAGCTGGAAATCAGGCCGTTTATCGGATGTTCCCCTGTGGTATCTGGAAGATACTGCCCATGATGATCTATGTAGGCAGAAACGTGCTTTTCAGGGTTACTTCGATTTGCTGATGAATGGGGATACCCCACATCTATCGAAAACTCCACCGAGTCGTGCGCGTGCTCAAGTCGGTGAGCCAGTGCTGTTTGCTCTGCCGGCCTGTCCGGTTGTTGATAGTATTCCAAGTGAAGCAAGTTTGCGTAGTTTTGGATTTGGATCATCACGACCGATGCGTGAGTCAGAAAATGGACTGGCAATCCCCATCATCGACGTCAGTATTTGCCACGGAAATCTAGCTTATGCCAAACATCCTGTATTAGTGGGGCATTATCGAGGAGACGGGATTTTTAGCGCTGAGAAAGCGCTGGATGAACGCCTGGAGCGCCAATTGTCAGCGCGAATTCGATTGGGTTTATATCCCGGCACGATTGGCAGTCATGCGTTGTTTTTTTCCAAAAATTTTAATTCCAAGCCGAATGGAGCAATTGTAATTGGGTTGGGGCAAGTGGGAGATCTGACGCCGGGATTATTGACCCTTGGTGTCCAGAACGCGCTACTGGAATGTGCATTGCAGATTGCCCAATGGCCAGCGGAAGATACCCGATTCAGCACTGAAGCTGGAAAACGTTCTATTGATATCACGTCGATGCTGGTCGGGACTGGCGCGGGTGGGATGACCGTTCGGGATTCAATCGAAGCAATTCTTCGCGGCGCCATTGCCGCTAACCAGAAATTAGCTGAAGCTGAGTTAGTCAATCAAGTTGCAATCAACAGCCTAGAGTTTCTTGAGCTATATGAGGATATAGCAATTGCAGCGGCTGAAGCACTCAATTTGATTTTGGCGAATAATCAATTATCCAACAATGTGAATTGGTCAGACGCTACCGTGAGAGCGGGGGAGGGTGGTTATACTCGCCTACGCTATGATGAAATGGGCGGTTGGTGGCATCGGATGGAAATTAGTGAAACCGAAGGCCGAGAAATGCTGCGGTTTGTTTCAACCACCGATCGGGCCCGCGCAGAAGAAACGCTTGCAACAGGCCAGCTCAAACTTGCTGATAATTTTATTCGGCAAGCATCCCAAGATGCAGGCACTAACACCGAAGCAGCAAAGACATTGTTTGAAATGTTGCTGCCAAATCGCCTTAAAGAATTAGCACCACAACAAGAAGGGCTTGTTTTAATCGTGGATGAATCCTCAGCGCGTTATCCCTGGGAATTACTCGAAAATCGCTGGAGTCATAATGGTAAACCACCGGCTGTTTCTGCTGGATTGATTCGGCAGCTTAAAACATCGAACTTTCGTCCTTCGCCTGCACATACTACAAAACCGAATGCCTTGGTGATTGGAAACCCTAATCTTTCCGAGTGGAGTAGTTTTCCTGATTTGGGTGGAGCGCGTGAAGAAGCGCAAAAGATCAGCGAGTTATTAAATTTAAATGGTTTTAAAGCCATCGATTACATTGATGCGAATGCCGACGATATTCTTTCGGGCTTACATAAGGATGAATGGCGTGTGCTTCATTTGGCCGGTCATGGTGTTCATGACTTTGATGTCAGCAAAGCTGATTCCAGTGCACTAGAGCCGTTAGATAATACGACTCAATCAAGCAGTGGAAAGAAGAAGCTCATCTCAGGAATGGTCATTGGTAAAAATACATTTTTGACCCCCGGTGATATTGAGCAAATGCGCTGGGTACCAGAATTAGTATTCATCAACTGTTGTTATCTTGGTAAAACCCAATCAGTGATTGAGAAATCCTATGGTGCGCTTGCCGCGAATTTGGCTGCACAATTTATTGACATGGGAGTTAAAGCAGTTGTTTCAGCGGGTTGGGCAGTCAATGATGAAGCAGGTCTAGCTTTTGCAGACAGTTTTTATAAGAAGATGTTGCTAGGGATGTCGTTTGGCGATGCCGTTAGACTCGCGCGCGAAGAAAATTGGAATAGCTTTAAAACGCTCAATACGTGGGGTGCTTATCAGTGTTATGGTGATCCAGATTATCGCTTAATGAATAAAGGAACTGACTTAGCGCCTTCCACTAAGAAAAGAACCTATTATGCACCCACAGAATTGCTAACCGATTTAAAGAATGATACCGCATACATTCGCATGCAATTCAATGATAAGCGTGAAACAGAAGCGGAATTGAGTAATTTGAAGCAAATGATCGATGGTAGATTAACAGCAATTCCTCAAGATAAGCAAAAGGCCTGGCTCGATCGTGAAGATGTGAAAATTGCGTTTGGACTTGCCTATGGTGAAGTGCGTGCTTGGGATGAAGCCATTCAGTATTTGGAAGCGGCATTACAAGCGGGCAATGCTGAATGTTCCGTTAAAGTGATGGAACAGCTTACTAACTTTCGAGTTCGTTCAGCAAGCCAAAAATGGAGTCAGTTTGATGCGGTAGGAGACGAGAAAGCCCAGAACAGATGTCGATCTGATATTGAGAAAGCAATAAAAGCATTGGAACCCTTATGTGAATTCTTCCCAACGCCAGAGCGTTATTCGATTATGGGCAGCGCTTATAAACGCCTTGCTCGAATGCAGATCAATAAAAAGTTCCCACAAGCCACGTTAGAAAAGATGGCGCATCATTATCGTCAAGCCTATGAGAAAAGCGGATCGACTGATTACTATTCTTTTACCAATATGGCGACTGCAAATTGGCTTATCAAATATTTGGGAAAATCGTCAGACAGCGACTTTGATGCGTTAATCAACGATTGTGATCGAATAATCGCGATTACCCAAGAGAAAAACAGCAGTAATCCTAATTTCTGGGATAGTGTAGCGCTGGCAGATTGTGTTTTAGTCAAGTTGATGCTGCAAAGGGAGTTATCCAAAACATCGGCTAATGATGTGATTGAACTTTATAGGCAAGCAATTAAACGGGGTGCGAGTCCAAAACAGGTTGGGTCAGTTAAAGAACATCTCGAGTTCCTCATGGATTTGACCCAATCGCTTGCGCAACCGATCCAAGATGCGCTAAAGTCGATTCACGAGGCGTTGCCTTAAGCCATTAAAGGGTAATCGATAAGATAAGCGTTATAGTATTCGTTGCTTCAGTATGCGTACCATATTCATCAGTTATAGCCGCGCTGATTTGACTCAGGTTGAGTCGGTGGAGGCACAGCTCAAATCCTGTGGGGATATCCAGGTCTGGCGCGATCAAGAACGCCTTTATGGTGGGCAGAAATGGCCCAAAATTCTTGGAGAAACCATCGCACAGCAAGATCTTTTTCTGTTGTTTTGGTCGCGACAGGCTGCAGCTTCGCACTTTGTCGAATTTGAGTGGACAACCGCGCTGGCGCTTAAAAAGACCATCATTCCGTGCCAATTGGACGATACACCGTTTCCCAGCGCATTGGCAGCGGTTCAAGGCTTATCGGTACATGATTTTCCACGATTACTCACAGCTTTGCGAGCAACTGCATGCTCAGCAAACATTCCCGAGCAGCAAGTACTGATCAATCAATTAGAGCGCATCACAGCCACAAACCCAGAACAAGTCATCAAACAATCACGCAATCTGTTTGACCAGAAAAATTGGACGGTCGGCGGAAATGTCATTCAAGGTGAGAATATCACCATTCATCTTGCTGACCAGGGTGCGGGAGGAGGTCAGCGGCTTATTGAGAAATGGCAACTTTGGGTGGGGGTGATCGTTGGTATTTTGACCGCGCTAACACTTGCGCTTGAGCTGCCTGAGAAAATTTTTGGTAAGCGCGATTCAGACAAAAATACGACAGTATCAAGGGAAGAAAAATTGCAACGCATCGCGGGCGCAATTCGCAACGAACAAAACGAGCCCCTTCCAAACGTTCAGGTATCTTTGCCGCAATTCCAGAATACGACGGTAACCGATCATTTAGGCCAATTCCAACTCGAAGTGAAGGCGCATGCGCAAGAAACAGTGGCATTGCTTGCGCAAAAGCAGGGTTATCTACCCTATGAAACCGATGTGACACTTGGCAATACCGCACTTGGCTTTACCTTACGCTCCAAAAAACCATGAAAAAAGCATTTATCCTCATTATTGTTTTATTCGGTTTAATCTGCACCCCGTTAACTGGGGCGACAGAGCGCTTCTTGCAAGGGCGTGTTTTATTAGTTGGTGACCACGATGAGTTAACGCCTTTAGTGGGGCAGGATGTATTGATCCAACAATCGGGTGATAGCGCCAGAACAAAAGAAGGAGGTCGATTTCGCTTATTTCTGCCTAATCATTTTCAGGCTGGCAGCAAAATTACCTTGGGGGTAGAAAAAGCAGAGTGGCGTATCCAATATCCGCTGGAGGGGGAAGTCATTATTCCCGATGCGCTTGAGAAAGCATTGATCGATATCCGTATGCTGCCCGTGGGCTCGAAGAAATTCTGGTCTCACGATCGCATGGAAAAATTTATCCAAGACATCGCGGAAAAAGCCAAGCAACAAGTACAACCACAAGGTAAACCGCAAGATATCGATTTGAGCCGCTACATTAAGGAATGGGCCTTAAGGTATGGTTTTAGTGTGCAACAAGCTAAAGCTGAGATTGATAAATGGGCAACCGAAGTCGAGCAACAAAATGATCCGTATCAACTCGGGCTTGCAGCGTTTGCGCGTAAGAATTTTGGCGAGGCGAGCCAGTTTTTTGCGCAATCGGCTCAACAGAAGGCGCAGGCTTACCAACAAGCATTAGTGGAAGCTGAACAGTATCGTGCCGATATGGTGCGCGATTACCGGTTAGCCGGAGATGCTGCATACAGCAATTACCAGTTTGCTGCTTCACGGTCGCACTATGAGAATGCATTGCGCCATATTGCTAAAGCACAGCAACCGCAGCTTTGGGGAGCTGTGCAAAATGAAATAGGGATCGTCATTCGGGAGTTTTCTGTTCGTACGGAAGGGAATGATATCCCTACGCTGTTTAAACAAGCGGTACAAGCGTACCGGGAAGCGCTGACCGTGAGAACACGGGAAGTGCTCCCGCAGGATTGGGCGATGACGCAAAATAATCTGGGAAATGTGCTGAGGGATCAAGGGATACGCACGCAAGGGGAAGCGGGAACGCAATTATTAAGCCAAGCGGTACAAGCGTACCGGGAAGCGCTGACCGTGAGAACACGAGAAGCACTGCCGCAGGATTGGGCGGCGACCCAAAATAATCTGGGGGCTGTGCTGAGTGATCAAGGGATTCGCACGCAAGGGGAAGCGGGAACGCAATTATTAAGCCAAGCGGTGCAGGCATATCGGGATGTACTGGAAGTTGACCCCGATAATGAATTGAGCTACCAGGCAACAATAAATTTATATCAGGACTTCCTGTTTGCTTTTCACGATGCATTGACTGTGCACCAGCAATGGTTGCAACGACATCCTGACGATCTCTCAGCCCGCGCTAATTTCGCAGAAGCGCATTTTACCACAGGCCGCTTTGCTGAAGCTGAGCAGCAGCTTGCGGTTTTAATGACACACGCTGATTTAGAACCTGGAACACGTGTCGGTTTGCAAGGAATTCGTATCGCAAATTGGCTTGCATTGCATGAAATGGCCCAAGCGCAGGTCATCGGTGAGGAATTGCTCGCACTGCTCGATAAACTCCCGGCTGATTTTGAACCAGGTTGGAGTTTCACGGGAGCAAAATACTATGTGAGCCAGGAACCTCAACTCGCTGCGCAACGTGCGGTGCTATTGGATTTATTGACAGCACTCGAGGAAAAAGATGCTAATCAACGCCGCCGTGTGCTTGAAAGTGTGATGGAACGGATTAAAGCCATGCAGTCGAATTTACCCTGAAATTGCGTAGCGAGCTTTTTGCTGCGTTGGGCGCATGCTTTCTCGGAGAAAGTTACCGTTAAAGTGCATGAGTATCGATCCTTGTCACCTGCCCGGTTCTTCGCTGGACTTCATGATACATATGTGCAGTTCCGCCGGGGCCATCGCCACCGCCCCCGTCCCATAGGCAAATGAACTGCACTTTCTGGATGCCCTGCGCGAGCGCAGTATAAAGCAACCAAAGATTGCAACGTTCATAAGGGTCGCTATCAGCCGGTATGGGGCCTAATGCGTGTGGGGCCGAACGAATTTCAAACGCGAGCTTGGCTCTGGCCGCTAGGTAGCGGGATCGCCAGGTTTCATTGTGACAAACCACCGATTTCTGGATGAATTCGGGTTCATCGAAGGGTTGTAACCATTGTACTTTTACGCCGAGTTGCTGACATGCTTCGGTAAATAATAAATCACCGCCACAAGCGCCTTGCGTGAGCGCCCAATCTTGAGGGCCAGCGCCTAAATTTTTCAGTGCAGTTGCGATTTGTTGTACTGCACTCGCTTCTTTATCTGCCGGGAAGCGCGGTGTGGGTCGACTGGGGGCATCTATCATATGGCCACTAAACAGCAAAACCTGACGGGGCGTTTCGCGTTTGACTTTAGGTTGAGCGAAGCGTTGTAGCGCGCGTTCGAAGGTTTCGATACCGGCTGCCACGTTTTCAGGATGGAAACCTAATTGATTGAGCAACTGCAATTGCTGCAGGCTAGCATGGGGCGTAAATCCTTGGTTATCATGGTCTGCAATCGCTTCTCTGTATGCAGCTTTCACGGTTTCAGGGGTGCCGACCAATATTTCCAAATCGCCGAGCGTGGCTTGGGGCCAGAATGAAGGCTGAGTCTCCGCTTCAACGCACGCTGCAAAGCGAATCGCACCGGCCATGGCGCTCATTTCGGTGTGATATCGAGTATCGTGAGTGAGATCTTCGTATAAATACATCAGGGTTAGCGCATTAATTCCCGAGTAGTAATGGCTGGGGTTAGAGCGGTATGCAGTGCGATAGCTTTCGATAGCGTTTTTTAGTAACGGCGATTGGTAAGCGGCTTCGTCGCGGTAACTTTGTATCGTTTGATGGGGTTGATTCCAGGCGCTATACCACGCATCTTTGTCGATCCGGCCCAGCAATGCCCAAGTTTCAGCGTCGCGCTGATAGTTTTCCTGGCTAAGGATGCTTTGGTAATGCGTGCGTGCCCGATCTAAGGAATAACCAGATTCGTTGCGCTGCGCTAAGCGTTGCAAACAAATCCCTTTTTCGTGTAATCCCAGTAGATTATCCGGTTCAATGGCAAGACCGCGTTCGAGCTGATCGAGCGCAAAATGGAAATGCTCATATTGACGGAGCGCTTTGCCCGCTTTAATCCAGGCTTCTGCACGTAATGCCGCGACAGGCGCTTCATCTGCGAGCACCAACACGTCACCCAGGTATCCGGCGTTGACCGCAAGTTTGATTCGATTTTCCCAAACCTGGTATTTCTCCCAGTATTCTTGGATACCGCCGATTCGCAGCGATTTCCAATCCGGTTCCTGAAGATGGGGTAGTAGCTGATAAACAGGGCTGGTTTTGCGCCCATGCCATGATTGCATGGTAGCTTTGACCATTTCGGTCAAGTTTTGAATATCAGCATCGACGAACAGGGGATCTGGGCCTTCCGCTTTGATGTGGTAGCGCAATTTGCGATCCGTATAGAGATCAAACGCAGTGGAAATCTCACCACCACAAATTAATACTACACCGCGTGCCCGCAGGCCATGCCGTATCCCTAGCTCATACCAAACATTGGGGTTGTCGAGCGTGATATCCGCAATGACGAGATCGGCCAGTAAAAGCTCTTGAAACATATCCGTGCGAATATCGCCAGCACGATGCTCTTCATCGGCTCTGAATGGCTGTAAGCCAGCAGCGCACAGCGCCGGTTGGATGAGTTCACTATAGACACGATTGAAATCGATTGAATTTCCTTGGTTATCTTTTTTGATGCCAAAGGGCATCGCGACAAACGCATGAGGTTTCATGGCTGACCTCGCTTAAATGATTGGAGTCGTAATAGTGTAATGGAAGGAACGGAATCGATAAACGCAACTGGAATGGGAACATCGAATATTCCTACTTGTGTCAGTTTCCAAGTATGCATCAATACGCTTCGTGTTGCTTCAACGCATCGGTAACTTTTTACAAAAATCGATTTTATATTGATACTTGCTTTGTGATTCTGTAGAGACACTAACTAAAGTCACTACTGTATGGAAGTACCATGTACCAAGGACCGATAGACGCAGCAAAACGCTTCCGACAGAATACAGCGTGTTGATTACTGATGGTAGACAATCTTTATGTAAACAACACGAAGGACCTCCTACAAATTATCCACTCATGTGATTTTTCACACAAATCCTATGGTTCCAAATTTGTAAGATTTTTACTGGCAGTGAGCAAATTGGAAATTTAATTTGATATTAGTGCCAACGTGTTTATGCACCTTGTGATTCAAAATTAATTCGAATAAAGAGGAGAAAATGAAAGGCGAATTCAAGTGAGGAGTGTAATAAACAAGTAAATCAACTTGCTGTCCTCAAAATAATTAGGTAGTAAATCTAAGTGTTTTTCTTAAACCAATAGACAAATAAACAGGAGATCAAATGTTTAGTACTCGTTGTATTGAATCGACAATACGAATTATGGCGTCCACTATATTCTTGCTGGCGCTAACACCGCTGTCAGCAGATGACAAGCATGGACACGCTAAT
>WBZN01000764.1_pt1 | contig 21492 bp, 20 predicted proteins | sample 5204281 | NCBI WGS metagenome assembly WBZN01 (sample SAMN12344347, study PRJNA552823) | activated sludge metagenome | biome: Activated sludge suspended growth; feature: Nitrification reactor; material: Wastewater; isolation source: activated sludge from nitrification reactor of wastewater... | reverse complement strand
GTAGTCGCGGTCACTCTGCGTGGTCATCCCCGTTCAGCCGATTTCCGTGGTGTCCCCATCGAAGCGCCATGCCGTGACCTCCACTTGCCAGTTAGGACTCAGTGGTGGTGTTGCGTCGACCGATTGAGAACGCCCCCCTATTTTCGGACAGTATTACATTGCCACATATGTCACGACATCCACCCGCGAACTGGTTTTCTCGGCCAGCAACTACGCAGTGCTTGTGAACTACCCGCCGCTCGATCCACGATTGCACCAGGTTGTTGGGCGGCGTGAGGCACCACATGCGATCTGTCCTCGTTCTTGATGACGAGGAAGCGGTCGCCGCGAGCTACGCGCGGGAGCTCATGCCCCGCACTACCTTCTGTGCGTCGACGCGGTCACTGGCTCGATCGAGCGTGCGCGATCACGAGATCGATCTAGCGCTCGTCGACCTCTGGCTCGGCCCCGGCCCTCGAAGAGCTGCCGTCCCGAAACGTCGCCGCCCATCGCCCCTCGAATGGGCATCGACGCGATCCGCGAACTTCGGCGCGATCGTCCTTCGCTTGTGATCGTCTTGTTCACCGGCGGCTTCTGCCAGCCGTTTGCCTCGCTCGCGCGCGAAGCGGGCGCAGATGGTGCGCTGCCCAAGTTCTTCGGCGTGCAGAAGGCGATCGAGATCATCGAGGCCGCATGTTGAGCTGGGAGATTGCGAACGGTCCGCACATGTCGCTCGCCCGCAACGAATACGAGTATCTCACCAAAGTCTACGTCGAGAACGACTGTCGTGCGGCGCCGACGGCCCGCGACCTCGACATCTCGCGGGACACGCTCTATCGAAAGCTCCGCAATGGCCAGCCACGGTGACTCCGGGGGCGGCGATGTCGACGTGCGGTACGACACTGCCGCGTTTCCTTGAAGATCTCTTCTGCGTGGGCCCTGATCGTGCGAAGACTGCGGCGTGAATCGCAAGGTCGTGGCAGGTCTGGTGCTCGTCGGCATCCTCGTGGCGCTGGTGCTCTTCAAGGCGTGCGCCACGTCGCACGGATCATCGGCGACGCCGAGCGTCCCCACCGCCTCGCACGCCGGCGCGAGCACCACCGGGCGAACCGGCGGGGCAGCGCCGCGGACGCCCGCCTCGCTCGCAGGTCGGGTCACGCGCGCCTCCGACGGGGCCGGGATCGCCGGGGCCATCGTCTCGGTCGCCCCGGCCGAGCTCATGGCGATGTTCGTCACCGCCGAGTCGCCGACGATCCTCGCGATCACCGACGCGACGGGAGGGTGGAAGGCGCCGCGCGTGATGCCGGGCGCCTACGTCGTCGCGGCGACGGCGGCCGGCTTTCTGCCCGGGACGCGCGCCAAGCTCACGGTCGGATCTGGCGAGCAGCGGCCGGGGATCGACCTCGTGCTCACCGCCGGCGGCATGGTCGTCCGCGGTACGGTCACCGACGTCGGCGGAGGTCCGATCTCGGGCGCGCGGATCACCGCGACGCGGAGCCGGGTGCCCGAGCTGTTCGGGCGTGCCGATCTCGTCGCGACCAGCGGCGCCGATGGCCGCTACGAGCTCACCCTCGCCGAGGGTGCGTACGACCTCGTCGCGACGCACGACGACTACACGCGCGTGGATCACCGCGTCGAGCTCGCCGGCGCACCGATGACCGTCGACTTCACGCTCGTCCCCGGGGCCATCATTCGCGGGCAGGTCGTCGCGCGCGATCACGGCACCCCGGTGCCTGGCGCGCTGGTGCGTGGAGAATCCGGAGGCCGCGGGGGTGGCGGGGAGGTCACGGCGCTCGCCGATGACAGCGGGAACTTCACGTTGCGCGGCCTCACGTCGGGCGCGATCGAGATCTCCGCGTTCGGGCGCGGGTATTCATCGGCGAGCCCCACCGTCGTCGGAGTCGCCATCGGCGACCAGGTCGATGGCGTGAAGGTGCTCGTCGATCGCGCGTACTCGATCTCGGGCCGGGTCGTTCGCAAGGGCAAGCCGGCCGAGGGGCTCCCCGGCGTCACGCTCGGAGCGTTCTCGATCGCCGCGAAGAGCTTCGGGCTCGCGCTGGAGCCGAGCGCACGAGATGGCGCGTTCGAGATCGTCGGCCTCAAGCCGGCGAGCTACATCGTCGGCGCGGTCGGCGAGGGCTCGGTGCCGGAGATCGGCAAGACCTTCGACATCGTCGATCACGATCTCGAGGGTGTGATCGTCGAGATGGCGGCGGGGGTGACATTGTCGGGCCGCGTCGAGCCCGCGATCGCGAGCACGGTCATCTCGGTCGAGCCCGCCGGGTCGGTCGGGATCTCGAACATGTTCGAGGCGATGAAGGCGGTCCTCGTTCACGGTGAGGCTGACAAGGCGGGCACGTTCGTCCTGCACAACGTCCCGGCAGGCGCGTTCGAGCTGCACGGGGCAGCGCCCGATGGCGACGCGGGCTCGCTCTCGATCCTCGTCGCGGAGGTGGATCAGCAAGGGCTCGTCGTGAAGCTCGAGCCGCGCGCGTCGATCAGCGGTCGGGTGATCGACACCAGCGGCGCGCCGGTGGCGGGCGCGAGCGTCGATGCCGACCGCCGCGATGATGACAAGCGCATGAAGATCTCGTTCGGGGGAGGGCGGGGCGGCGCCACCACGGGGCCGGACGGCGGCTTCAAGCTCGTCGGGCTCGAGGCGGGCAAGTACCGCGTTCGCGCCAGCGTCTCCAACGACGAGCGGTTCGCGTTCGCGGAGAAGGCCGCGCCCTCGAAGGCGTCCATCGACCTCGAGCTCGTCGGGACCGCCGCCAAGACCGGCGTCACGCTGACGGTCGAGGCGCGCGATGGCGTGATCCGCGGGGTCGTGCTCGGCCCCGACAACAAGCCTGCCGCCGACTCGTGGGTCACCGCCCGTCGCGTGATGGACAAGCCCGAGGTCTCGTCGGATGACATCGCACCGAACGCGATGAGCCGGTTCGGCGCGAGCCCGCCGGTGATCACGAACGCGGACGGGCAGTTCACGATCTCCAAGCTCCGCAAGGGCACGTACGACCTCGGGGTCGAAGGCCCGCGCGGGGCCACGCGTGGCGAGAAGCACGGCGTGAAGGCCGGCGACAGCGTCACGATCCAGCTCGCGTCGCTCGGTACGCTGAGCGGCAAGGTCACGCTCGCCGGCGCGCCGGTCGGCAAGTACGAGATCGAGTGCGACGGCAAGGAGCATGACGCCGAGCGCCAGGTCGACGCCGCGGATGGCGCGTACGTGCTGGAGCGTCTCGCGCCCGGGCCGTACAAGTGCAACGTCACCAGCGACGTTGGCACGGCGCGGGGCCAGATCGAGGTCCCCGCGGGCGCCGCCACCCTCGACTTCGCCCTCACCCGGTGGGCCACGGTCACCGGCGTCGTGGTCAGCGTGCTCGACAAGCAGCCGATCGCCGCCGTGCACGCGCTCGCGGGCACCGACGCGTTCTCCAGGCAGAGCATGACCGACATGCTCGCCGGTCAAACGCCGGCCACGGACGCGAGCGGCCGGTTCGTGATCCCGCGGGTCGCCACCGGCAAGGGCATGGTCATGATCATGCCGAAGGAGGGCTTCCAGCCGCTCGGGACCCGAGAATACACCGCCGCCGACGGCCAGCATGTCGATGTCGGCACGATCGAGGTCGTCCCGCCGCGAACCGGCGATGCGGGGACGTTCGGGATGGCGACCACGGTCGATGGCGACAAGCTCGTGGTCGCGGCGGTGAAGGAAGGTGGCCCGGCGGGCACGGCCGGCGTGCAGGTCGGCGATCGCATCAAGTCGATCAACGGCCGCGACGTGAGCTCGCTGACGCCCCCGATCGGATCGACGCTGCTCGCCTCGGGCAACGTCGCGATCGGGCAGCAAGCGCAGCTCGCGCTCGACCGCGCCGGGACGGCCGTTCAGGTCACGCTCGTGTCCGTGAAGTGGTAGGCCCCTGGGGTGGCCATGGGACTCGTGGCGCGAGGGTGTTGGCGGCTCCGTACAGGCCGGGGCGGTGAGGCTGGAGGTCCGATCCGCGCGTCCGCGCTATCTGTTTGAATCCCCGGTGGTTCACCGCCTTTCGTGATCGCGAACGCGCTTTGCATGAGGTCCAGATCCGCCCACTCCAGAGGTGAATCATGAACGACCAGATCGCCAGAGTACTCGAGCGCAAGGGATACGAGGTCCAGATCGCGACGCCTGACACGATCGTGAGCCACGCGGTTGCGCACATGAACTCCTACCGGATCGGTGCGCTCGTCGTGCTCGCCAGCGGCCGACTCAGCGGCATCTTCACCGAGCGCGACGTGCTCGTGCGGGTGGTCGCCCGTGGCCTCGATCCATGCACGACCAAGGTCGCCGAGGTCATGACGGGGGAGCCGATCGTGATCCGCTCCGACGAGACCGTGGCGGAGGCGATGCGCATCATCACCGTCCATCGCTGCCGCCACCTCCCGGTCGTCGACGATCGCGGGGAGCTGTGCGGGCTGATCTCGAGCGGAGACCTCACGAGCTGGATCGTGCAGGTCCAGCAACGCACGATCCACGATCTCCACGACTACATTCGCGCTGCCTGAACACCGCGCTCACCACACGAACGGCACGAGGCGGTGTCTCACCGCCTTGCAATACGCGGGGTAGCCTTCGAGATCGCGGGCGAGCACGCGCTCCTCGTCGAGCAATCGCCACACGATGACGGCGTAGAGCGGCACGATCGCCAACGCCGCCCACCACGAGCCGAGGCCGAACGGCATCCCGGCCATCATGAGGAACGCGCCGGCGTACATGGGATGACGCACGACGGCGTACGGCCCGGTCGACACGAGCGGTTGCGCTCGCTCGACCTGGATGGTGGCCGAGGTGAAGGTGTTGGCGCGAAACACGAGCGCGACGATCCCCAGCCCGACAGCCACGACCACGTCGCCAGCGATCGCCGCTGCGGCCGGGACGTGCGACCAGCCACCGCGGCGATCGAGCCCCGAGACGACGAAGACCGCCACGAACGCGAGCGACGCGAGACCCTGGATGACCTGCTGCACGCGCTGTCGCTCCGCGAGCGGACCGGCGGCGACGCGCCGCGCGAGCAACGCAGGATCGTTCACCGCGAGGTCGATCGTGATCGCGAGCGTCAGGCCGCCGAACGTGCCGAGGAACGCCCAGGCTTGCCAGTAGTGGAACGTGCCGGCCGAACCGAACAGCGCCGCGGCGATCGCACCGAGCAGGAACGCGAGCCCGAAACACGCCTTTGCGAGCACGGACCATGCATACCGTATCTCGGTGGCGTCAGGTTCACGGGACGCGAAGGCGCGCGGTCGTCGGAAACTGGCTCTTGTCATCCAAGCCGACGACCACGTGGACGCCGCTCGCCAGGGCGGGCACGACAAAGCGGGTCGTGAGTTGCCCAGCGTCGTCGGTGACTCCGTTCGCGATCGGCGCTCCGTCGAGCGTGATCACGACCCCGGCGTTCGCCGCGAAGTTCGTCCCTGCGACCGAGACGGTCGCGTTCGCCGCAGCGGTCGCGGGCGAGAGCGTCATCAGCGGACCATAGACTTCGACGCTCGACAGCGGTGCACCGTTGTCGCCACCGACGGAGTAGAGCCGTCCGTCGGGCCCGAGCGCCGCGCCGTGCGTGGATCGCGGTGTCGCCAGCGGTGCGACGTCGGTCCAACGATCGCGGTCGGGCGTGTACGCTTCGACCGTTGCTGTGGTCACGCCGGACGGCGTCAGGCCAGCGATCGCGTAGATCCGACCGTCAGCTGCGAACACGGCCGCCGGCGATGCACGAGCCGTTTGCATCGGCGAGCGGTTCGTCCACACGCCGGTTTCCGGATCCCAAGAATCGACGAGATCGAACACGACGGCGTCTGTACGCTCACCACCCACCGCGTAGATCTGGCCGTCTGCGCTGCGTGCCACGCCGATCCTGTCGCGAGGCTCGCTCGTTGCTGCACCCGTGCTCCAGCTGTCCGACGACGGCGTATAGACGAGGACTCCAGTGTTATCCACGATGAACAACTTGCCATCAAGTCCGCCCGCGCCAGCGATTCCCCAGTGTGGGTTTGGATTCGAATTGCGCGGCATCCATACGCCAGCGATCAGCGCCTCCAGCGAGACGAGCCCGGTGCCACCCCCATCGAGGCCGCCGAACGCGTAGATCGTGCCATCGACCGCAACCACGACGGCGAGGGCGCTCCGCGCAGCGAGCAATCGCGGGCCGGGCGCGGACGACGTGGCCTCGGCCGCGAGGACTTCGGTGGATGCGAACGTGGTGACTCCGTTGTCGCCGCCAATCGCGATCAGCTCGCCGCTCGGCCCGGTCGCACACTGGAGATTTCTGCGCGCGATCGAGAGGCTCGGGCCAGGGATCCAAAACGGTGGTGAGGTCGCGAGCTCGCAGGCATTGTCGACGCAATGGTCGGTCGCACACGTCGCGTCGACGGTGCAGGTCGCACCTGGGCAGTCCAGGCACGGGCCGCCGCAGTCGATGCCGGTCTCGAGGCCGTTCTGGATCGCATCACGACACGTCGAGGGGAGTGCGCCGTCGTTCGCGTCGAAGTTCAGCCGGCCGCATGCAGCGAACAGCAAGAGCGCTGTGACCGAGTGCGAGTCAAGCCTCACCCTACCTACTATACGCGCGCAGGGTCCGAGCCATGGGCTGAATGTGGCACGTATCTTGGAGTCTTCAGGCCGGTACTAGGCTCGCGATGGATGTTCGCCCAGTGATCACAGGCTCGCCCGGTTCGGCGGTGGCGAGGGAGACGGCGACGGCGCGATCCGCACCTGCTGGCCTGTCGAGATCGAGTCGAGCGGGCTCATGATCACGGCTTCGTCGCCGGTGAGGCCGTGCACGATCTCGATGCGGTCTCCGAAGTCGTGGCCGGGCTCGACCTTCTTGATCTCGACGCGATCGTCGCGAACGCACGCGACCTGCAGGCCCTCCTTGCGGAAGATCAAGGTGTCCACCGGCAGGATGAAGGCCTCGCGCGCCGTGGCGACCTTCAGGCGGACCTCCGCGTACGCCCCGGCGAACAGCGTCCCGGTCGGATTATCGATCTCGATCTGGATCTGGAGCGTTCGCGTCGTCGGGTCGATCGCGTTCGCGGTGCGAACGAGCGTTCCCGTGAAGGTTCGTCCCGGAAGCGTCGGCATCGTGATCTCCGCGGTGAGGTCGGGTGTGATCAGCCGCGCGTACGCCTCGGGCACGCTCACGTAGACCCGCAGCTTGTCGGCTCGAACGATGTGGAACAGCTCGGTACGGAGCGCCGTGCTGCTGCCCGCGTTGATCAGATCGCCGACGTCGATGTTGCGAACCGAGATGACCCCGTCGAACGGCGCGCGAACACGCTGGAACGACTGCAGCGCCTCGAGCCGCTGGACGTTGGCCCGGTTCGCGGCGACGGTCGCTCCGTTGGCCGCGTTGGTGCCGACCGCGTTGTCGGTCTCCTGCTGCGACACGGACTTGGTCTTCAACAGCCCGGTGAACCGGGTCGCGGTGATCCCCGAGAGCTTGAGGTTGGCCTCCGACACCGCGACCAGCGCCCGCGCCTGTTGCAGCTCCTGGTCGACCTCCGGCGACGCGATCGTGGCGAGCAGCTGGCCCTTCTTGACGCGCGATCCGATGTCCACGTACCACCGCTCCAGGTAGCCATCGGTCCGCGCGAAGATCGATGCGCTGGTCCACGCCGCGACGTCGCCCGGCAAGGCGATCTGCTGGCTGGGATCCACGTGCTGAGGGCGCACCACGGAGACGTAAGGCACCGCGAGCTCCTCGGTCTCCATCTTGACCGTCGCCCGCGCACGGGTCCGCGGCAACGCGCCGGCCAAGAACGCCGCCAGGAGGAGCAGCGCGGCGCCGGCGAGCACGAGCCAGCGTCGCGACCGGCGGCGAGGTGGATCGCCGCGCGGTGGCGGAGCGGCGCCGTCGGGTGCAGGTGTTTCGTCATCCAGCATGTCGATTCCGCAACTAGGTGCGCGAGCGGGCGCGCCGCATTCGCCACTCCTCCACCACGCTGAACAGGGTCGGCACGAAGATCAGGGTCGAGACCGTCGCGAGCAGGAGGCCGCCGATCACCGCGCGGCCGAGCGGGGCGTTCTGCTCACCACCGTCGCCGAGCCCGAGCGCCATCGGGGTCATGCCGATGATCATCGCGAGCGCGGTCATGACCACGGGGCGAAACCGCGTGAACCCCGCGTCGAGCGCCGCGGCGATCGGGTCCTTGCCGGCCTGGACCTGCGCGGTCGCGAACGTGACCATCAGGATGCTGTTCGACGTGGCGACGCCCATGCACATGATCGAGCCGGTCAGCGCGGGCACGCTGAGCGTCGTCTGGGTCACGAACAGGAACCACACGATCCCCGCCAGCGCCGCGGGCAAGGCGGTGATGATGACGAACGGGTCGAGCCACGACTGGAAGTTGACCACCATCAGCAAGTAGACGAGCACGATCGCGAACGCCAGGCCGCCCAAGAGCCCCGCGTACGACGAGCGCATCGACTGGACCTGCCCTCGCATCACCACGTGCGAGCCGCGCGGCACCTCGGCCCGGCTCTCGTGGATCAGCTCGTTGATGTCGCGCGCGACCGCGCCGAGGTCGCGCCCCTGCACCGCGCCGAAGATGTCGATCACCGGCTGGACGTCGTAGTGCGAGACCACCGGCGGCCCCGCGGTGCGGGTGATCGTCCCGAGGTTGCCGAGGATCTGGGGGGTGGCGGCGCTCGGTCCGGTGATCGGGACGTTGTGCAGATCCTGCAGCGAATCGATCCGGTACTGCGGGGTCTGCGCCGCGATCAGGTAGCTCACGCCATTCTGCGGATTCAGGAAGAACGTCGGCGTGACCTGCGAGCTGCCGCTGAGCGAGGTCAGGAGGTTGGTGGCGACGTCGCGCTGGGTGAGCCCGACCTGGCTCGCCTTCGTGCGATCGACGTAGATGTCGAGCCCTTGCCGGTTCGCTGGCTGCTGGATCCTGAGATCGACGATGCCGGGGACCCGGCGGATCTTGTCCATCAGGCGCGCCGCGTACTGGCGGTTGCCCTCGACGTTCTGCCCGATCACCTGGACGTCGACCGGCGCCGGCAACCCGAAGTTGAGGATCTGGCTGACGATGTCGGCGGGCAGGAAGTAGAACGTCGTGCCCGGAAACTCGCGGGCGAGCGTCCGCCGCAGATCGTGGACGTACGCCGGCGTCGGTCGGTGACCGGGGGCGAGCGTCACCATGATGTCGGCGTCGGCCGGTCCGATCGGCGCTGAGTTGCTATAGGACAGGTTGATCCCGCTGAACGGCAGGCCGATGTTGTCGATGATCGTCGTGATCTCGTCGGCGGGGATCGTGCGCCGGATGGTCTGTTCGACCTGATCGCAGAGCCGCGCGGTGTCCTCGATGCGCGTGCCGGTGCGGGCGCGGACGTGGAGCTTGAACTGACCGCTATCGACGCTCGGGAAGAAGTCCTGGCCGAGCCACGGGACGAGCACGAGCACCGAGGCCACGCAGAACCCGATCACGCCGAGCAGCAGCAGGCGGCGGTGGCGCAGCGCTGCCTCGAGGACGCGGCGATGGCCCGCGCGCAGCGTCTCGAAGCCACGCTCGAACCGCCGCTGCAGCCGCACGAGCGGGTTGCGGTTGGCGGGGCGGTGCCCGGCCTCGGCCTCGTGGCCGCGCAGCAGGTAGCGCGCCATCGTCGGGACGAGGGTGCGCGAGAGCAAGTACGACGCCAGCATCGCGAACACCACGGCCTCGGCGAGCGGCACGAACAAGAACTTCGCCACGCCGGCGAGGAAGAACATCGGCACGAACACGATGCAGATCGACAGCGTCGAGACGAATGCCGGGACCGCGATCTGCGCGGCGCCGTCGAGGATCGCCTGCTGGATCTCCTTGCCGAGGCCGGCGTTCCGGTTGATGTTCTCGACCTCGACGGTCGCGTCGTCGACCAGGATGCCGACCGCGAGCGCGAGGCCGCCCAGCGTCATGATGTTGATGGTCTGGCCGAGCGCCCCGAGCACGATCAACGAGCTGAGGATCGAGAGCGGGATCGAGACCGCCACGATGATCGTGCTGCGCCAGCTGCCGAGGAACAGCAAGATCATGAGCGCGGTCAGGCTGGCGGCGATCAGCGCCTCGCGAACGACACCGCTGATCGAGGCGCGCACGAACAGCGATTGATCGCCGAGCGGCGCGATCTTCAGGCTCGGCGGCAAGCTCGGCGTGATCTGGGGCAACAACGCCTTGATCCCCGAGATCACGTCGAGGGTCGAGGCGTGACCTGCCTTCTCGATCGTGAGCAGCGAGGCGCGCCTGCCGTCGACCCGCACGACGTTGGTCTGCGGCGGAAAGCCATCGCGCACCCACGCGACGTCGCGAATGTAGATGGTCGTGTTGCCGATGGACTTGATCGGGAGGTTGTTGAGCTCGTCGATGGTCTTCGGCGCGCCGTTGAGGTTGACGTCGTACTCGAGCGCGCCGATCTTCGACGTGCCCGCGGGCAGGATCAGGTTCTGCGCGCTGATCGCGTTGACCACGTCCTGCGGGCCGAGGCCCTTGGCCTGGAGCTGGTTCGTGTCGAGGTCGATCATCACCTGGCGCTGCTTCCCGCCATACGGATACGGAACCGCCGCGCCGGGCACGGTGATGAGCCGCGTCCGGATGAAGTTGAGCGCGAGGTCGTTGAGCGTCTGCTCGGAGAGCCCCTGCCCCGACAGGCCGAGCTGCAGGACCGGCACCGTCGACGCGCTGTAGCTGATGATCAGCGGCGGGGTCGTCCCGGCCGGCAACTGCCGCAGCTGGGTCTGCGACACCGCGGTCACCTGCGCGATCGCCTGGACCAGGTTCGCGTCGGGCTGCAGGAACACCTTGACGACCGCGATGCCGTCGAGCGACTGCGATTCGATGTGCTCGATGTTGTCGACGGTGGTGGTCAGCGCGCGCTCCGTGATCGAGACGATCCGATCGCTCATCTGTCGCGCGTCGAGCCCGCCGTAGTTCCAGATGATGCTGACGACCGGGATGTCGATGCTCGGGAAGATGTCGGTCGGCGTGCGGAGGATCGAGAGCCCGCCGAGCAGCACGATCAGGATCGCGAGCACGACGAACGTGTAGGGCCGCCGCAGCGCGAGCCGGACGATCCACATCTAGTGACTCCGCGGTGACGATCGCGACACCTCGCTCGGGGTCGGCAGCTGGCTGCGATCCCAGCCACCCCCGAGGTTGTGGACGAGCAGCACCGCGGCGACCATCCGTGCGACCTGGAGGGTGACGAGCGTCTCCTCGGCGGCGAGCAGCGCCGTCTGCTGGGTCATCACGTTGAGGTAGGGATCGAGGCCGTCGCGGTAGCGGGCGGTCGCCAGCTCGAGCGCCCGGCGCGCCAGGCCCACGGCGACGACTTGCTGCTCGATCGAGGTCGCCAGGATCCGGAGCTGGGCGAGGAAGTCCTCGACCTGCTGGAACGCCGCGAGCACGGTCTGGCGATAGGCCGCCACGTTCGCGTTGTACTGCGCGCGATATTGATCGATGGTCGCGCGGCGCAGCCCTCCGTCGAACACGGTCTCCGACAGCGTGGCGCCGATCGACCACACGCGGCTCGGCCAGCTCAACAGCGTTTCGAGCGTCGAGCTCAGGAGGCCGGCGTCGCCGTTCAGCGTGACCACCGGGTAATACGCGGCGTAGCCGATCCCGATCGTCGCGTTGGCGCTCGCCATCTGGCGCTCGGCGGCGGCGATATCGGGGCGGCGCTCGAGCAGCTGCGAGGGAGCCCCGGTCGGGATCGCCGGCGGCGTGGCGAGCAGCGCGCGGCGCGGCAGCGAGAACGTCGTCGCCGGGACCCCGAGCAGCGTCGCGATCGCGTGTTCGTACTGCGCGCGCAGGATGCCCGCGTTGGTCGCCTGGACGCGCACGTTCGCGAGCGTCGCCTGCGCGGCGACGTACGACACCTCGCTGTCGACGCCGCCCTCGTAGCGCGACCGGGTCAGCCCGACGATCTCCTCGTTCGTCTTGATCAGGCCCTCGAGCACGCCGATCAGCGCATCCTGGCCGCGCAGCTGGAAGAACGTCTCTGCCAGCATCGCCTGTACGAGCAGCCGCGTGCTCTCGAGGTCGGCCGCACGGACCTGCGCGTTGTACTGGGTCTGGTGGACGGTGCTGCGGACGCGACCGAACAGATCGGGTGCCCACGACGCCTCGACCGGCAGCGCGTAGCTGACGATCCGACTCCCCGGCACGCTCGCGCTCGTCGGCGTCGACGTGGGCGCGCTGGCCTGCGCGGCGGAACCGGCGAACGTCGCGGACGTCCGATACCAGTTCACCGCCGGCGCGGCCGTCACCGTCGGGAAGTACTGCGAACGCGCGGCACGGATCTGCGCGCGCGCGGCTTGATAGTTCTCGGAGGCCTGCGCGATCGTCTGGTTATCGACGTTCGACCGAGCCTCGAGCTCATCGAGCTCGGTGTCGTGAAACATCTGCCACCACCGGCCGCGCGGGATCCCGTCTGCGGGGCTGGCGACCTTCCAGACGCCGAGCGTCTCCTTGTAGGAGGCCGCGCTCGGCACCGGCGCAGTCGGCAGGTGATACGCCGGCCCTGGCGTGCACGCGAACGCGATCGCGGCCCCGCACAGCGTGGCCTGCGCGATCGACCGCACGCGGACACGCGTCACGGTCGTCATTGGATTTCCCTCCGGTCTCATCGTCCAACCCCCGCACACTATGTTCCGGACGACCGCCTCCGGCCACGCGATGCGCGCGTGCTCGCGCGATTCACGACGACGGTATCCGGAGGCGGCTCGCTCCGGTCGTGATCCGCGCTCGCAGCATGGCGCGGGCGCACAGGCGCCGTACGCGCTTGCCCATCGGACGGGCAGCCGCGAGATCGAAGGACGCGGGAGCGCATCGCAGCGTCGCGCGAACCGCCGCACCTCGATTCCGGTTACGGGGGCTCGACCGGTCTTGCCGTGCGCAGGTAGAGCATGAGCTTGTAGAGGGCTCGCAGCTGCTCCAGCCTGCGCCTGAGCGCGGCAGGCGACATATCGATCTGCTCGCTACTCTGCGGTGCCATCGTCTTCGCGGACGCCTTCCAGCTTCGCCAGGTCGACGAGGTCCTGCGGGCGACCTGCGATCCGTTTCATCGTCGTGAGCCCATCTCGAGAAACCACGATCATCCGGTGTCCGCCGACGTCGAACGCCGTGCGGTCGCGCCAGACAGCCTCGAGCTCGGCGTTCACGACGAGCAGGTCCAAGGGAATCGAGGCGCTCGACTGCGGATCGAGCTTCGACACGCGCTGGACCTCGCGAGGTGTCCCGGTCCGGAGACCGAAGATCATCTTGCGCGCGGGGACGTCGAACCCCGCGTCGCGAGCCACGCGGAGGGCGTCTCCCAGCTGTTCGGACCGTACGAGCAGATCGATGTCCATCGTCGCGCGAGGGTGACCATGCAAACCGAGCGCGAGGCCGCCGCACAACGCGTAGTCGACGCCTTCGCGGTCGAGCGCGGTGACAAGTGCCTCGAGCTCGGTGATCAGGTCTAGCGCCACCGACGCAGTCTAAACCGGCTTCGCCGGGCCAGACACCCGGATCCGCCGCGCGCTCGCGCTCGGCGGTGGCATCATCGATCATCGCCTCGAACAGCTCCCGTAGCCGGTTTCGGCGCGGGATGGGCCGGAGTGGCCGCGCTGACCGAACGAGCAGGTGACTCCCGGTTGTTGGCGACGCAACACCTCGCCACACTCCGCGCATGCCAAAGATGAAAGCCGTCCAGGTCAGCAAGCCCAATGGCCCCTTCGAGCTCGTCGAGCGCGAGGTTCCGACGCCCGGACCTGGCCAGGTCCGGATCAAGGTCGAAGCTTGTGGCGTCTGCCACAGTGACGCGCTCGTCAAGACGGGTGCGTTCCCAGGTCTCAAGCTGCCGCGGGTCCCGGGGCACGAGATCGCCGGGCGCGTCGACGCGCTCGGTCCGAACGTGACCCCGTGGAAGGCGGGAGATCGCGTGGGCGTCGGCTGGCACGGCGGTCACTGCTTCACGTGCGACCCGTGCCGGCGCGGGCTGTTCATCAATTGCGTGAACGCGAAGGTCACCGGGATCAGCCATGACGGTGGCTACGCCGAGTACGCGGTCGTCCCGGCGGAGTCGGTGGTGCGCCTCCCCGATCAGCTGGCCGCGGTCGAGGCGGGCCCTTTGATGTGCGCGGGCGTGACCACGTACAACTCGCTGCGCAACAGCGGCGCGCGACCAGGTGACACCGTCGCCGTTCAGGGCATCGGCGGCCTCGGTCACCTCGCGGTGCAGTTCGCCGCGCGCATGGGCTTTCGCACGATCGCGATCTCACGCGGGGACGACAAGGCGCAGCTCGCGCACGAGCTCGGCGCGCACGAGTACATCGACACGCAGCGGGTCCCGGCGGCGGAAGGGTTGCAGAAGCTCGGCGGCGCGGATCTCGTGCTCGCGACCGCGCCGAACGCCGCGGCGATCGCCAGCACGCTGGGTGGCCTCACGCCCCGGGGCAAGCTCCTGATCGTCGCGGCGCCGTTCGAGCCGCTCGCGCTCTCGGCGCTCCCGCTGCTCAGCGGCAAGACGGTCGCCGGTTGGCCGAGCGGCAGCTCGATCGACTCGGAGGACACGGCGCGGTTCAGCGCGTTGACGTCGGTACGGCCGCGAACCGAGACCTACAAGCTCGAGCAGGCCGAGGCCGCGTTCGCGGACATGATGGAGAACAAGGTCCGGTTCCGCGCCGTGCTCGTGCTGTAGCGAGAGCGTCACCGACCTTCGGTTCGATGTGCGAAGGCGTCGTCGTACGGGGCGATGAGCGCGGGGGTAACGCCCCGAGCTTTGACGATCTCGCCGAAGACTCGGCCAGCCTCGCGCTGCGCCCGGACCTTGGTGACCGGGTCGACGCTGTAGAGGCCCATGCGCGTCCCCATGCCCTGGTTCCATTCATAGTTGTCGATCAGGGTCCACGGGTAGTACCCGCGGACGTCCGCGCCATCATGGATGGCGCGCCTGGTTGCTTGCACCGTCCGGAGGATCCAGGCCGTGGCCTTGTGCTCGTCGTCCTGGTTGAAGCCGGTCTCGGTCACGACGAGGGGGCGGCCGAACCGCCTGGCCCGCATCAGCACGTCGTAGATCCCATCGGGATCCTCGGTGTCGAACGACTGGAGCATGTTGAAGTCGATGTGGGGCGAGATGAACGGGAGCGCGTCGATGACGGTCGCCTGGGCCTTGAACCCGAAGTAGTAGTTGACGCCGAGCCAGTCCAAGCGATCGGCCAGGTCCGCACGCACCGGGCGGTTGTCGGGATCTGTGTCCCAGTTCTCGTCGACCTTTCCGAACGCCATGCCGTCGAGCATCATGTCGTGAAAGAAGTACTCGGCGTTCCTCGTCGCCACGGCGTCGGCCTGGTTGGTGGTCAGCGGATCGATCTTGGTGAACGCGTACACGGTGCCCACGAGCGCGGCCTTGCCGTCGCCGTCGGCGTCCAGCGTGTCGTTCTGCTTGAGCGCGTCGTACGCGCGCGCGTGGGCCTCGATCATCGCCAGCGCTGCGGTCTTGGCCCCGGTCACGCTCATCCACGCGCCGGTCAGGCCGGGCGGATTGCTGCGCATCGCCGTGGACACGAGGTAACCTGCGACGACGACCGCGGAGAACGGCTCGTTGAGCGTGGCCCATTCGTCGACCTCGCCGCCAAACTCCTTCCCGAGAAACCCGGCGTACTTCGCCATCTCGCCGACGATGCGGCTGCGATCGGGATCGGCCCAACCGGCCTTGCGCGCCGCGATGCAGCGCGCGAGGTCCTCATTGCACATGTTCCCGTCGTGAATCCACAACGGCAGGGTGTAGTGGTTGATCGTGACGGACGGCCGCATGCCGCGATCGCGCAGCTCGCGGAACACGTCGTGATAGAAGCGAAGCGCGTCGGGATCCGCGATGCGATGGAGATCATCGAAGCTGGTCACGCCAAACGTCGGGTTCGGAAAGATCCGGCTCCACTCGATGCTGAGGCGGAGCACCTTGGTGCCGAGCTCCCCATCGCTGGTTCCGCCGGCGCGGCGAAGGTCATCCTTGTACAGCTCGTAGAACCCGGGCCCCACCGAGGGGGGATCCTTGGACATGTACAGCAGTTGGTTCTCGACGATTCGCTTCGTGGTGATGAACTGGTGCCAGTCCGAGTTGCGATCCTCGCAGCGCGCCGCGGGTAATGATGGGCAGCCCATGTCGACTTGAAACCCGGCGATCGCGGTGCCGAAGGCGAAGTCGTCGGGGAACGCCTCATCACCCGGAGCGCCAGGTTGTGAGTCCAGGCCAGGGGCCTGGGAATCGTACGGCGCGCAGCTGGGCGCCATCACGAGCGAGATGGCACCGATGACACCAAGACCGATGGAACGCACGGAACCAGCCGCTGCAATGGCCGGCCCACATAAGGTCACCTCGGATCGCCGGGTGCCGATCGTTCTAACCCCTGGCACTCCATGAATCATGCGCTGGAGCTGGCAGCGCGAAGGGCGAGGGAGGTGCATCCCCCGCGATACGTGATCGTCTACCGCCGCCCGCGGCAGCGGCCCGTCGCGATCTCGCCGCGTCGGATCCCACCAGCGATGACCGCTCGCTGGCCAATGAAGTGTTCACTGGCAGATCTACTGGTCGGGCGGGGGCATGCTTCAAGCAAATGGAATTCCTCGGCCTTTCGAGCTCTCCAGGTTTGGCACGCCGGCTGCTTTGCTGGCACGCATGACGAACTTCATGACGATCTCGCTCGATTCTCTCCAGGCGGTCACCGGCGGCCAGATGGACCCCGACGCGATCGCGCAGCAGTTTCGCGATCTTCGCCCGATGAGCCCGGCGCAAGCGTCGCAGCTGTACTTCGATGCCCAGATGACCCAGAGCCAGTCGATCTGTGAAGCGAATCAGAAAGATCTCCGCTCGAGGTATCCAGCCTACGCGGGCGCGCTGATGTGCGGCTTCAAGCCGAACCCGTAGGCCATCCAGGTCGCGCGCGTCACAGCGCACCGGCGTATTCGATCTGCTGATCCTTGCGCCGCGCGCCGGCGGCGAGCACGGCCGCGGTGATCGCGGGTTCGATCACGCACAGCTCGTACGGACCCGGCAGCGCCGCTGCCATGAGGTGCGCGGCGACATCCACGTCGGGGGCCAAGAACGGGAACAGCAGTCCACGCGTCGGCGTGAAGTCGCGCCACAGCTGGGTCAGCGCCGTCCTCCCGATGCGCACGAGCGGCGCGCCGACACGCGATCGACGCCAGCGTTCGATCTGCCCCGCGCCGAGATCGAGGTTCGCTTCGAGCTCGGCGTCGTCGGCGGGGACGACCGGCTCGAGCGCGTGGCGGCCCGAGCGGATCGCGGCGAACCGCTCGCACGCGTCGCGATCCATCTCGACGATGTCGATCGTGTGATGCGGCCGCATCCCGACCGCGTGGTACAGCGCGCGCGCAGCCGTGTTGTCGGCGCGGACCTCGAGGCGCCACTCGGTGCAGCCCGCCGCGCGAAGCTTCGCGCCGACCGCCGCCATCAACTGCGCTCCGATCCCGCGGCCACGGTACGCGGCATCGACGACGACCTGGCGGACATCGCCGCGCACCCCGAACGCGAACGCCAGGTTGTACGCGGCGACCGCGTCGCCATCGACCAAGAAGATCGTCTCCGGGCACAGCTGCTGGGTCCATCGCTCGCGCGACGGCACCGGTTGATCGATGTCGAGCTGCGCCCAGAACCTCGTGAACGCGTCGTAGTCCTCGGCACGCGCCGCGCGAACCTGCATCCCGGCGATGCTACCGGAGTTTTCCGACGCGGCGCTGGGCCGCGGGGGACCGGCCACACGACGTGCCGGCAACCGCATTGGTCGAGCCGCGACCGTCGCTGAGACTCCGCACAGATAGCGCGCGTCTCGGGTGGCGTCGGGATTGCTTGAGGATCTCGGAGGAGAGGCAATGACCATGAAACGCGAGCATGAAACCGGCGGATGTGAGCTGCTAGATCACGAGCTACTGGCACAAGTCACGGGCGGCCGCTCGGTTCAGCGCCGGGTCACCGATGCGTCGCGGCCGGCGCAAGCATGGAACGGAGCCCAGCCAGCGTGTCCCGGCGGGGGCGCCATGTTCTGGGACGATGCCCAGCGGCGTTGTCGCAGTCGGGCCGACTGGGAGCGGAGCCAGATCGGACCCGGGGGATACGTCGAGGGAGCTGGCGTCGGAGCGATCGGTCCCTGAGCGCGTCGCGCGCCTAGCCACGCCGAAATGCGCGCCAGTCGATCTCGAGCTTGCGCATCCGAGCGCGGAGCGTGTGCGCGTTGATCTCGAGGCGACGTGCCGCCCCGAAGGGGCCATCGATGCGACCGCGGGTGAGCGTCAACGCGTGCTCGATGTGTCGACGCATCGCGAGGTCGAGCGGCACGACCTCGTCGCCACCCGCCGCCGGCTGCGCGGGCATCGCGGTCGCGCGTGGCGACAGGCCGAGCGCGCGGGCAACGTCGAGCGATCGACCTTCGCCGAGGAGGACCGCCCGATCGATGACGGTCGCGAGCTCGCGGACGTTCCCGGGCCACGGATAGCCGTGCAACAGCGCCGCGTTGGACGTGGTTAGCTCGCACTCGCGAATTCCGAACCTTCGCGACGCGCGGATCGCGAAGTACGTGGCGAGCGCGATGATGTCGTTCCTTCGTTCGCGCAGCGGCGGGATCACGATCGGAAACGCCGAGATTCGATAGAACAGGTCATCGCGAAACGTGCGGGTCTCGACCATCGCCGCGAGGTCACGGTGCGTCGCCGCGATGATTCGAACATCGACCTTGACGCTCTGGGTACCGCCGACCCTGACGAACTCGCCTTCCTGAACGACGCGCAACAGCCGGACCTGCACCGCCGGCGTCAGCTCCGCGACCTCGTCCAGAAATAGCGTCCCGCGGTGCGCTTGTTCGAACCAACCTTTGCGCTGCGTGATCGCACCCGTGAACGCGCCGCGTTCGTGACCGAACAGCTCGGAATCGACGAGCTCGGGCGCCAACGCGCCGCAATTGACCCGCCAGAACGCCCCGGCAGCGCGACTTGACCGCTCGTGGATCGCGCGCGCGATCACCTCCTTGCCGGTGCCCGTCTCGCCGAACAGCAGCACCGGCAAGTCCCTGGTTGCGACCATCGCCACTCGTTCGAACACGGATGCGAGATCTGTCTCGCGGCCGACGATTCGCTCAGGCGAGGACATGTACGTTATTTTATAGCAAATATGACATATTTTCTGTCAATCAAAGCCCTTGTCCTGAGTATTCTCATATAGTTGGGGCGGCACACCGAATGCTGGGCATGTGTTTGACGATTCCGAGGAAGGTCCTCGAGCGTCGGAGGCACGCCCCGTGAGTCGATACCTGATCATTCCCGGCTGGGCCGGCTCTGGTCCTGAGCACTGGCAGACCTACTGGGAGCGCGACCTCGCTCATGCGGCGCGCGTCGAGATGCCGGATTGGTTCCATCCGCGGCGAACCGACTGGGTGGAGACGCTCGATCGGGCGGTTCGGGACGGGACGGAGCCGCCGATCCTCATCGCGCATTCGCTGGGATGTCTCGCGGTCGCTCACTGGGCCGGGCGGACGACGATCCGCGTCCGGGGGGCGCTCCTCGTCGCACCGGCGGATGTCGATGCGTCTTGGCCCGGCGCGCTCGCCGAGTTCGGACCCGTCCCTCGAGCACGGCTCCCGTTTCCATCGCGCGTGGTCGCCTCGGATGACGACCCGTTCGCGACCCTCATCCGTGCGGAGCAGATCGCGCTCGATTGGGGGAGCGAGCTCACGATCCTTCCCAAGGCAGGGCATATCAACACCGAGGCTGGGTTCGGACCGTGGCCCGAGGGACGCGCGCTGCTTCGCCCATTCGACGACGCCGCGTGGGGCCCGTCCGCATGCTGATCGAGATCCACGAGCTCGCACAGGACGTTCGCCGTCGAGCGTATCGCTCCGGTCGGCTCGAGTTACCGAGCCAAGCCAGCGAGATCCAGGCCCCGATCCTCGTCGGGACCAGCAGCGCGCTGCCGGTCGGTCACCTCCCATGACGTTGTCCTCCGCATGGCACGCCGCGGTCGGCGGGGCGCTGATCGGCCTGGCAGCCTCGCTCACGCTGTTCATCCATGGGCGGATCGCCGGCATCAGCGGAACGATCGGACGAGTCCTCGACCGGGACGACGACGGCGGCTTCGGGTTTCGAATCGCGTTCCTCGCCGGGATGATCACGGTCGGGTTGCTCTGGTACGTCGTCGCACCGGCACCGGTCGGCGCGCCGATCGTGGGGACGCCGCAGCTGGTGATCGCGGGACTGCTCGTCGGCGTTGGAACCACGCTCTCGAACGGATGTACGAGCGGCCACGGCGTGTGCGGGTTGTCGCGCGGCTCGCGTCGCTCGCTCGCCGCGGTCGCGACGTTCATGGCGACCGCCGCGATCACCGTCGCGATCTTGCGAGGAGTGGCGTCGTGAGATCGATCTGGAGCACGACGGTCGCGGCGCTCGCGGGTGGGTTGTTCGCGATCGGTCTGGTGATCTCGGGGATGGCGTCACCCGCCAAGGTGATCGGCTTCCTCGATGTCGGCGGCGGCGCGTGGGATCCGAGCCTCGCGTTCGTGATGGCCGGTGCGATCGCGGTCCACGCGCCACTCGCGCGGATCATCCGTGCGCGTCGGGTGCCGCTCCTCGCGCACCGGTTCCACGAGCCCACCAGCGCGCGGATCGACCTCCGCCTCGTCCTCGGTGCGGCGGTGTTTGGCGTCGGCTGGGGCCTGTCCGGCTATTGCCCGGGGCCTGCGCTCGTCGGTGCCGCGTCGCTGGCGACGCCGGCGATCACGTTCTTTGGCGCGATGATCGTCGGCATCGTCGGCGTGCGCCTCGCCACCCGGACGTGATCGGCAACCGACGCCGATCGGACGCGAGCCCGAAGGCCGACCGGCTCTCGATCAGTAACGGCTGCCGTTGAAGTCGCTGCCGCCGCCGCCCGGGTTGTAGCCGGGGAGCGGGGCGGCGCCGAAGCTGCCGCCGCCGGCATACCCGGAATTGTTGGTGGCTCCGCGATAGTCGCCCGTGAAGTAGCTGTTGGTGGCCTTGCTGCAGGCCTCCGTCGTTCCGTAGGCGCACGCGGTCGCGACCTCGCCGGTCGAAACTCCGCCGATGACGGCGTCGAGCTGTGCGATCGCGAGGGTCGCGATCGGCGACGCCTCGGTCGAGATCTCTTGTGGTTCGAGCGCGGGGATCGAGGTCTTCATGTCGTTGTCCTGCGTTGGGGTGGGTGATGAGAGGGGCGCGGCTGCGCAGAATGCAGCGGGTGTGCCGGAACTGTCGCGAGCAATTACAGCGCGATGCGGGCCGCGCGAGCGCAAGCTCGTATCCCGGGGACGACACGGCAGACCCCATCCCATGCGGGAACGCGCACGGCATTCATCCGCGAGCTGCTACGCAAGGCCGCGCTATTCGCGGCCGACGACGACGGGGGCCGGAGCGTTCATGGCATCCACCCCATCCCTTGACCGCCACGTGCGCTCGGTCCTGGGATGTTGAGCTTCGTCCATGCCGTCCCGTCGAAGGTCCACG
>WBZN01000763.1_pt1 | contig 21504 bp, 17 predicted proteins | sample 5204281 | NCBI WGS metagenome assembly WBZN01 (sample SAMN12344347, study PRJNA552823) | activated sludge metagenome | biome: Activated sludge suspended growth; feature: Nitrification reactor; material: Wastewater; isolation source: activated sludge from nitrification reactor of wastewater... | reverse complement strand
ATCGATCGATCCGATCCGCGAGGCGCTGGTGATGTCGCTCGAGACCACGATGGGCCCCGACGGCAACACGTTCGATGAGACGCCCGAGCAGTGTCACCAGCTCCGGCTGCGCGGGCCGGTGATCGACAACCATGACCTCGCGAAGATCCGGGCGACGCGCGAGGGCGTGTTCGAGCCGATCACGCTCTCGGTGATCTACCCGGTGGCCGACGGCGCGGACGGGCTGGCGGCGGCGATCGCGCGGCTGCGGCGCGCGGCGGAGATCGCGATCGATGATGGCCACAACCTCCTGATCCTGTCCGACCGCGGGGTCGACGCCGCGCACGTCGCGATCCCTGCCTTGCTCGCCCTGTCGGCGGTGCAGCAGCACCTGGTCCGCGAGGGCACGCGGATGCAGGCCGGCCTCGTCGTCGAGACCGCGGACGTCCGCGAGGTCCACGACGTGGCGCTGCTGATCGGCTATGGCGCGGGCGCCGTGAACCCGTACCTCGCGCTCGACATGATCGGCGAGCTGGTCACGCTCGGCCGCATCCCCGGGCCGCTCGACGCGGCGCAGGCGCGCTACATCCACGCGCTCGAGGAGGGCCTGCTCAAGGTGATGTCCAAGATGGGCATCTCGACGATCCAGAGCTATCGCGGCGCGCAGATCTTCGAGGCCGTCGGGCTCGATCCCGCGATGGTCGAGCGTCACCTGACGGGCACGCCGTCGCGGATCGGCGGCATCGGCCTGAGCGAGCTCGGCGGCGAGGCCCTCGCGCGCCACGATCGCGGCTTCGGCAGCGCGGCGCAGGCGATCGTCGACGAGCTGCCGGTCGGCGGACGCTACCAGTGGCGCCGCCGGGGCGAGCCGCACAAGTGGAACCCGGCGACGATCGCGACGCTCCAGGCGGCGGTCCGCCTCGGCGATCCCGAGCGCTACGTCGAGTACGAGCGGCTGTGCGACGACGAGGATGAGGCGCTGGTCACCCTGCGCGGCATGTTCGAGATCACCCTCGCCAGCGCGCCGCTCCCGCTCGACGAGGTCGAGCCGGCGTCCTCGATCGTCCAGCGGTTCGTCACCGGCGCGATGTCGTTCGGATCGATCAGCGCCGAGGCCCACGAGACGCTCGCGATCGCGATGAACCGGCTCGGCGCGAAGTCGAACTCCGGTGAGGGTGGCGAGGAGCCACATCGGTTCGAGCCCGACGACAACGGCGATCTGCGGCGCAGCGCGATCAAGCAGGTGGCGTCCGGGCGGTTCGGCGTCACCACCCACTACCTCGTCAACGCCGACGACCTCCAGATCAAGATCGCCCAGGGCGCGAAGCCCGGCGAGGGTGGCCAGCTGCCCGGGAACAAGATCGACGAACGCATCGCCCGGGTCCGCTGTTCGACCCCGGGGGTGACGCTGATCTCGCCACCGCCTCACCACGACATCTACTCGATCGAGGATCTCGCGCAGCTCGTGTACGACCTCACCACCGTCAATCCGGCGGCGCGGATCAGCGTCAAGCTCGTCAGCGAGGTCGGCGTCGGCACGACCGCGGCGGGTGTCGCGAAGGCGCGCGCGGGGGCGATCGTGATCGCGGGCTACGAGGGCGGCACCGGGGCCGCGCCGCTCGGCAGCCTCAAGCACGCCGGGTTGCCCTGGGAGCTCGGCCTGGCCGAGACCCAGCAGGTCCTCGCCGCCAACCAGCTGCGCGATCGGGTGCGCGTTCAGGTCGATGGCGGGCTGCGCACCTCGCGCGACGTGATCATCGCGACGCTGCTCGGCGCCGAGGAGTTCGGGATGGCGACCGCCTCGCTGATCGCGACCGGCTGCATCATGCTGCGCAAGTGCCACCTCAACACCTGCTCGGTCGGCATCGCGACGCAGGACGCGACGCTGCGCGAGAAGTTCATCGGCAAGCCCGAGGACGTCGTCGCCTACTTCACGTTCGTCGCCGAGGGCGTCCGGCGCTGGCTGGCGCGGCTCGGCGTGCGCACGCTCGACGAGATCGTCGGCGCGGTCGAGCGGCTGCGGGCGAGGCCCACCACGCACCCCAAGGCGCGCACCCTCGACCTGTCGACGATCCTCGCGGTCCCCGCGGGTCCGCGCCGGTTCGTGCGCGCGCGACCGTGGGATCTCTCCGATCACATCGATCACGATCTGATCCGTCGCGCCGAGCCAGCGCTCGCCGAGGGCCGCTCGATCGAGCTCGCGCTGCCGATCGACAACTCGCGGCGCGCGGTCGGGACCTTGCTGTCGGGCGAGATCGCGAGGCGCCACGGCGCCGGCGGACTCCCGGACGGCTCGATCACCGTACGGTTCACCGGAGCCGCGGGCCAGAGCTTCGGGGCGTTCCTCGCCCCGGGGGTGACGCTCGAGCTGTGCGGGGACGCCAACGACTACATCGGCAAGGGGATGTCGGGCGGGCGGATCGTCGTCTATCCGCCGGCGACCTCGCGGTTCGCGCCCGAGGCCAACGTGATCGTCGGCAACGTCGCCCTCTACGGGGCCACGGCCGGCGATCTGTTCGCGTGCGGCCTCGCCGGCGAGCGGTTCGCGGTCCGCAATTCGGGTGCGCGCGCGGTGGTCGAGGGCGTCGGCGATCACGGCTGCGAGTACATGACCGGCGGCGTGGTCGTCGTGCTCGGGCCGGTCGGCCGCAACTTCGCGGCCGGGATGAGCGGCGGCGCCGCGTACGTGTTCGATCCGACGCAGTCGCTGCGCGCGCGCACCAACCTCGAGATGGTCGAGCTCGAGGCCGTGGTCGACGAGAGCGATCTCTGGCTGCTCTACGGCCTGATCGAGCACCACGTCCGGTTCACCAGCAGCCCGCTCGGGCGCCGCGTGATGGACAACTGGGAGCACCTCGTCGCCCGGTTCGTGAAGGTCATGCCGACCGACTACAAGCGCGTGCTGCAGGCGCGGCGTGCGGCGGCCCGGCCGCGGCCGGTTTCGGGGGCGCCGTTGTCACCCGGTGATTCCCGCGCAGGGGACGCAGACGACCATCGCGCCATTCGCCGCGGCGCCGGGCAGCTCTCGGTGCTCGGCGGAGGCAAGGCCTGATGGGCAAGCCGACCGGCTTCATCGAGTGGCCCCGCCTGGTCCCGCACAAGCGCGCGGTCGCGGATCGCCTCCACGACTGGCATGAAGTGGAGGCGCCGCACGGTCCGCTCGAGTCCGATGCGATCCGGAACCAGGCGGGCCGATGCATGGACTGCGGCGTGCCGTTCTGTACGCAGGGCTGTCCGCTCGGCAACCCGATCCCCGACTTCGCCGATCTGGTCTGGAAGGATCGCTGGCGTGACGCGCACCGCCGGCTCGCCGCGACCAACGACTTTCCCGAGTTCACCGGGCGGTTGTGTCCGGCGCCGTGCGAGGGCGCGTGCGTGCTCGCGATCGACGACGGCGGTCCACCGGCGCGGTTCGACGCGCCCGGTGACTCCCCGCCGCGGGACGCGGACGGCAATCGATCGATCCGCTTCGGGGCGGTGACGATCGAGGCGATCGAGCACGCGATCGCGGAGCGCGCGTTCGCCGAGGGCTGGATCACGGCGGCGCCGCCCCGCGCGCGCACCGGCAAGCGCGTCGCGGTCGTCGGATCGGGGCCTGCCGGGCTCGCGGCCGCCAACCAGCTCAACCGCGCCGGCCACGGCGTGGTCGTGTACGAGGCCTCCCCGCGCCCCGGGGGGCTGCTGCGCTACGGGATTCCGGACTTCAAGATGGAGAAGTCGGTGATCGATCGCCGGCTCGCGATCCTCGAAGCGGAGGGCATCGAGCTTCGCTGCGGCGTCCATGTCGGCACCGACCCCACCTGGACCCAGCTCCGCGCGGACCACGACGCGATCGTGATCGCGATCGGCGCCCAGCGTGCGCGGGATCTCGACGTCCCGGGCCGCGAGCTCCCCGGCGTGGTGTTCGCGATGGACTATCTGACCGAGCAAAACGAGGTCGTCGAAGGCCGCCGCAGCACCACTCAGTACGACGTGCGCGGCAAGCGGGTCGTGATCCTCGGCGGCGGCGACACCGGCTCGGATTGCCTCGGCACCGCGCTCCGTCAGGGCGCCGCCGAGGTCACCCAGATCGAGCTCATGCCACAGCCGCCGCCCACGCGCTCGGCCACCAACCCGTGGCCGGCGTGGCCGTTGGTGTTCCGGACGTCGAGCTCGCAGGAGGAAGGGGGCGAGCGAACGTTCGAGTTCCGCACCACGCGCCTCGACGGGGACGGGGCGCTGCGCGCCTTGATCGGCGTCCACGTCGCCGAGCCGGAGCGCGAGGTCCGGATCCCGCTCGACACGCTGATCCTCGCGCTCGGCTTCACCGGACCAGCGACCACCCAGCTCGTCGAGCAGCTCGGGATCGAGCTCGATCCGCGCGGCAACATCGCTGTCTCGGAGCGCTACGCGACGAACGTGCCCGGCGTGTACTGCGCCGGAGATGCCCATCGCGGCGCGTCGCTGATCGTGTGGGCGATCGCCGAGGGCCGCGAGCTCGCACGCCAGGTCGACGCCGAGCTACGCGCCGCGCCGTCCTGGTTGCCGGCCCGCGGCCAGGACCAGCCGTTCCGCTGACACGCACCGGTCATCGCGGGGCATCGCTCCAGCGCGCGAGTCCGCGGGGGGCTGGGACGGGGTTGTTCGCCGACGTTACATCTTGGGCTGCAAGATCCCGAGCGTGCCGCCCTGCGGATCGCTGAAGATCGCGAAGCGCCCGATGTTGGGGATGTCGGTCGGCGGAACGAGGATCGTCGAGCCGAGCTTCTTGGCCTTGTCGGCGGTCTGATCTGCGCTCGTCACGTGGACGTACGGCGTCCACATCTGGGGCACGCCTGGCATCGGCGACCGGGCGATGCCGCCGCGGCCCTGATTGTCGGACTTGAGCTGGTGGTACTTGCCCATCCCTCCCATCTCCATGGACTCGACGGTGAACCCGCCGATCTGCTTGTAGAACTCGACCGACTTCTCCGGCTGCTCGGAGGTCAGCTCGTTCCAGCAGAACGCGCCGACGTCGTGTGCGTAGTCGCCGGTGCCTTGCACTTCGGCGGGCTGCCACAGCGCGAACGTGCCACCGAACGGATCCGCGACGATGGCCATCGTGCCCTTGGTGCCGACCTTGAACGGCTCCTTGCGGACCTTGCCGCCGAGCGACTTGATCTGCTGGACCGTGGTCGCGGCCTCGGTGACCTGGAGGTGCGGCAGCCAGTGTGCTTGTGACGGCGCACCGTCGGGCGTCGGGGTGTACCCGCCCATCGTCCGGCCGGCGTTGACGATCATCGTGTAGGAGCCCTGCGGCATCGGGACGTCCTGGGTCGTCCAGCTGAACAGCTCGCCGAACCAGCCCTGCGCCTTCTTGACGTCCTTGGCCACATACTCGAACCACACGAACCTGCCCGTCGGAATCTTGGTCATCGGGATCTCCTGTGTTGTCTTGGGTTGCGCGTACAGTCGAACGGGCCGAGACCGGATCGACAGCGGGAGTCCGAAAAACTGCTCGCCCTCCCGACGATTCGGGAGCACGGGAACACTCGGCGCGTCCTCGCGTCCCCGCGTCCCCGCGTCCCGGAAGATCCGTGGGAGCCCTGCGCACACGTGGAGCGGCCCGTTGTTCAGAATTGTCTGCCGTGATCACCTAGGCTCGACATCATGAAGATCGAGCGCGTGCCATTTCAGGCGATCGACTGGTCGACCCTGGCTCGTACCGAGCATCCGGGCGAACACGGCGTCGCATCCGGGCGGACGGTCGAAGCGGGCAATGTCCGGGTGCGGATCGTCGAGTACTCCCCCGGCTACCTTGCGGATCACTGGTGCGAGCGCGGCCACGTCGTCCACGTGCTCGAGGGCGAGCTGGTCAGCGAGCTGCGGGATGGCCGCCGCGTTGTCCTGGCCGCGGGCGACAGCTACGTGGTCGCCGACGCAGATGGCGCGCATCGTTCGTCGACCACCTCGGGCGCCCGGCTGCTGATCGTCGATTGATCCGGGTCGCGATCGACGGCCGCGGCAGCACCGCCGACCGACCGGACGCTCACCGGAAGGACGGCGTGCTCGTCGGCCAAGCCGTTACGCCGCGCTGCTGCCGCCTGTGCCGGGGACGCCGCCTCCGAACATGCCGGCGAGCTGGCCGGCGACCGGCGCGATCTTCCCCATGATGGCCGCGGCCTTCTTGCCGTCTTCTCCGCCGACCGCGCTGGCGATCTCCTGGCCGATGGAGAGGAGGCCGCCGATGTCAAACCCGCCGGTCACCTTGGTGAGCTGGTCGGGGTCGAGAGGCGCGAGCAGTTCGAGAGCTTCGAGGGAGTGCATGGCCGGGGAAGCTGCAGCGCGCGTGCCGGGACCGGCCCGAGCAAGTTCGCCCACATAGCCACCGCGCCACGTCGCCGGCGGGATACGAGGGCGCACCCCGTGAGTTACGCAGTGTCAGGGTTCGAGCACGACCCTGCCGAACGCCCCGCGCTCCTCGAGGATCTGGTGCGCCTCGGCCGCGAGCGACAGCGGCATCACCTTGTGAATCACGGGCTCGAGCCGGCCGGCGGCCACATGAGCGAGCACCGCGAGCAGATCGGCCTTGCTGCCCATCGTCGAGCCGAGCACCTCGATCTGGCGGAAGAAGATGTGTCGCAGATCGATCGCCGGGTGGAAGCCGGCGGTCGCACCGCACGTGACGATCCGGCCGCCGTTGCGCACGGCCTTGATGCTCGCGACGAACACGTCGCCGCCGACGTGCTCGATCACCGCATCGACGCCGCGCTTGCCGGTGAGCCTGCGTGCCTCGGTGGCAAAGTCCTGGGTGCTGTAGTTGATCCGCTCGTCGGCGCCGAGCTCCTTCGCGCGCTCGAGCTTGTCGTCACTGCCGGCGGTCGCGATCACGCGGGCCCCGTGGAGCTTGGCGATCTGGATCGCGGCGACCCCGATGCCCGAGCCCGCGCCTTGCACGAGCACCGTATCGCCCGGTTGCACCCGCGCCTTGTGCACGACCATCTGCCACGCGGTGAGAAACGGCAGGATCGACGACGCGGCCTGCGCGAACTCGAGGCGGTCCGGATACGGTGCGAGGTTGACGCTCGGCACCACGATGTACTCGGCGTAGCCGCCCTGCGCGTGCTCGCCGAGGATCCGGTAGTACCGGCACAGGTTGTCGCGGCCGCCGAGGCACATCGCGCAGCGCCCGCAGGACAGACCCGGCTGCACCACCACCTTCTCGCCGAGCTTCGCGACTCCACCTGGCCCGACCGCGTCGACGACCCCCGCGATATCCGCACCGAGGCGATGCGGGTAGTCGAGCTTGAACGCCGGCCCGCCGCGGCGCGCCCAGAGATCGAGGTGGTTGAGCGCGACCGCACGGATCCGGACGCGGACCTCGCCGGGTCCCGGCTCAGGGACCGGGAGCATCTCCATGTGCAAGACCTCGGGCCCTCCGTGCTCCCGCAACACCATCGCCTTCATCGTCATGCGCGGACGGTATCGCCACGCTCCGACCGGTGCAAAGCCGATGAATCGGGTAGAACGCCGCATGCGCGTCGTCTCCGTTCCTTGCCTCAAGGACAATTTTGCCTACCTGCTGATCGATGGCACCCACGCGGTGGTCATCGATCCGAGCGAGGCGCCGCCCGTCGAGGAGGCGCTCGCGCGCGAGGGCGTCGCGCTCGGCGCGATCTGGGCGACCCACCATCACCACGATCACGTGGGAGGCATCGAGCCGCTCGCCGCGGCGCACCCCGGGATCGAGATCGTCGCCGGTGCGACCGACGCGCCGAAGGTCCCGCGCGTGACCAAGTCGGTCCACGATGGCGACGAGCTCACGTTCGCCCGAGGGCGCGCACGCGTGATCCACAACCCAGGTCACACCCTGGGTGCCGTGACCTACGTGATCGAAGGTTGCGCATTCACCGGCGACACCCTGTTCGGCGCGGGTTGCGGCCGCGTGTTCGAAGGCGATGCAGCCATGATGCGTGCATCTTTGATGCGACTCGCCGGCTTGCCCGCCGACACCCGCATCTACTTCGGTCACGAGTACACCGCGTCGAACCTGCGCTTCGCCGCGGCCGTCGAGCCCGGGAACGCGGCGATCGCGCGACGCACCAGCGAGCTGCGCTTGCCATCGACCGGTTCGACGCTCGCCGAGGAGCGCGCCACCAACCCCTTCCTGCGTACCAGCGAGTCCGCGGTGATCGCGGCCGCCGTGGCGCGCGGGGCCCCTGCGGATCCCGTGAGCGTGTTCGCCGCGATCCGCAGCTGGAAGGACGGCTTCCGGTAGGCATCGCGAAGTGACCGGCTCCGCGTCCTTATGTGCGTGGCAGCCGGAGCACGAACGCCGCGCCGCCCGTGGGCGCAGGGCGGTATTCGAGCTCACCGGCCATCGCGCGCGCGAGCGATCGCGAGAGCGCGAGGCCGAGGCCGAGGCCCGCGGGTCCATCGGCCGAGACGCCGCGCGAGAACGGCCGGAACAGCCGCGTTCGCGCTTCTCGCGTGACGCCGGGGCCATGGTCCGAGATGATCACCTCGATGTGATCGGCGGTGACTTGTGCGGCGAGGCGGATCGTTCGATCGGTGGCGTCGCGGCTGTACTTCTCGGCGTTGTCGAGCAGGTTACCGACGATCCGCGCGACGGCGTCGCGGTCGAACCTCGCGGTGAGGTCCGGCGCGAGGTCGAGCGCGAGGATCGCCCCGGCGCGATCGAGTGTGGGTTGTGCCCGGTCTGCGAGCTCGCACAGCGCTTGACCGAGCGGCCCGACGCACGGCTCGACGCTGAGGTTGCCGCGCTCGAGCTGCGAGAAGCCGAGCACGTTCGAGACCACGCGGCCGAGCCGGGACGCCTCCTCGCTCATTCGCCGGGCGTAGTCGCGGACTCTCCCGGGATCGCCGAGGCCATCGGCGATCATGTCGCCATAGAGCTGGAGCCCGGCGAGGGGGGTGCGCAGCTCGTGCGCGGCCGCGGCCGCGAACTGACTGCGCTCCCGGGCGAGCCGCTCGGCACGCGCGACGAGCAGCACGACCAGCGCGGCGGCGAGCCCCGCGATCACCCCGACGATCACGAAGCGGAGGAGGAACACGGTCGCCACGCGCGACGCACGCACGGCGCCTTCGGCGAGCGCGCGAGGGTTCGCCCCGATGGTCAGGTGCCAGCCGGGCGCGATCTCGGTGCTCGCGCTCTCCCCGGTGCCCAGCTCGACGACGGCGGCGCCCGCGTGGGTCGCGAGCCAGCTGGTCAGGGTCGTGCGATCGACGACGAAGCCCTGCACGATCGTGCCGTCGGGTGTGTCGACCTGGCGGACCGCGACCAGCGTTCGCACGCCGGCGAACGGCAAGGTCCGCCACTCGAGCGGCGACACGGTGATCGTGACGGGGTCTGCCGGCCGCGGGATCTCGCGTGGGAGTGGCGCTGAGGACGCGGGGGCCGCCGCCGCCGGCGGGAGGTCGGCCTGGTGAGCGATCGCGTGATCGCTCTGCTGGTAGATCGCGTTCGAGTTGGAGTTCTGGAAGTACGCGCTGTTGTCGATCGTGACGACCTGGGTCGGCGCCTGAACCTGAGCCTGGGCCTGGGCCGGCGGGTGCGGCGGCGAATTCGGACGTGCGGGGGGCTTCCCGACTGGCTTGGGAACGGCGGCGGCGGCGACGAGCGCTCCGCCCAGGTTGGCCGGCGCGAGCGCCACCGCGAAGCTGCGAACCACTTCATCACGAAACTGCTTGTTCTCGGCGAGGCGCCGGGGCTCCGACAGATCTGGCACGTCATCATTGACCGTCGGCGTGGTCGCGCGGCCCTTCGCGTCCAGCTGGAAGTAGCCCATGACGAACGGATCTGCGGGGCCGGCGGCGAGCGGCGACGGCGCGACGCTGATCCCCCCTCGCGTCCGAGGATCGTGGAACAGGTTCTGGTAGTGGAAATAGGGGCGGTCGACCTCGCGCGAGATCAGCGCCGCGAGCTCGCCCCTCAGATCGTGGGCAAGCTCGGCGCCGAGGCGCTCGGCCGCCCGGCTCGCCGCGGTGCGCTCGAGGGTCTGGCGCGCGCGGACCTCGGACCAGCCGGACAGAAACCACGCGATCAGGAGCACCGCGAGCGCCGCCGCGAGCAGGAACGCGGCATACAACGCGCGGGCCGGGGACTTCTTCACCGCGCCAATCTCCACGCATAGCCCGCCCCCTTGACCGAGATGATCACGGTCGGCTTCCCCGGATCGGACTCGAGCTTCTTGCGCAGCACCGCGATCGCCATGTCGACCGCGCGGGTCTGCAGATCGCCGCGCTGACCGAACACGTGCTCGAGCAGCTCGGCGCGCGTCACCACGCGATCCTGGTGACGATACAGCCACCGCACGATGCCGACCTCGCGCGGCGTGAGCGTCGCGTGCGTCTCACCGCGAATGACGACCATCCGGGCGAGATCGATCCGCACGCCATCGAGCTGCAGCTCGTCGAGCGATTCGCCGGCCGGGGCGCGCCGCCCGAGCACGCGAACTCGCGCCAGGAGCTCGCGCGCGGAGAACGGCTTGGTGACGTAGTCGTCGGCGCCCTCCATGAGCCCGCGCACCTTGTCGTCCTCCGAGCCGCGCGCGGTCAGCATCAGGATCGGCATCCCGGGGCGCGCCGCACGCAACCGGCGACACACCTCCATGCCGGCGAGCCGCGGCAGCATCAGATCGAGCAGGACGAGATCGAACGGATCGCGGAGGCCCGCCTCGACACCCGCGACCCCGTCGCCGACCGCCGTCACGTCGTGGCCATCACCGGCGAGCAGATCGACGATCCCGTCGCGCAGGCTGGCTTCGTCTTCCACCACGAGGATGCGCACGAGGCCCATTGTGCCACCTGGCCTTGTCAGGCGGAGGTAAGGGCTGGCGTTCGCCGCCCGTTCGAGCCGCTCGACTCGTGGATCGGCGCGAACTTGTTCACCCGCCGCTGGCTCGGCCTCGCCTCGCTTCGATTCAGGGCCCTGCGCGGCGACGGGCGCGCGGCGCCTATCCGGCCGCCTGCTGGCGTATAGTTCTGCGAGATGCATCGCCTGGGGCTCGCGCTCGTCACGATCGCGCTGGCAGCGACCGCCGCCGCGGCTGACCCCACCCAGGTCGGCGGATGGTTCGGGCCGCGCGTGTTCAGCACCGACTCGCTCCTCGGCTACATCGACAAGGCCCCCGCCCACCCGACGCTCGACAACAGCATCGAGCTCGGGCTCCGCGTCGCGCGTCCGTTCTTTCCGTGGCTGGTGCCCGAGCTCGAGCTCGGGATCGCACCGACGAGCACCCGCCCGACCGGGGGTGCCCCCGCCGTCGACGTATTCTGGATGGACCCTCGCCTCCACCTGCGGTTCGAGCTCCTGCCCGGCCGCCGGCTGCAGCCGTTCCTCGTGATCGGCGGCGGCGCGCCCATCGCGCTCTCGTCGGCGCGCAAGACCTTCGACTCCGGCATCGTCGGCGATGGCTACGCCGGCGCCGGCGTCCGGTTCGCGACCGGCAAGGGCTTCGTGCTGCGCTTCGACGCGCGCCTGGCCGTGTCGCCGGGCGCCGACAAGGTCTTGACCACCGAGGTCGATGTTGGGTTCGGCATCGAGCTCGCGATCGGCGCCAAGCGTCCGCGGAGCGCCGACGAGCACGTCGTCGCCGGGCCGGACTCCGACCGAGATCATGACGGCATCCCCGACTCGCGGGACAAGTGCCCGGACCGTCCCGAGGATGTCGACGGCTTCGAGGATGAGGATGGCTGTCCCGACATCGACAACGATCTCGACCGCGTGCTCGACATCGCCGACCGCTGCCCCGGTGTCCCCGAGACCTACAACGGCTTCGAGGATGAGGATGGCTGTCCCGACACCGTGCCCGCCCAGGTCGACGTGCTGCGCGGCACCATCGAGGGCCTGCTCTACGCCGACGGTGAGACGGTCGTGCGCGACTCGGCCCAGCCGCAGATCCAGAAGATCGCGAAGGTGATGCAGGCGTATCCCTCGATCAAGGTCGTGTTGATCGGCCACACCGACAATCAGGAGGCCAAGCAATTCGCGACGACGGTCGATGGCCAGCCGCCTCCCGATATCGAGGCGCTCGCCGCCGATCTCTCACGGGCCCGCGCCGAGGCGGTCAAGCAAGCCCTCGTCGCGGCGGGCGTGCTCGCACCACGCGTCCTGACCGTCGGTCACGGCGACGAGGAGCCCGTGGCCGACAACGACAAGCCGAGGGGCCGGCTGGCCAACCGGCGGGTGGAGATCAAGCTCTTCGTTCCGCCTCGGTGATCGGCTAGGATGCGGTCCATGCGGAACCTCTGGGCCCTCGGGCTGATCGCAGCAGCGGGTTGCATGTCCACCGAGACCGTCGGTGACGACGACTCCAGCGACCCCAACGCCTGCAGCGAGGAGTTGATGCTCGACGGGACGAGCGGCTCGCAGCCCACCGCGATCGGTCCGGTCGAGCTCGGCAACACGAACATCTGCATGCGGCTCGATGCCAGCCACAACCTCGTGCGCGGCCACTTCATGGCGTCCACGGATGTCGAGACAGGTACCACCTCGTCGTTCACGTCGACGATGACCGAGATCGACGGGACGATGATCGCGACCGGCTGGGACGTCACGTTCGGCCAGACCTCGCCGCAGTCGCGCGCGACCCTCGAGTGGGACCTCCCGAGCGGCGACGTTCGTGACGTCGTGCTGCACATCAAGGCGCGCGCGGGCGCGAAGGCCACGACGATCCGGCTCGCGCTGTTCGAACCGTTCGAGTAGATGAACGCCGAGGCGCGACAGATCGCGGACGAGCTGCTGCAGCAGCTGCCGATCGACGATGCGCGCTTCGATCAGCTGTTTCCTGCCGAGCTACGCGACCTGTCCGCGTTGCACTGGACGCCGGTGGAGATCGCGGTGCGCGCCGCGCAGATGATGTCGACGATCGAGAACGGCCGGATCCTCGATGTCGGCTCCGGGATCGGCAAGGCCTGCCTCGTCGCGACGCTGTGCTCGAGCGCCTCGTGGTGGGGCGTCGAGCGAGATCCGGCGCTGGTCACCGCGGCCAATCGCGCCGCGAAGTTCCTCGGGATCGAGGATCGTGCCCGGTTCATCCACGGTGATGCGTGGGGCCTCGACTGGGATCAGTTCGACGGGTTCTACTTCTACAACCCGTTCAGCTCGCTGCTGCTCAACGAGCACACGAGCCCGTTCGTGCGTTACGGCATCATCCTCAACAACGTGCGGCGCGCCGAGGAGCGGCTCGCGAAGGCGCGCACCGGCACGCTGGTCGTCACCTACCATGGGTTCGGTGGAGACATGCCCACCGACTACGAGGTCCTGCTTCGCGAGCCCGCGGGCAGCGACGAGCTCGTCCTGTGGAGCCGCCGCGGCGCCGCTACTTCTTACGACTGAAGATGCCGCGCTTGCCCTTGACGTCCTCGCCGAGCTCCGTGGCGAGCGAGCGCAGCAGCTCTTCCTGCTTGGAGGTCAACTTCTTGGGGATCTCGACCCGCCACAGAATGACCTGATCGCCGCGGCCCGATTCGCCGACGTGCGGAACGCCCTCGCCGCGGCGCACGAACACTTCGCCCGGTTGGGTGCCAGCCTTGAGCTCGACCGTCGCGGTGCCGTTGCAGTTGTCGTCGAGCGTGTGGACCTCGATCTCGCCGCCGAGCGCGGCCTTGACGAAGCTCACCGGGATCTCGGTGAGGATGTCGTCACCTTCGCGCTTGAACCGCTCGTCCCCCTGGACGTGCAGCACGACGTAGAGATGGCCGCTCGCGCCGCCCGCGATCGCCTCGCCCTTGTTCGCGAGGCGGAGCGTCTGGCCATCATCGACGCCCGGAGGCACCGTGACCTGAAGCGTCGAGGTGTCGGGGCGCGTGCCACGCCCGCGGCAGTCGTCGCACGGATCCTTGATCGACTTGCCGGCGCCGCGACACTGCGGACAGGTCGTCTGGACCATGAAGAAGCCCTGGGCGTGGACGACCTGACCCTTGCCCTGGCAGGTGCGACAGGTCTCCGGCTTGCTACCGGCCGCGGCGCCGCTGCCGTTGCACGTCTCGCAGCCGATCTGGTGCGTGACCTTGACCTCCTTGGTCGTGCCCCAGACCGCCTCGGGGAAGGTCAGCCCGAGATCGACGCGCAGGTCCGCGCCCCGTGCCTGACGCCGGCCACCGCTCGAGCGACCGCCGAGGAAGTCGCCGAACAGATCGCCGAACGCCGAGAAGATGTCCTCGACGTTCGAGAACCCACCCCCGCCGCCGGCGCCATTCGCACCCCGGATGCCGTCGAATCCAAATCGATCGTAGCGCGCCCGCTGATCATCATCCGAGAGCACCTGGTAGGCGTTCGAGCACTCCTTGAACTTGTCCTCGGCCTCTTTGTCGTTCGGGTTGTGATCGGGGTGATATTGCTTCGCGAGGCGGTAATACGCCTTCTTGAGATCGGAGGCCGAGGCCTGGCGATCGACTCCTAGAACTTCGTACAGGTCACGCATGGGCGAGAAGAATCAGGGCCTTGGGTAATTCGGGACGGGGGCACTGTCAAGGTATGGTGGCAACGTGCGCAGCCCGGTCGATCTCGCGCGCGGAGCGCCGGACGAAGCGGATGCCCTCAGGAGGGCGGAGCGGCTGTTCGACGCCGCGGCGCAAACAGGCCTGGATCTCCACGGGTTGGACGATGCCGCCGGGCGTGTAGCCACGCTTGCATGCCAATCAGCGCCGTACCTGGCGACCCTGCTGACCCGCGACCCTCACCGGTTGGTCAGGGTCGCGATGGATCCATACTTGCGTCGAGAGAAGCCGCGGGACGTGCTGGTGACCGAGGTCGCCGCCGCGACCGGGCAGGTGGCCACGACCGCGGATCTACGAGCCGCCCTGAGGCGGGTGCGGGCCGACGAGCTGGTCCGCCTGGGTGTGCGGGAGCTGGAGCTCGGCCTCGACACCGAGGTCGGACGCGAGCTCGCGCGGCTCGCCGACGCGTGCTTCGACGCGGCGATCACGTTCCACGACGGCGAGCTGCGCGCACGGTATGGCCCCCCGACGTACCTCGACGACGACGGTCGGAGGCGGGACGCGCGGCTCGCCGTGATCGCGATGGGCAAGCTCGGAGGCGAGGAGCTCAACTTCGCGAGCGACGTCGACGTGATCTACGCCTACTCGTCGGATCAGGGCGAGGCCGGCGAGCTGTCGCTGCACGAGTACTTCTCCAAGCTGTGCACCGCGGTGACCGCCGCGCTGTCCGAGGTCACCGAGGACGACCTGGTGTTCCGCGTCGATCTGAGGCTGCGTCCCGAGGGTGCGAAGGGCGCGATCGGGAACTCGGTCTCCCAGATGGAGCGCTACTACGAGACGTTCGGCCGGCCGTGGGAGCGCCAGGCGTGGATCAAGGCGCGGGCGTGCGCGGGAGATCGCGCGCTCGGTGCCGAGGTGCTCGCGATGCTGCGCCCGTTCGTGTTTCCGCGGCTCGTCGCGCCGACGGTGATCGACGACGTCCGCGAGCTCAACCGCCGGATCAAGCGCGAGCTCGTCCGGCCGCGGCGCCCGGGGGACCCGGCGAGGCCGGGATTCGATCTCAAGAACGGCGAAGGCGGGATCCGGGAGATCGAGTTCTTCGTGCAGGCCCTGCAGCTGATCTACGCGGGCAAGCGGCCACGGCTGCGGTGTCGTGGCACGCTCGCGGCGCTCGACGCGCTGGTGTTCGCCGGCCTGGTCAGCGACGACGAGCACGAGGCGCTGTGGCGGGCGTATCGCTGGCTCCGCCATGCCGAGCACGTGCTGCAGCTCGAGGGGGGGCTGCAGACCCAGATCGTGCCGGAGGACGAGGCCGCGCGGGTCCGCCTCGCGCGGCGGCTCGGCTATCCCACGGAGGTCGTGTTCGCGAGCGAGCTCGCGCGCCACACGAGCGCCGTGTCGCGGCTGTTCGCGACCCTCGGCGATGTCCGCGACGAGCGCGCCGATGTCACCGCGATCTTGCGCGGCGAGCTGACCGAGGACGACGAGACCGGCGCGCTCACGCGCCTCGGGTTTCGCGATGTGACCGCCGCTCGCGCCGAGCTCGCCCGCGCCCGCCGCAACCGTGGATCTCCGCTCTCGCCGCTCGCGACGGAGCGCACGGCGCGGATCGGGGCCGCGCTCCTCGGCGAGCTCGCCGCCTCGGCCGATCCCGACCAGGCGCTGCGCTTCCTCGGTGATCTGATCGCGCGCCGCGGGGAAGACTGGTCGATCTGGCGGCTGCTCGATGAGAACCCCGCGATCATGCGCCTGCTCGGCTCGCTGCTGGGCGCCAGCGCCTATCTCGCGCGCATGCTGGTCGATACCCCGGAGCTGATCGATCTGCTCGTCGAGCTCGGGCTGACCTCGCCGTCGCGCACCACCGCGCAGATCAGCGCCGAGCTCGCGGCACGGCTCCGCGCGGTCGACGGCCGCGATCCCGAAGCCGTGTGGAGCGCGATCGCCGAGGTCAAGAACGGGCACGTGTTGCGGGTCGGGATCGCCGACTTCGCGGGCGCCCTCGACTCACTCGCGGTCTGCGCCGAGCTCGCGGCGATCGCCGAGGCATGTCTCGATCAGGCGCTCGCGATCGTCGATGCGCAGATGGTCGCGCGTCACGGGCGCCCTCCTGGGGATGCCCGGCTCGCGGTGCTCGGCCTCGGCAAGCTCGGCGGCCGGGAGCTCGGCTACGCGGCGGACCTCGACGTCGTGTTCGTGTTCTCGACCGGTCCAGGCGGCGACGATGGCGAGTCCGATGGGGCGGTGCCGCTGTCGACGATCGAGTGGTTCTCGCGGCTCGCGCAGCGCCTGCTCGGCGGGCTGCGGCTCCGCACCGAGCGCGGCAGGCTCTATGAAGTCGATACCCGGCTGCGCCCCTCGGGATCCCAGGGTTTGCTCGTGACCTCGCTCGCGGGCTGGCGCCGCTATCACACCGAGGACGCGCGGCTGTGGGAGCGCCAGGCGCTCACCAAGCTCCGGCCGGTCGCCGGCGATCGTGCGCTCGGGGACACCGTCGCGAAGGTGGCGGCCGATACCGTGTACGGGGGCGTGCCAGATCCGCGCGCGATCGCGGATCAGATCACCCGGATGCGCGATCGGGTCGAGCGCGAGCTCGGTGGCAATCGAGATCTGAAGACCGGCGCGGGCGGTGTGATGGATGTCGAGTTCGCCGCGCAATACCTCCAGCTCGTCCACGGTCACGCGCACCCGGAGCTGCGCACCACCTCGACCGCGACCGCGCTGCACGCCGCGGCACGGTGCGGCGTTGCCTCACCGCGCGAGATCGAGCTCCTCGATCAAGGATACCGGTTCCTGCGAGGAATCGAGCACCGCCTCCGCGTGGTGCACGATCAACCGATCCATCGCCTACCCGAGACCCGCGACGAGCTCGACAAGCTCGCCCGCCGATCTGGGTTTCCCGATGGCGCGGTGCTCCTCGAGCACGTGGCGCGATGGCAGCACGACATCAGAGGTGCGTACCTACGTCTCCTCGGTGCGTAGCACGCTGCGCGCCTATCCTCAGCGCACCGCGTCACGCTGTGACGGTCCGATCGGTTGCGTTGTGCAGCTTGTGATCGCACTCGCGCATTGGTACGAAGCTAGGTATGGGCATCAAGAAGCTCGACTCGATCTGGATCGACGGTCAGCTCGTCCCCTGGGACAACGCAACCGATCACCTGCTCGCGCACACGATGCACTACGGCGTCGGCGCGTTCGAAGGAATCCGTGCGTACCAGCGGGCCGACGGCCGCACCGCGATCTTCCGGCTGCGCGAGCACATCGAGCGCCTGCTCGACTCGGCGCTGATCTGCACGATGGACGTGCCCTACACGCGTGATCAGCTGATGGCCGCGTGCTGCGATGTCGTGCGCGCGAACAAGCTGACGGCGTGCTACCTGCGCCCGCTCGTCTACCTCGGCTACGGCGCGCTCGGCCTCGGCTCGCTCGAGCCGCCGGTCCGCACCATGGTCGCCTGCTACGAGTGGGGTGCCTACCTTGGCGATGACGGCCTCAAGAAGGGGATCAAGTGCATGATCTCCGGGTTCACGCGCGCCAATGGCAACGCGGTGATGAACAAGGGCAAGATCTGCGGCCAGTACGTGACCTCGGTGCTCGCGAAGCGGATGGCGATCAAGAGCGGCTTCGAGGAAGCCCTCATGCTCGACCCGCAAGGCTTTGTCGCCGAGGGCACCGGGGAGAACATCTTCGTGGTCAAGAAGGACGTCGTCCGCACGCCGGCGATCTCCGGCGCGATCCTCGCCGGCATCACGCGCGACACCACGATCCAGCTGCTGCGGGAGCAAGGCGTCGAGGTCCACGAAGGGCCGATCGCGCGCGACGAGCTGTACATCGCGGACGAGGTGTTTTTGACCGGCACCGCCGCGGAGATCACGCCGGTGCGCGAGATCGATCATCGCAAGATCGGGCGGGGCGAGGCCGGCCCGGTGACGCGTCGCCTCCAGGAGGCGTTCTTCTCGGTCGTGAAGGGCAGCGACGCCAAGCACGATCAGTGGCTCAGCTACTTGTGAACAAGCTGCTGTTCGCGCTCGGTGTGCTCGGTGCCGCAACGTCGGTGGGATGCGGCACCAAGCGCGTCGCCGAGTGTGACGACTTCGTCGCGACGATCGACCAGATCGCCAAGTGCCCGAGCCTCCCCGAGGGGTCGCGCTCGTCGATCGAGCGCAGCGCCCAGCAGATCAAGGACACCCTCAAGTTGATCGATGACGCAGGTGGCGTCGGAGATGCCCCGGCCAGTGTCGTGCAAACACTGCGAGATACGTGCAAGACCCAGCAGAAGGCCGTCGCCGAGCAGTACAAGAAACTGATGCCCGATTGCGTCAAGTAACCTGCTAGCATTACGTGGGTGGAGCCGCTCCCCGGCACGATCTTGCTCGGGAAATACCGAGTGGATTCCGTCCTCGGTACTGGCGGGATGGGGTGCGTCGTCCGGGCATCGCACCTGTATCTGCAGCAAGCGGTCGCGATCAAGATCCTGCTCCCCGAGATGACGGAGAGCCCGTCCACGGTGGAGCGCTTCCTGCGGGAGGCGCAATCGACGGTTCGACTCAAGAGCGAGCACATCGCGCGCGTGATCGACGTCGGCACGATGCCCGACCACACCCCGTTCATGGTGATGGAGTATCTGGAGGGCAACGATCTCAATCAGATCCTGCGTCACCACGGCCCGCAGACCTCGTCGATCGTCTGCGACCTGATGCTCCAGGCGTGCGAGGGCCTCGCCGAGGCGCATTCGCTCGGCATCGTTCACCGCGACATCAAGCCGTCGAACTTCTTCATCACGCAGCGGCCCGATGGCTCGATGTTGCTCAAGATCCTCGACTTCGGGATCTCGAAGGCGCCGGTCGGATACAACGACCTCACCGGCGTCCAGACGATCCTCGGGACCCCGAGCTACATGTCGCCCGAGCAGATGAAGAGCGGCAAGAACACCGATCCCCGCAGCGACATCTGGTCGATGGGGGTCGTGATGTACCAGCTGCTCGACGGACGGCCGCCGTTCGTCGGCGAGAGCTTCGCCGAGCTCGTGCTCAAGGTCGGCGTCGAGCCGCCCGCGCCGATCCACGTGCCCCTGCCCGCCGGCCTCGGCGAGGTGATCCTGCGCTGCATGGACAAGGATCCGGCCCAGCGGCAGCAGGACGTCGGCGAGCTCGCGCGCATGCTCGCACCGTTCGCGACCGATCCGGGGAGCGCGGCGCAGGCCGCGGCGCGCACGACACGGATCCTCACCCAGAAGAACCCCGGCGTCGCCGGTCCGCGGTACGGCCAGCAAGCGATGCCGCTGGCGATGGGAGGAGGTCTGGCGACGCCGATCCCGATCTCGCCCGTTCAGCTGACCCCGCGGAGCTGGCCGACCCACGGCACGTCGCAGCAGGGCCACGGCCAGGTCACGTCCAAGCCCAGCGGCAACCGGGGCTGGTTGATCGCGGGCATCGCGGGCCTCGTGGTCCTCGCCGGCGCGGGCGGCTTCCTCGCGAGCCAGATGTCGAAGGACCGGCGCGACGGGACGCACGTCCAGGCGCCACCCGCTGCGGCGGCAGCCCCCTCCCCAGCACCGCCTCCGGTGTCCTCCCCTCCCCCCGTACCGCCGGTTCCCGCTCCGGCGCCGGAGGCCGCACCCGTTCCGACGTCGGTGCCCACGCCGGCCGTCTCCCCCGGGCCCGTGCCAGCGGTTCCGACGCAGACCGGCGCTCCGCCGAGCAAGGTCGTCCGGACCAAGCCGAAGCCCGACGCGAAGCCCCGGCCGATCAAGAAGCCGAAGAACGACCTGTTCGACTCGCGGAACTGACGCGTCCCGATTCCGCCGCAAGCCGCTAGAACCGACCGCCGAACACGATCGCGCCGGAGCTCGAGCCGACCCGGGGCTCGACGTAGAGCGCGTGCGCGTCGCTCGCCCTTGGCTTGGACGGCGCGATCACGTACAGCACGATGCCACCGGCCACCGCCGCGCCACCGAGCAACGTCACGATCGTCGCGAGGTTCGCGGTGTGGCGCGCATCGGCCGTGATCGTCAAGCCATCGGGATCGCACATCGTGGTCGAGCCCATGCAGTGCGCGTCGATCGCATCGTTGTAGCGGCCGCGTGCGCCGAGCGTGAGGACGCCGGCGACGCCAACCGCGACCACCCCCGCGGACGCGAGGCTGATCCCGACGATCCGCTGCGTTCGTCCAGGAGACGGTGGGGCGCCGACGAGCACGCGATCCTGCGCGGTGGCTCCGTGCTGGACCTTCATCCCGGTCTTGGTCGCCCCGACCTTCGGGAGCTCGAGCTCGACCTCGGAGCTGCCGCCCCGCTCGACCGGGGCCATCTTCTTCTTGGTCTCGCCGTTCACCGTGTACTCGATCACGTGCGGTCCGGGATCGACGCGTTGCTCCTCGCCGAGCGAGGCGAGCACCATGGCGCGACCGTCGAGCGTCAGCTTGGTGATGACCGCCGGATCGGCCCCCGAGGGCACACGGATCGTGACGCGTGGAACATTGAGATCGACCTCATCGAGGCGCTCCTTGATCCTCGGCGCGCGATCGTCCTTGCTCTGGATCGCGAGCCGGTGCGCATCGCTGTACCAGCGATACGCGACCGCGAGCCGGCCCCACTGCTCGAAGCAGTTGGCGACGTTGAGCTTGGCGCCGATCTTCGGATCGAGCTCGTCGACCTTCTCGAACATCGCGCACGCGTCCGCGTACTTCTTGTCCGCGAGCAGCTTCTTGGCCTTCTTGAACAGCGCATCGGCCGTGTCGGCGACGGCCGTTCCCGACCACAACCCGAGGACGACCGCGATCGCCGCGACCCTCATGGAGCGGTCACGGTGAACACGCCGCTGTCGAAGGCGCCCAGGGCGAGTGGAAGATCGCGATGCGTCAGATCGCCCTCGGCGATCGTCGGATAGCCGCCGACGATGCACAGCATGCGCAACGTGTAGCGATGACCGACCTCGAGGCGCTCGGCCGGGATGAAGAACTCGCTCGTGGTCGAGCTCTCGGAGAGCACGTTCTGGAGCGCGAGGCCGGTATTCGCCGTGTTCGGGACAATATCGAGCAGCTGCATGTGGGAGAGGGTGCAGGGCGTGGCGACGAGAAAGCTGGCATGAAACATTTCATCCGGGCGCA